>Ga0153941_1000908_pt1 | contig 12358 bp, 12 predicted proteins | sample TSNJ025MetaG_FD_104733 | JGI IMG/M metagenome (GOLD analysis project Ga0153941, IMG submission 104733) | Attine ant fungus gardens microbial communities from New Jersey, USA - TSNJ025 MetaG | ecosystem: Host-associated > Fungi > Mycelium > Unclassified | place: USA: New Jersey, Brendan T. Byrne...
AAGGTGGTTGGTCGGTTCATCAAGCAGAATCAGATCCGGTCTGGTCAGCAGGAGCTTACCGAGGGAAACGCGGGTTTTCTGACCGCCGGAAAGGGTGGCGACTGTTTTTGAAAAATCCTCTTCAGCAAACCCCAGTCCTTTTAAAACCCCGGTAATTTCACTGTTCCAGGAATAACCGCCGGCCAGTTCAAAAGCATGATTTAAGCGGCTGTAGGTGCTTAACATCTGTTCGAGCTGTTCGCCGGCAGCATCCTTCATGGCCAGCTCCAGGGTACGGATCTGTTCTTCCATTTCGACCACCGGCCGCTTGACCTCCCGGAGCTCTTCATAGATGGTGTGGTCACTTTCCAGCTCCTGATGCTGCGCCAGATAACCGAGTGTTTTCCCTTTGGATAACACAGTTGTACCCTCGTCGGCACTCAGTTCGCCGATGATGATTTTTAACAGCGTGGATTTACCGGCTCCGTTAATTCCGACGATGGCCGCTTTCTCCTGATCTTCTATATGAAAAGAAATCTGGGATAAAATCTGATTAGTACCGAATGCTTTGCTGATCTGGTTACATGATAAAATCATTGTCGTTCTCCATTTCTGTATTGATTCCTTACCAAAGTATAATATAGGTTGACATTTTTTTCAATGATTGAATGATTGAATAATACCTGTTTGACAATAATATGATGCAACGGTATAATGATAGAAATATAACTAACGGAGAAGTAAAGGAGGATATCATGGAAGAAAGAGAAATTTCGAAGGCTGTAATTACCCGTCTTCCGAGATATTACCGGTACCTGGGAGAGCTGATGGAATCTGGTGTGGAGCGTATTTCCTCCAATGATTTAAGTGTAAGAATGCAGGTGACTGCATCCCAAATTCGTCAGGACCTTAATAATTTTGGTGGATTTGGCCAGCAGGGCTATGGGTATAACGTTAAGTATCTGTATGCCGAGATCGGCAAAATTTTGGGTCTGGATCGTCAGCATAACCTGGTTATTATCGGAGCCGGTAATCTGGGGCAGGCCATTGCCAATTATGCTAATTTTGAAAAACGGGGTTTTTTGATTAAAGGGATGTTTGATATTAATCCGCGCCTGATTGGTCTGGTTGTCCGTGGTATTGAGATTCGCGGGGTGGAGGATCTGGAGCAGTTTATCAAAGCAAACAATGTCCAGATGGCGGCACTGACGATTCCCAAGACTAAGGCACCGGAGATTGCCGAGCGCCTGGTTGCGGCCGGTATCAAGGCGATCTGGAACTTTGCGCATGTGGATCTGAAGGTTCCGGCGGATGTGGTGGTTGAAAATGTTCATTTATCGGAAAGCCTGATGCGTCTGTCTTATAAGGTCTGCAGTATGCAGGACAGGCTGATGGAAAAACAGGAGAGGGAATGATACTGGGAATTGGAACCGATATCATAGAGATCAGGCGGATCGAACAGGCCTGTGGTAAGGCGGCTTTCCTGAGACGCACTTTTACCCGGGAAGAGTGCCGGCAGGCGAAGGGGAATGCCTCTAAGCTGGCCGGCAATTTTGCCGTGAAGGAAGCGGTAGCCAAGGTTTTAGGCACCGGTTTTCGGAGCTTTATGCCGGAGCATATCGAGGTGCTGCGGGATGAGCTGGGAAAACCTTATGTAAACCTTTATGGCGGTGCCAGAGTGTTGGCGGATGAACTGGGAATTACCAGGTTGCTGGTGACAATCAGCAATACAAAGGAATTTTGTGTGGCCTTTGCAGTCGGGGAAGGAGCGGATATAAAGTATGAAGTATAGTGTAACCGGAACACAGATGAAGCAGATCGACAGCTGCACCATCAAGCAGGTCGAAATCCCCTCGATGGTGCTGATGGAGCGGGCGGCTATGGAGGTGGCAAGGGAAGTGGAAACACTTGCCGGCGGAGACTGCCGGTGCCGCATCTGGTCCGTCTGCGGAACCGGCAATAATGGCGCGGACGGCATTGCGGCAGCCAGAATGCTACACGAAAAAGGCTATGACGTAACCGTAATACTGGCCGGTGATGCCGGACATCAGACGGAGGAACATAAAGCCCAGCAGCGGATTGCGGCCCATATGGGAGTGGTGCTGGTTGAATATGAAGAATTTATTCCTGATTCCTGTGATATTATTATTGATGCCATTTTCGGCATCGGACTGACCCGTCCGGTCGGCGGCGTGTACCGCAGCCTGATAAAAATGCTGCGGCAGCAGGACGGCCGCGTGGTTGCGGTTGATATTCCGTCGGGAATCCATGCCGGCACCGGCCAGGTGATGGGAACAGCAATAGAGGCGGACCGGACGGTCACCTTTGGCTATTATAAGAGCGGCCTGCTGATTTATCCGGGCCGGACGTACGCCGGAAACGTCCGGATTGCCGATATTGGTTTTCCCGGCAGCTGCTTAAAGCAGAGCGGATGGGATGCAACAGTGCTTGAGCCGGAAGATCTGAAGCGTTTGCCAAAGCGCACTCCGGATGGTAATAAAGGAACCTTTGGCCGGCTTTTAATTATTGCCGGTTCAGCCGGAATGAGCGGGGCGGCCTTTTTGAGTGCTTATGGCGCATACCGGACCGGAGCAGGGCTGGTACAGGTGGTCACGGCGGAAGAAAACCGGCAGATTCTGCAGTCCCAGCTTCCTGAAGCTGTCCTGATGACTTTTACGGATGAGCAGACCGGGGAAGCTTCATTTACCGACTGGCTGGAAGCCCGGATCGACTGGGCCGGGGCGATTGTCATCGGGCCGGGGCTGGGCCGGGCACCTTATGTCAGGCATCTGATAGAAACGGTGCTGACGCGTGCCTATGTTCCGCTTTTGCTGGATGCGGACGCGCTTAATACGATTGCTGATTTCCCGGAACTGGCCGGATATTATACGGAAAATATGATTGTGACGCCCCACATGGGAGAAATGTCCCGGCTGACCCGGAAAAGCATTCCTGAATTGAAAGAAGATCCGCTGGCGGCAGCCAGAGAATACGGCAGTCACTATGGTGTTACCTGTGTTCTTAAGGATGCGGCCACAGTGATTGCCGGGCCGGACGGTGATACCTGGATTAATACCAGCGGAAACAGCGGGATGGCCAAGGCCGGTGCCGGTGATGTTTTAACCGGCGTGATCGGAGCACTTCTGGTGCAGGGAATGGAAGTGCTGCAGGCAGCGGCTTACGGCGCCTATCTGCATGGCCGGGCCGGTGATCTGGCAGTCATGAAAAAGGGGCTTAATGGACTACTGGCGCATGAAATTGCGGATTATATAAATGAAGCGTTAAAGGAAGTGAAGATCGATGACAAATAATTGTCAATATACCAGGGTTTACGCCCTGATTCATTTGGACGCGGTAATTGCCAATATACAGGCGATGCAAAAGAGTCTGCCGCCCGGAACTGGGGTGATGGGGGCAGTCAAGGCCGACGGATACGGACATGGGGCGGTTCCGGTGGCACTGGCCATTGAACCTTATGTCCGGGGCTACCTGGTGGCGATGGTGGAAGAGGCAAAGATCCTGCGCCGGCACGGAATCAGAAAACCAATTCTGATTCTTGGCGTTACCCACCAAAGCCGCTATCCGGAGCTTTTGGCAGACGATATCATGCCGACGCTGTTTACCATGGAACAGGCGCGTCCGCTGGCGGAGCTGGCGGCGGCACGGCATCAGAAAGCCAGAGTCCATCTGGCGGTAGATACCGGAATGAACCGGATCGGAATGCCGGCGGATGAGGCCGGAGCGGAGCTGGCGGCGGCTATTGCCAGGCTTCCGGGCATTGAGGTGGAAGGCGCATTTACCCATTTTGCCAGAGCCGATGAAAACGATAAGACCTGGACCAAAAAGCAGCTGGCGGCCTTTCAGCGATTTATCGGTCTGCTGACAGACCGGGGTGTGTCGATACCATATAAGCATTGTGCCAATAGTGCGGGAATGATTGACCTGCCTGGGTCACATCTGGATCTGGTGCGGCCGGGGATTGCTATCTACGGCCTGTATCCGTCTGATGAAGTAAAGCAGCATAACGTCCGCCTGGAGCCGGTGATGGAGCTGAAAAGCCGGGTGACTTATGTTAAGACCATCCCGGCAGGCAGCCAGGTCAGCTACGGCGGAACCTTCTGCGCGCCGAAAACGATGCGGATTGCCACTATCCCAGTCGGATATGCAGACGGTTATCCACGGAATCTGTCCAATACCGGATATGTCCTGATCCACGGTCAAAAAGCCCCGATTCTGGGACGGATCTGTATGGATCAGTTTATGGTGGATGTCAGTGATATTTTGGCCGCTGCGGTTGACGATCCGGTAACGCTGATCGGAACCGACGGAACGGAGCAGATCCGGGTTGAGGACCTGGCGGCTTTAAGCGGCGGTTTTCATTATGAAATTGTCTGCAATATTGGCAAACGGGTTCCCCGGATCTTTTTAAACCACGGCGGGGTGGTTGGCAGTAAGGATTATTTTGACGATATTTATCATGGATTTGGCGGCTTGTAAATCTGCGCATACAATTTGTCTGGAACATAGATTATCATTAGAGGTATACATCGGTCAGAGAATGGCAATACTATGCCTGTAAAACAATTGACGGAGTGTGAGACAGTGATAATCAGACGAGGAGACATTTATTATGCCGACTTGCGTCCTGTGGTTGGATCGGAACAGGGCGGTGTACGGCCGGTGCTTATAATTCAGAATGATGTTGGCAACAAACACAGCCCCACGGTAATCTGTGCGGCGATTACGTCAAAGATGAACAAGGCCAAGCTGCCTACTCATGTTGAGTTGAATACAAAAAAATGTAATATGATCAAAAATTCAGTTATTCTGCTGGAACAGCTGCGAACGATTGATAAACAGCGGCTGAAGGAAAAAATCTGCTGCATTGATGCCGCGCTGCAGCAGAAAGTGGACTATGCCCTGATGGTAAGCCTTGAGCTGACTACATAGCACACCATTGACGAACGCGGTAAAATTTGATACAATCTTTTAAAATGAAACGTCTTAATGGAAAGGCGTTTCTTTTTGAGTATGGAGGGGTTATGATACAGATACTTTTGGATACCAGAAATATGATGCAGGATCGGACTTTTTTGAAAAAAGCCCTGATGATCGCTTATCGTCAGCGGCTCCGGTACTTATCAGTTGTATGGCGATTATAATTAATATAACACTGAATTATGTTTTTATTTTTGGCCATCTCGGTGTACCGGCCATGGGTGCCCAGGGGGCAGCTCTGGCAACCCCGATTGCGCGGGCTGCGGAGTGTGCGGCAACGATTGGGGTGGTATATAAAACCAGGTCGCCGATTGCCTGCCGTATTAAAGAAATGTTTGGATACAGCAGAGCCTTTTTACGGCAGTTTTACCAGACAACCAGTCCGGTTATCGCCAATGAGTTTATCTGGGGACTTGGAGCGACCATATATTCGCTGGCATACGGGAAGATGGGGATCAGGCGGTCGCGGCAATCACAATTGCCACGACCATCCAGGATATTGTTGTGGTTCTGTTCCAGGGACTTAGTGCGGCGACAGCCGTGATCCTGGGTAATGAAATGGGAGCCGGGAAGCTGAAACGGGCCGAGGGATATGCAAAAAACTTTTTCATATGCAGTTTATTGTCACTCTGCTTGCGATGGCCGTTTGTTATCTGATCCGGGAACCAGTTATCGGCATGTACCGGGTTCTGTTAATTGATACCAGCGGGGTCTGGCTGATTGGTATTCCCATGGCATTTATCGGCGGTCTGTGGCTGAAACAGCCGATTTATGTGGTGTATGCCATGGTTATGCTGGAAGAGGTTTACAAGGCGCTGCTTGGTACAATCCGCTACCGGCAGAAGAAGTGGCTTAAGAATCTAACGGTGGAGATGACAGGGCAGGCGTGAACTGCCCGGCCGGAAGCTGTTGGGGATTAATACTTGATATTAGAGAAAATTGATGCTAATATGAGAGAGGTTTATTGACGGAAAAAGAAATAAGGATAAGGGGTGCTTAAATAAATGTCAGGTCATTCAAAATTTGCAAATATTAAACACAAAAAAGAAAGAAATGATGCAGCAAAAGGAAAAATCTTTACGGTGATTGGCCGGGAGATCGCCGTAGCGGTAAAGGAAGGCGGAGCGGATCCGGCCAGTAACAGCAGGCTGCGGGATGTAATTGCCAAAGCCAAAGCAAATAATATGCCGAACGATACCATTGATCGGGGGATTAAAAAAGCAGCCGGGGATGCGGCAGCGATTAATTATGAAACCCTCACATATGAGGGCTATGGCCCCAGCGGGGTGGCTGTTATCGTGAATACGCTTACCGATAATAAAAACAGGACGGCAGCTAATGTAAGGAGTGCTTTTACAAAAGGGAACGGGAATATCGGCACCCCGGGGAGTGTCTCCTTTATGTTTGATAAAAAGGGCCAGATCATTATCGGGAAGGAAGATTGTGAACTGGATGCAGATGAACTGATGCTGCTGGCACTGGATGCCGGGGCAGAAGATTTTACAGAAGCACAAGACAGCTTTGAAGTAGTTACGGCGCCGGAGGATTTCAGCCGGGTACGGGAAGCACTGGAACAGGCCGATGTACCAATGTTGGATGCAGAGGTTACAATGATCCCCCAGACATGGGTGGAACTGACCGGCGACGAGGATATTAAGAAAATGAATAAGCTGCTGGAGCTGCTTGATATGGACGATGATGTGCAGGCAGTTTATCATAACTGGGATGAGTAGCCGAAAAGGAGAGGAACTGAAAATATGCTGAGAGATTTTGGAATTGCGATATGCCGTTTCAAGGATTATCCGGTATTTTTAAACAATCGAAAACGGCGGATTATCGGATTTGGGATTTTGTTTGTACTGCTGTATCTATTGTTGACAGTGGGGGTGCCGTTACTGAGATTCCACCTGTCATACGGCGGAATCGGCCGGCTGATACGGGATGATATTCCTGATTTTGAACTGAGCGGCGGACAGTTATGGGTGGAAGAACCGGTCGAGATCGATGAAAGCGGAACGTTGATACTTATTGATACATCACCAGGTTTTTTACTTGAAAGTGCAGGGGAAATGGAGAAGCAGCTTGGTTCATGGCAGAAGGCTGTTTTAATGGACTCGGAAAAGATGATTGTCAAAAACGACAATGAAGTAACGGAAATCTATTTTGGCACCCTTGGTGTCGAGATAACCAAAGAAAGTGCCGCCAATTATCTTGCGCCATTTGTTCTTGCTTTTGGTATTGCCTTACTTTTGTTAGGATATGTCCTGCTGACCCTGCTGTTCTTCTTCGGCGCTTTGATCACAGCATTATTAGGTATGATTGTGGCCTCCTGCACCAAAACCTGCCTGTCGTTTGGGCAGATTTACATGCTGGCAGTGTACAGCCGGTCGCTTCCGCTGCTGATAAAGGCAGCTCTGTCGCTGCTATCGATTCGGATACCGTACTTCTTTATTCTAAATTATGGTATTTCGCTATTTATTTTATATCTGGCTTTTAATGCGACAAAAAATCGCGGCGGGACTGAAAATGATCCCATGGAGTTTCATGTGGATGAAGCGGGGCGCTACCTGCCAACGGGTGAAACCGGTTCTTCTGGCTGGCGCCCCAACCAGGAAGAGTAGATTATAATGGACAGCCGACATGACTTACTGTTGACCAGTTAAGTCTGCCGGTTGTTTTTGATAATGAGAAAAAAGAAAGACAAAAGAATAGAAAAGGAAGCTGGAAAATGGAGATTAAACAATTGCGGTTTTTTGTTACAGCTGCAGATCAGGGAAGCTTAAACCGGGCAGCACAGCAGCTATATACCAGCCAGCCGCATGTGAGTAAGGTAATCGCGGCGTTGGAGAAGGAATTGCAGACGGAGCTGTTTGAACGTGGAAATCGCGGAATCCGGCTTACATTGGAGGGTGAACGGGTGTACGGGCATGCTCTTAATATTCTAAAACATGCCAATGTTTTATCCTCAACACTGCATAATTACAGCGGGAAACACTTTAGCGTATCGGGTTACCGCAGCAGCCTGCTGACAAGATTGATGACAGAGGTTTACAAACAGCAGAAAAATCCTGAACTGCGGTATGAATATCGGGAAGGTACGGTGGAGGATATTACCGATGACGTGGCACGACATGTTGCTGAGCTTGGTATTGTGTATGTGGCACATGTACAGGACTGTTGTTTTAAGCACACTATCGAACATAAGAAGCTTAAGTTCTATCCGCTTGCAACCCGGGGCATTTGTGTTTATGTCGGCCGCAACCATCCGCTGTATGACCGGGAGTCAATCAGCTTTGCGGAACTTAAAATGCTTAAATTTACCGAAGAGACCGAGGATTTCTATGCCATGGAAAATAATCTGGAACAAATCAGCATCGGGATGATACATATGGGTCATATAAACAACAACTTTTATACCAATAGTGATTACATGATTAATAACCTGCTTCTATATACAGATGTCTGCTGTATGGGAATAGATCTGGTTGACAGTGAATACGGCCGATATGATATAAAGGCGGTTCCGGTGGAGGGAAGTGAGGGCCATTTGAATTTCGGATATGTAACCCTTAAAGAGGCTAAGCTTTCTGATGAAGCAGTTCAATTTTTGGAAAAACTGAAAACGTTATTATTAAATACAAATGTATCATAAACCAGTATTTTTATATTGCATATAACAAAACGTTATAGCTAGCTCATCCGTTTTGGCATTAGTAAGTTAAGGCTAACTGTGATATATTTATAGCTGTAGACAAAAAGAGGAGGTCTTATGACTATGAAGAAACATATGCTAAGCTTGTGCCTGGCGGGTCTTGTTGCCGTCGCGGCGGCCGGATGTTCGTCTTCCGGTTCAGATAGTACTGTCTCAGGCAAAACGGCCGGGACCGAAAATAATGGCGGAAGCAGTGCTGACAGTGCGGCTTCTTCCCCGGATGCGGATGAACTGGTTTTTGTCAACTTCCGTGATATCCGTGATTTGAATCCACACCTGTATGCCGGTGAAATGTATGCCCAGAGTATCATTTATGAGCCGCTGGTCAGGGTAGCCGATGACGGTGTTAAGCCCTGTCTGGCAGAACGCTGGGATATCAGTGAAGACGGAAAGGTTTATACGTTTTATATCAGAGAAGGTGTTGCTTTTACTGATGGTGAAATATGTGATGCAAATGCAATTAAAGCAAATTTTGACGCCATATTGGAAAATAAAAACCGTCATACCTGGCTGGAGATGATGAATCTGCTGGAGTCTGTAGAGGTTGTTGATGATTATACCTTCCGGATCAACATGTCTTCGCCCTATTACCCGATGCTGATTGAGCTTGGCGGAACCAGACCGTTTGGAATGATTTCACCGCAGGCCATGAAGGACGGAAGCACTTCGAACGGTGTTGACGAATATATTGGTACCGGTCCCTATCGATTGATGGATTTTGTGACGGATGAGTATGCTGTTTTTGAAGTGAATGAAAATTACTGGGGAGAAGCCCCGGCAATCAAAAAGATCACAGTTAAGGTAATCCCGGACAACCAGACCCGGATTCTGGCTTTGCAGAAAGGAGAAGTTGACCTGATTTACGGCAAAGACATGCTGGATGCGGAAACCATCATGAGTTTCCAGGGCAACGATGAGTTTAAGGTATCATTATCCGACCCGATTTCCACCCGTCATCTGCTGATGAACACAACAGATGATATTCTGGGCGACATAAATGTCAGGAAAGCAATCCAGCATGCAACCAGTAAGCTGGCGGTTTCCGAAGGTATCTTTAACGGCCTGGAAAGCCCGGCTGATACCCTGTACTCTGCCAGTGTACCTTATTGCAATGTCGGCCTGACTCCATATGAATACAACATGGATACAGCCGCTGCTATTCTGGATGAGGCCGGATGGGTGGCCGGAAGCGACGGAATCCGTGAAAAGGACGGACAAAAGCTGTCCTTTGGCCTGCTTTATTGTAATGACCGTGTGACGGAGAAAATTATTTCTGAATACCTGCAGAATGAATATGCTAAAATCGGTATTCAGATGGATATTCATGGGGAAGAGGAGCAGTCCTACCGTGATAATATGAAATCCGGGAATTTTGATATGGTCTTTAACATTGCCTGGGGAACTCCGCAGGATCCGCAGTCTTCGATGGCCGCAATGCGTGCTTCGGTATATGGTGACTATGCGGCACAGCAGGGGCTGGAGGATAAGGCTGAGATTGATCAGGCGATTACGGATATTTTAGTATCAACGGACGAAACAGAGCGTCAGGCGCTTTATGAATTCGTATTGACCCGTCTGCATGATGATGCGGTCTATATTCCGCTGACCTATGAATGCAATAAGGCGCTGTATACCAATAAACTGAGCGGGGTCGATTTTTCGGCAAACCCGTACCTGATTCCGTTTGAAGATATGTTTTTTGAGTAATATAAATTTAGGTAATTAAACAGAAGGCATGTCGATTGCGGGAAAACCCGCAGACATGCCTTTTCGAAAAGGAGATGGTAATGAAATCATATATTATAAAACGGATATTGTCGGCGGTTCCGCTACTGCTCTGTATTTCTTTTTTGTGTTTTGTCTTTATTAATCTGATTCCCTCTGATCCGGCCGAGGTCGCCCTCCGGGTTCGCCAGACCCCGATTATTACCGAAGAGGCAATTGCCGAGGTGCGCGCCGAACTGGGTTTGGACGATCCGTATCTGGTGCGTTATGTTAATTGGGTGTGGAGCTGTCTGCATCTGGATTTTGGTGTCAGCTATACCAATCCGTCCCGGACCGTTCTGGGTGAACTATCAAGGTGCCTGCCGGCGACCGCAGTCCTGGCTATGACGTCGCTAGTCTTTGTAATTGTTCTGAGTCTCCCGATCGGTTTTTTCTGTGCCGTTTATAAAGACAGTTGGTTTGACCGTCTGATCCGCGGCATTGTTTTTATGACCACCGCCATGCCGGCATACTGGATCGGTCTTTTGCTGATCTGGTTGGTCAGCATTCAACTGGATCTGCTTCCCACCAGCGGCAGCGGCAGCGTAAAGCATCTGATTCTGCCGGCGTTTACCGTGTCGCTAACTTATATTTCGACTTATATCCGTTTAATCCGCAACAATATGCTGGAAAACATGAAAGAGGATTATGTGCTGTATGCCAATGTCAGGGGACTGAAGCAGAGCAATATCCTGATCCGCCATATTCTGAAAAATTCACTCCATACCTGTATTGTGGCAATCGGTATGAGTGTTCCGCAGCTGATGGCCGGAACGATCGTAGTAGAAAATGTTTTTGCCTGGCCGGGTCTCGGCAAGCTCTGCATCAATTCTATTTTCAACCGTGATTATCCGGTGATCCAGACTTATGTTTTGCTGATTGGAACGCTGTTTGTGGTATTTAATCTGCTGTTTGATATTATCCAGTGTATTGCGGATCCAAGACTGCGAAGGGAGGTATCATAGAATGTGGAAACGTTTGTTTCAAAACCGGATGGCTGTAATCATGATTGGGCTGCTGCTCCTCATCGCCCTGATGGGGATTTTTGCGCCATGGGTTGCGCCCCACGATCCTTATGAAAATGATATCTTAAATAAATTCGCCGGATACAGTCTGTCATATCCGCTGGGTACCGATCAATTGGGCCGCTGTATTTTGTCGCGGATGATTTACGGCATTCGCCCAACCCTGTTTTTGTCAATGATGACGATGCTCGGCACCATTGGGCTGGGAACCATCATGGGTCTGCTGGCAGGATATTTCCGCGGGCCGCTGGAGGAGGTTATCATGCGTACCGTCGATGTCATGATGTCATTTCCGAGCCAGATTATGGTCTTTGCCGTGGTTGCGCTGCTGGGGATTGATGTCCGGAATGTCATTATGGCTAATGTTTTTATAAAATGGGCGTGGTATGCCCGGATGATAAGAACCAATGTCATGAAATACCGGGATCGGAACTTTGTCCTGTTCTCCCGCACCATCGGAAGCGGCGAACGGTTTATTTTACTGAATCATATGCTGCCAAGCATTGCTTCGGAGATGGCCGTCCTGGCGACGCTGGATATCGGATGGGCAATTCTCAATATTTCCACGTTGTCGTTTTTGGGACTGGGAGTTCAGGCTCCGACGCCGGAATGGGGAGCGATGCTGAATGAAGCCAGGAATGTGATGACGACTAATCCGGTTCAGATGGTTGCGCCGGGGGTGGCAATTGTCGTGGTGGTAGCGGCGTTTAATATGCTGGGAGACGCGCTGCGGGACGCCCTGGATCCGAAGGAGGTACAAATCTGATGGCACCGGTATTAGAAGTAAAAGATTTATATGTGGATTTTCATTATAAGAAACGGGTGCAGCCGATTGTTAAAGGTGTCAGTTTTCAGGTGGAAAAAGGAAAATGCCTCGGCA
>Ga0153941_1000909_pt1 | contig 12356 bp, 10 predicted proteins | sample TSNJ025MetaG_FD_104733 | JGI IMG/M metagenome (GOLD analysis project Ga0153941, IMG submission 104733) | Attine ant fungus gardens microbial communities from New Jersey, USA - TSNJ025 MetaG | ecosystem: Host-associated > Fungi > Mycelium > Unclassified | place: USA: New Jersey, Brendan T. Byrne...
TGCTGCCCTTTGGACTGATACTGGGTTACTTTGGGACTTTGCTGTTGGGGCCTACGGTACAGCTGCGGTACATTTATCCGGTTATGATCTGCCTGCCGCTTTTCCTGCTGTGGTTCCTGAGAGGAAAGAAGGAGGCTTGCCAGAATGTGTAAGTCTGTGATAAAATCGTAGGAAACGAAGAGGTATGAGGTAATGAATGGATATAATTCTTATTCGGATGAAAACAGCGGCATTTATCTGCGTATGATGACGGCATCTGACAGTCCGCGGATTATTGCATGGCGGAATCAGGAGGATGTCAGAAAGAATTTTATATATCAGGAGCCATTTACGATAGAAGAGCATGAGAACTGGATACGGACTATGATTGATACCGGGAAGGCTATACAGATGATGATCTGTGACCTTAAAACGGACATGCCCCTGGGTTCTGTTTATATCAGGGATATTGACAGAACGCACAGGAAGGCGGAATATGGGATTTTTATCGGTGAGAGCAGCTCAAGAGGAAGAGGGATTGGAGCTGCGGCAGCCAGATTGATGATTCGTTACAGCTTCAGGGAGGAGGGTCTTCATAAGCTGATGCTGCGGGTATATGCAGATAACCAACAAGCCATCCGCAGCTATGAGAAGGCTGGTTTTGTAAAAGAAGCATATTTAAAGGATGATGTATGGATAGATGGAAGATTTCGGGATATGATTCTGATGGGGGTATGTAATGAATAAGAAAACGTTGCCGGTATTTGGAGCTGCCTGCGGGGGGATTGTCCTGTTGGCAGTGTTTACACGTATGTATCTGCTGGGACAGGTTCCGTCAGGGATGCATATAGATGAAGCGGGAATGGGATATGATGCATGGTGTCTGGCTAATTACGGTGTAGATCGGTATCTGCAGCAGTATCCGGTGCATTTAATCAATTTTGGACACGGGCAAAGTGCATTATATGCATATTTGTATGCACTGCTTCTGAAAATAACAGGAGGTACCCCGGAGCTATTTACCATGAGGATTCCGGCGGTAATGATTAGCTTTATTATGATTGCATGTTCCATGAAGCTGGGATTAAATGCTTATGGAAAAAAGGGATGCCTGCTTGCCGGTTTTCTGACTACGGTTTGTCCGGTTTATATTATGTCCTCCAGATGGGGGTTGGATTGCTATCTGCTGTATGGAATGTGTACGATAGAAGTTACCTGTCTGTTCCTGTCAGTGAAGGCAGAAGAAGGGTGGAGGAAAATAATTCTCTTTGGGATGACAGGTATTTTATTTGGTCTTACCCTGTATACTTATGCCATGTCTTATCTGGTAATCCCGATATTTCTGGTACTGGTCCTGCCATATCTTTTATATTGCAGAAAGATTACTTTTAAACATCTCTTGATTATGGGAATACCGCTTGTCTTGCTTGCTCTGCCGCTTCTTTTGTTTGTGTGGGTGAATTCACGGGGACTTGAAAGCATGGCATTAGGACCTTTTACCATATCTTCGCTGCCGTATTACAGAGGTGATGATATTATCCTGTCGCATATTTTTCTGAGCCCGAAGCAAATAATAAAGAGTATATTTTTCAATGACTATCTGGGATACAGTGCCTATGACGGGTTTTATACGATGTATCCTGTCTCCATACCCTTTGCAGTCATTGGTCTGGTGGTTTGCATAAAGCGTAGTATACAGGCTGTCAGGCAGAAGCATATGGATCTTCATGTGTTCATATTGGCTTTTCTGTTTGCTTTTTTTGTTCAGGGAAGGCTGATGAACGGAGAGATGGCCAATATCAATCAGATCAACTGTGTCTTTTTCCCCTTGTGGTTCCTTGTAATGGCAGGTATAATCTGGGTAGGTCAGCAGATTGGAAGCCTTTGGGGAAAGCGCGTTTATTTTGGGGCAGCAGCAGGTGTATATATCATTTATTTATGTTGCTTTCTTTTTACTTACCTGGTAAAAGAACCCACTGCATTTCAGCCAAGCTTTAAGGATGGGTGGGATTTCATTGATGAAAATGTAAGTTATGAATATTGTTATGCAGATTACAGCGTACAAAAGATTTTTTATTTGTTTGACCATCCTGAATCGCCTTATGAGGGAGCATATACGCTGGATCATCAGGAATATCATGGAAACGTGAATTGTTATATGACCTATCATACGCTGGTGGATGCAGGGAATGTCTATATTATCCTTTGGAGTAACGAAGAATGGATGAATAATCTCAGGAATAGTGAATTGCAGTTTACCGAAAAGGGATTTGATGGATATTCGGTATTTTATATCAATTGAAAGGATAGGTTGAATCATGCGGAAGGTAAGTTTTGTGATTCCCTGCTATCGCTCGGAACATACGATCTCACAGGTTGTGTCAGAGATCGATAATACTATGAGGAGACTGGCCCGGTATGAGTATGAGGTGATTCTGGTAAATGATTGCTCACCGGACCATACAGACCAGGTGATCCGCAGTCTTTGTGTGCAAAAGCCTTATGTGAAGGGGATACATTTTGCCAGGAATTTTGGACAGCATGCGGCGATTATGGCGGGACTTCGCTCTTCTGAGGGTGATTATGTCATCTGTCTGGATGATGACGGGCAGACGCCTGCAGAGGAAGCGGGCAAGCTGCTTGATAAGCTGGAGGAGGGATATGATGCTGTTTATGCCAAATATGAACAGAAGCATCATTCCGCTTTTCGCAATTTGGGGAGCAAATTGAATGAACGGATGACGAGGATTATGCTGGATAAGCCGGATGATCTGTATGTTTCCAGTTATTTCGGGGTAAAGCGTTTTATTCTGGAGGATATGATAAGGTATGAAAATTCTTATCCTTATGTGATTGGTCTGGTGCTGCGGGCTACCAGGAATATTGCCAATGTGGTGGTGGAGCATCGTGACAGGGAGGCGGGAGAGTCCGGATATACGCTGAAAAAGCTGATTGGTCTGTGGTTTAACGGTTTTACCGCCTTTTCAGTAAAACCATTACGTCTGGCTACTGCAATGGGAATTATATGTGCCTGTGTTGGATTTATATATGGGTTGTATACGATTATTAAATATTTTGTCAATCCAGCGGTGCCAATGGGCTTCAGTTCCCTGATGTCGGCTATCGTTTTCTTCGGAGGGATGGTAATGGTTATCATGGGATTGATTGGGGAATATATTGGCCGGATTTATATCAGTATGAATAATTCCCCTCAATATGTAATCCGGGAACAAATGAATATAGGACCGGTCTGTCCTGAGGTGAAGGGCGGGAGTATACATGCGGCGGAAAAAGAAGGTACTGAAGGGTAAATACCGTTATAATCCGAATAATATAAAATAAGGTAACAGTTCGCTATTTACGAACTGTTACCGGTGGAAATCAATATGTCAGTGTCTTTTCTGTTAAATATTAACTTTGTAATAATTGATAATTTTATAGACTGCCTCAATTACGCCCTGGATGTCTTCGTCCTGCAGTCCATAATACAGCGGCAGGCTCAGGGATTCCTGATAATATGCTTCCCCATTGGGGCAGAGACCCTTTTGATAACCCAGGCTTTCATACCAGGAGTGCCAGTATACAGGCAGGTAATGTACCTGGGGATGGATATTTTCTGCACACAGGGCATCGAAAAACTGTCTTTTGCTGCAGTTTAATTTATGCAGGCGGAGGCGCAGGATATACAGATGCCTTATGGTATCGGATTCAGGAATTTCCTGTTGTACCTGAATTTCAGGGATTGAGCGGAAGGCGTCATCATACATGCGAACAATTTCCTTACGGCGCCTGGAAAAAAGGGAGAGCTTGTTAAGCTGGCTGGATAGCAGAGCTGCCTGGATATCTGTCAGCCTGTAATTATAGCCCAGGATCACCTGCTCATTGTACCAGGGATCCCCCGTAGGGTGGACCATGGCTTCCGGCTGTCTGGTGATGCCGTGGGTGCGTGCCAGCAGAAGTTTCTCATAGAGTGATTTATCATTGGTGGTAACAGCGCCGCCTTCTCCGCTGGTAACCGTTTTTACCGGATGAAAGCTGAAAGTAGTCATATCGGCAATACTGCCTATAGGCTGGTCGTTGTAGCGTGTACCTATGGAATGTGCCGCATCTTCGATGAGAAGCAGATGGTTGTCCCGGCATATGCTGCGCAGCCTGTCCAGTTCCGCAGCCTGGCCGGTAAAATCTACGGCAATGACAGCTTTGGTCTTGTCTGTCAGGTGCTGTTTAACGCTTTCGGGATCAATGTTATAAGTATCTGGATTAATATCGGCAAATACAGGTTTGCCGCCGCAGTACAGAACACAGTTTGCTGATGCGGCAAAGGTAATGGGAGTGGTGATTACCTCGTCTCCTGCCTGGATGCCTGCAGCCATTGCGGCTATGTGCAGAGCAGCCGTTCCGTTGCTGACCGCTACACAATAAGCTGCGTTGGTCAGTCTGCATATTTGCTGTTCCAGTTCTGTGATCTTGGGGCCGCAAGTCAGATTATCGCTTTTCAGGACTTCTGTTACAGCCTGAATATCCGCATCATCAATATAATGACGGCCATAATTTATAGGTGTTTCCCGGACCGGGCGTCCTCCGTTTATTGCTAATGGTTCCATGTTTACATCACGCTCCTTTCAGTGCATGGAACGATTATAGCATTATGAGACGGGACGGTCAAGGGAAGACATAATTGCTGTTAGGATTTGTAGAATAGAATAATTACAGACGTTACTGTTTGCGCCGCAGGTGTGAACTGTAACTTATAGATGATTAGCAGCATGAAAGGGGAGTTCGTTATAAAAGAAAAGGATAAAATACAGAATAAAAAAATGTTCACATTCACCTGTATTCTTGCAGTCATAACCTTGCCGGTGGTATATATGACCCACAAGGCGGTTCCATTTATGATGGATGATTTATGGTATAGTACCAGGCTGTTTGAGGAAGTCCCTATTCGATCCCTGAAGGATATCTGGGACAGCCAGGTCTGGCATTATCTGAACTGGGGCGGCAGAAGTATCACACATTCTATTCTGCAGCTTTGCCTGCTTTCGGGAGAGACCGCGGCTGATATCCTGAATGTAGTGGTTATGGCACTGCTTGCCTGGATGGTATGTGTGACGGCACAGTACAAAAACCTTATGGCTTTTATGGGAGCTGTCTGCCTGATGATTGGCTGCAATGCCAACTGGAAGATGAGTATGTTCTGGCAGTCAGGTGCCGCCAATTACCTCTATATTACCCTTCCTGTTTTATTTTTCCTGTATTGTTATCTGAGATACCTGGAAGCAGACGAGGTGAAAGAGTATCCCGGTATCTTGTGGTGGATGATTCCATTAGGGGTAGCGGCAGGATGGAGTAATGAAAATATGGGTCCGGCAGTATGGCTGATGACTTTACTGGTGATTCTAATGAGAAAAAGGGAGAAGAAGCAGATCCGGCTCTGGATGGTGTTGGGCAATATTGCCTGTCTGGCCGGCTGTATACTGGTAATTGCAGCTCCTGGTAATTATGTAAGAAGCGTCGAAGCTGCCAATGAATATGGTTGGCTGTGGAATTGCTTTCTAAGAGGTTACGCGGAAAGTAAGGCTTTACTTGATTATCTGTTTCCCACCATTTTGATTTTATTATGCCTTTTGGTGTGCAGTAAAGGTGTTTTGGGACTTAAAACAGGAAAGAAAAATATCTGTTTGATTTTGACTGCCTTGATTTCCTGGGGTGCTATGATACTGTCTCCCCATTACCCTGACAGAGCGGCTTTTGGGACTATGATCCTGCTGGACTGTGTGATATTATCTATTGTGAAAGATATTGTCCGGGCCAGGAAGGAGACAGGATGGTATCTGTGGACGGGAATGGCGGTATTGTGGCTGCGTTCTGTTTATTTTCTGGGAGAATTTCTTGCCATTGGCTGGGGTTGGATACGGTGACAGGACAAGTATTACTGTTTGCACCGCAGGTGTGAACTGTAACTAAGTATGAGAGGAGATCGTAATGTCAACAAGGGAGATAGATGGTAAATTTTCCATACAGAGCTTAAGGGACAGTCATTTTTGGTGGTTGGCGCTTCCTTTTATAGGACTGATTCTATGGGGAGCACTTTGCCTGACCAATAACCTGTGGTATGATGAGGCTTACTCAGCAGCCCTTATTTCCAATTCCTGGACAGACATGGTAAGGATTACGGCAGCAGATGCCCACTCGCCTTTTTATTATGCTTTACTTAAGGCTGTATATCATTTAGCGGGAGGAGGAACCATATTTTGGCCGCTTAAAATGTTGTCTCTGCTGTTTATGTTTGGTTATCTGCTGTTGGGGAAATATTATGTAAAAAAACTATTTGACGAAAAAACGGCAGTTTTTTTCATGGCTTTTTCCATAATGATGCCAATCATGACGGTTCAGGCCGGGAATGTCAGGATGTATGCTGCCAGCCTGTTCTTTATGACCCTGACGGGGCTGTCTGCTTATGATATTTACAGAGAAGAGAACAGGAAGAAATGGATTATCTTCTGCATTGGCAGTATATGTACTGTTTACTGCCATACCTTTTCCATGATCCAGACAGTTTTCTATTATATCATATTTATTTTGGCGCTGCTCTGTAGTAAGCAATATAAGAAATTAAAAGGTGTTATCATAAGCGGCGTTATTGTGGCAGTCATATATCTGCCATGGCTGGTAATCACATGGATGCAGATGCAAAGCCGGGTGGCTTCTAACAATACAAGTGAAATACCGACAGTTTACAGTTTTATGGACTATTGCATGGAATGGTTCTCCGCCCTGGAATCACCTGTTTCCATTGTGGTATTTACCGGCATGGCAATTACTGTTTTTTTGGGATATTATGCAGTCGATCGGATGCGCAGTCATAAGAAATACTTACCTGGTTTGGGGATGGCTGCCTTGGGACTGACCGCTATAACGGGTGTTATGATATCCCTGTATATAACACCCAGCTTTATGGGGCGTTATATATTTTCAGGCTTTGGAGCACTTGCGCTTACTTATGCTGTGGGAATGAGACAAATCGGTTCTGTTAAAATAAAACTGGGTGTATTTGCGGCGATGCTCTTCTGCTTCCTGATCCAGTACAAATCGGAATTGCAGCTGGAATATGATAACGGGTTGGATGTATACCATGAGTTTCTGTCTGAAAGCGTTACCGATTCAGACTGCATGATGGGCCCAAGCGAACATACGCTTATGCTGAGTATTTATCAAACACAAATCAGATATTTTCTCTATGGCCATCTACCGGAACGATCCCCCTTTCTGAACACAGAAGCCTTTACCAGATGGGAACAGTTAGAAGAGATTGAAGGAAATATCTGGTATATCTGCTTTCAGGGAGACAGCCCCCATTTATTGAGTGAAGTTTATTCATATGAAGAGGTCCTGAGCTTTCACTATATGTATTATGATTTTGTGGTTTATCAGCTGATACCATGGCCTTGACAGAAATTAAACCTGCGGCCGGGATATGACTATGCAGCAGCTATACAAAACAACAGGATTTACAGGTGATACTTATGAAAAAATGGTTGGATGAAATCTTTTATTTTTGGAAAAACAAGTGTTATATAATTGCAATGACCCTGACAGCAATATGCAGTTATGGTTTTTTGATAACCCATCACACGATTGGTATTGATGATACGCCATATGCCAGTTATTTTGAAGAAGGTCTTGTTGCGGTAGTTGGAAGGTGGGTGCTTTTTCTTTGTAATAAAGTGATACACATTGCGGAGTTTACGCCTTTTCTGACGGATCTTGCAGGGGTATTGATACTAATGGCAGCAGTGTCCGTATGGTGTGCACTGCTGAGACGTATTTTCCGGGAACAGATTCCCATGTATGGGTATGTGCTCTTTTCCTGTCTGTTTCTGTCTAATCCGCTGATTAGTGAGGTATTTACTTATCACTTGCATAACGGCGTGGCCACAGGCTATCTGGCCTGCGGGATTAGTCTCTGCTGCCTGTGGGAATGTATGGAGAATATGACCATGATCTGGTCATGGAAGAAGAAAACCCTGGATGCGGCTGTGGTTTTATGGGCACTTTCCTGTGCAGTGTTCCTGTTTATTTCTCTTGGATGCTACGAATCCTTTATGATCGTATTTCTGGCAGGAGCCTGTATCATGCTTGGAGCAGGCCGGCTTGCAGGGAAAAAGGTGTGTATTTTAAAAGGACTGCTTACTGCGGCTGTGCTTGCGGTTATTGGCATTATCCTGCGCAGCCTGATGATACATCTTATTGTCGGAGTATTCCGGCTGGAAGGACTACAGGACGAAGCGGTACAGCGTTCCATATGGGAAATATCCAACTGGATGTTCGAATCCGGAGCCTTCAGTGAATTTGCCATGATATTGAAAAGAGTATTTGTTATGTACGGCGTATTTGCCTATGCTTACTACCCCATCAAAATATATGTGATTTCTGCCATAATTTTGATCATCTTCAGTATATACAGGACTGTACAGCAAAGGGATCCTTGGATTGCGGTGCTTGCTGTTGGAAGTATTTTGGTGTCGTTCCTGCTGATCATTGTGGAAGGTAAGGCTACCCTGTATCGGGCAGCGCAGTTTCTTCCCCTGTTCAGTGCCTGGGGACTTCTGCAGCTTATTCTATTCTGCCAGGATCTGAAAAAGTACGTGGGACGGTTGAATCTGAAAAAGGGATTGTTACATACACTGAAAAGAGTACCGGAGAAAATTCTCATAGCAATTATGGCAGTTATTCTGTTTAATCAATGTGCTGATATGAACAAGTGGTTCTATATAGATTATCTGAAATACGAAGATGCAAAAAATACAATGAACCAGATTGCCTATGAGCTGGAGAAAAGCTATGATACCGACAAACCCATTATATTTACCGGAACCTATGAGATTCCCAAAAGCATCATCGCAGATGCCTATGTGGAATACGGCAGTGAAACTTACTATAAAATGCTCCGCATAACCAGCCTGGTGGATGATACCCTGCTGGAAAAATTCTACCGCAGTTATGGTGTATGGGTGGCTCAGACGCCATCCTTATCCGTACTGGACTGGGGACGTTATGCCTTTGATACCAACGAAGAGCTGATCCGCTTCTTTTCCATGCATGGACATGAACTGAAGGCGCAGACAGATCAAAGCCTGTATGCGGAAGCGGAGGAGTACTCTCTGGTCCTGCCTTCCTTTCCGGAGGAGGGTGCTATTGTGGATATGGGGAGGTATATTATTGTGCATTTTTAGGTTGTTGCTTAATATGTATTCCATAACTTTGACAAGATACTATATTAAGTCTAATATTGACACAAAACATTTTGTCAGACGGTTTAATAATTTACTGGTTCCCACGCCTGAACGTGCAATTGTTGACAATATTACCTGCGAAAAACATGCACGGAATGATGATGATTATTCCATGGGTTGAGTTTGTATCAGGTTTCGCTGACAAGAGGTCAAGCCGGTTCGTCTTCGATGGACAATGGAGGGAGTTGTAGTGCTCCATGGCATCATGGGTAGCCGTCTTGCTTATGATGTGGATTGAGATAATAGATTCATTTTGGTATGAACAGAGTAAAGGGTAAAAAAAAATAAACACAGTTAAGTGGCGAAAAAAGGAAATAGTAACACTTTACTTGACTTAACTGTGTATTGTGTTAGAATAATATAAAGAATACGATTATAAAGTTGTTGTTATAAATATGAAAGGCAGGTTCATGTGAAGAGGAATATTGAACAGCAGTTAATTTACTGGAAAAATAAGAAGCGTAGAAAACCCCTGATTATTCATGGTGCCAGACAGGTGGGTAAAACCTATATAATTAAAGCATTTGGAGAAAAATATTTTGATAATATACTTTATTTAAATTTTGAAATAGATCGAAAGGTGGTTAAAGATTTTGAGGAGAATATCTCTCCCTCTTTTTTACTGCACCGACTTGAAATTTATTTTAAACAAAAAATTGATCCGGAGCGTACGTTAATATTTTTTGATGAAATCCAAGCCTGTGAACGAGCACTGACATCATTAAAATATTTTCTGGAGGACGTGCCCCAGTATCATGTGATTGCAGCAGGCAGCCTGCTTGGGGTTGCACTTAACCGTGAAAAATATAGTTTTCCTGTTGGTAAAGTGGAGCAACTTAACATGTATCCTATGACATTTGAAGAATTTTTGCGGGCTTTACATGAGGATATGTTGGCAGAAGAGATCAGAAGCTGTTATACACAAAAGAAAAAGATGGATTATATATTACATGAAAAAGCCATGCAGCTATATCGTGAATATCTGATAGTGGGAGGTATGCCGGAAGCTGTTGATGTATACATTGAAGAAAAAAGTCTGATGGAAGCAATTGAGGTTCAGCATGAGATACTGGATGCATATGTTGCTGATATGGTAAAATATGCAACGCCAACTGAGACTACTAAAATTATGGCATGTTTTGACAGTATCCCTGCCCAGTTGGCAAAGGATAATAAGAAGTTCCAGTATAAAGTAGTGGCACAAGGAGGAAAAGCTTCCCTTTTTGGAGCATCCATTGACTGGCTGCAGGCTGCAGGTATTGTAACTAAATGTGAGAAGGTTGAGCATGGAATACACCCACTGGAGATCTATAAGAATCTGGCATCTTTTAAATTGTATATGAGCGATGTTGGACTATTGTCTGCCAAGGCGGGAGTGACGTCATATGATATTATCAGTGGGAATGAACATATCTTTATTGGCGCTCTGACAGAGAATTATATTGCCAATGTACTGGAGCAGAATGGCTATAAACTTTATTATTGGACTTCGGGTGGTAATGCAGAGATTGATTTTATTTTGGAGAAAGAGAATAGGGTTATACCTGTTGAAGTGAAGGCTAGAGAGCATGTAAAATCAAGAAGTTTATCAGTCTATCAGAATTCATACAAAACTTCAGATATAATACGGATATCCGGAAAGAATTTTGGTTTTGAAAATAATATTATTTCACTTCCGCTGTATGCAGCGTGGCTGGTGTGAAGCTCCCGTCTTATGTTGCTGTTTTATTGCTTTACGAATTTGCAGCATTCTACTCATGATAATACTTGGCAGGAAGATTATGTTTCCCAAAAGTGAATTGTACCAGATTAATCTAATTTTAGATTATCTGGTTTTATTTTTGGCAAAACTATGCTAAAATGGTAAAATATTGCGAAAGTATAGAAAGGAAGCCGCGTTATGAAGGAACGGATATACATCTGTCATACGTATTATCATGTATATATCACTTTTCTGAAGGAACTTGCCCTTCTACAAGACGGGCGTGCCCTTCTGGAAGACGGGCATGCGCAAGCCTCCCTGATGCTCAGCAGCCTTTCCATTGATTTTGAGGATTTAAAATCCCGGGTAGAGAGTACCGGATTATTTGCGGAAGTGATTCCCTTTGATGAAAAAAGAGAGGATTTCTTTCCGGAGCTATCCAAATGGCGGAAGGGAACCGGTAATTTTCTGGGAAATCTGTGGTACCGGATGCGGTTTACAAGAGATTATGCCAGACTGGAAGCGCCGTTTATACCGGTGGACTTAAGAACCTATAAGGATATTTATGTATACTGTGATTCTGATCCTATTGGATATTATCTGAATCAGAACCGTATTTACTATCATGCCCTGGAGGATGGTTTGAATTGTCTGAAGAATTTTGATGCTGCCAGATATGATAATAGGGGTAATTTTAAGTTAAAGGTATTTTTATCTCAAAAACTGAATCTGATCTTTGTACAGAACGGCTACGGTAAATATTGCCTGGATATGGAGGTCAATGATATTTCTGCAATTAAATATCCTTGTCCCCGTTATATTGAACAGCCAAGACAAGCGCTGGTTGACAGGCTGACAAGGGCGGATAAGGATTTGATCCTGAAAGCATTTATCAGGGACAGGGAAGCGCTGGAGGAGAAGATAGAAGAAAGCCGGGAGAAGGGTGATGCCATATTGATCCTTACCGATCCATTGTGTACGCTGGATGTGCGGGAACGTATCTTCCGGGATATCATCGGTATATATGCATCGGAGGGGACGATTTTCTTAAAACCCCATCCCAGGGATGCGCTTGATTATCGGAAGCTTTTTTCTGAATATCCTCAGTTTGATGCCACAGTTCCCATGGAAATGCTGAATTTTTTCCCGGGGCTTTGTTTTAAAAAGGCGGTGGCAGTTCTGACGGAGGTAAAAGCGATTCAATTTGCCAGGGAAGTGGTGAGATTGGGAGAAGATTTTATGGATGCTTATGAAGATCCGCTGATTCACAGACAGAATGAGCAGATTTGAACGGTCTGGGAACAGTAATAATAAATTACGAATGGAGTAGGTATGGCACAGATAATTAAAAAATTACGTGTGTTATTGGATAAAAGACAGAA
>Ga0153941_1000910_pt1 | contig 12344 bp, 10 predicted proteins | sample TSNJ025MetaG_FD_104733 | JGI IMG/M metagenome (GOLD analysis project Ga0153941, IMG submission 104733) | Attine ant fungus gardens microbial communities from New Jersey, USA - TSNJ025 MetaG | ecosystem: Host-associated > Fungi > Mycelium > Unclassified | place: USA: New Jersey, Brendan T. Byrne...
AGAACAAAGGACTGCCCTAAGATGGTTAGGTTATCTCTATTTCAAGAACAATAGCACTCCTATATGTAGAACAATAGGTAGTGATCATGTGGTAGGCTGTTCTGGTGCATAGACCACCACAATTATGTATTTAAGAACTGTATGTCAGAGGATAAACCTCAGACTTAACAACATCTTTTGCTGCTTGTCTAACTTTGCTTTTTTGAATACTTTGATTATCAAATCAAGCAATTACAAATCAGTAAGTGGCCATTTGTGATAGGAAATCTAAGAGTATTATTGAATTATGGAATCTGGAAGATGGCAAGGATCCCCAGTAATTCTTGTATCCTTCTGGAGATCTGGAATCACTATACTTTTCTCCAACTAGTGACTCTTTGATGGCCATATCTTGGGGAGTCAATAACTATCTTTAGAGGCTGGGCATACAAGAAATGGCATCCTTCAGCTATTATTTCCCCTATAACACACATGTTATTCATTTACCCCTTACCAATTACCTATTTATAAAATGATATAGCACAGTAGAGATATGGAATCTCTCTGTGACTGGCTCAAAACTGATCTAGGAGACAAATCCTTCATCTGTATGCAGTATTTGTCTATCATGGGATGGCTATAGACTTTTAGTTAGATGTTATGATGGAAGTGTGAGAATGTGGGAACTGGACCTGGAGAATTTGGTGATGAGTCAGACTGATACTATGGACACTCAAGCTGATGCCGATATACCACAATTTATTGCATTCTCATGATCTAGAAACATAGTTACTACAAGATTAGAGCAATCTCATATTGATTTCTTGGATATGACTACTGAAGAAGTTGTATTACATATGGATATTGACAAGCAAGACTATGAAGATAACATGGAGATTGCATTTTCCCCTAATGAAGATCAAATAGTGTTTTTATCTGAATCTTTCATCACCATATATGATATAGTACACCCAAATAATCATGTCTCATTCAACCCCTGGCCAGGAAAGCATGTCCAGTTTTGGCAGGTTACCTTCCAAACATGCAACAACCTGGTCATATGCACCTTAGATAATAAGTCAACATTAATGTAAGTTTGACATCAGCAGGATCCTACAGGTTTTGAATATATATATTCTTTAGACATTAAGATCAAAAAACACTCAAAGGCACTCCCAACCTCTGATGGTTTGACCATTGTCATTGTGCCTTGGTATTCCTCTTCCAAATGTTATTCATAGAATCATGACTCCACCCAATTTCATTCTATTGACTTTGACAATCCAGTACATATTTATGAGCCTGAGTACTCAGCCAATGGGAAACTCTTTGTATGCTGGTCTGGATATGATATGCACATCCAAGTCTGGAACACATGAACTGGCTAACTCATTTCCAAGTTTTTAATGTCCAAGGTATATGCAATAGCCCTTTCACCTACTCTGATTGTACATTGCCCTAGCAACAGACTCATTGCTCTTAAGCATAACTCCAAAATAGGTCTCTATAGTATCTATACTGGCTATTTGTATACTAAAATTTTGGATCCAGGAAGTGGAGTCATGGCATTTATATGAGATAGAACAAAGTTGGTATACTGCTCTTCTAACTTTGGCTTGAGAACATGGGACATAGCAGATCTCACAAATGAGCACTGACATTCTGCTTATGAATATGAGCTCATATAGCAAGACATTCAAGATAAATGGGTGGTGGGTGGATACAATGAGCCATTATTTTGGGTCCTAGTTGAGCACAGGAACAATCTATGGGTGTCACTGCCTAGAGTGGTACTTGGTCCACCCAGAAAAAATGCAGCAGCTATGAACCTCTCTAACTTAAGGCTTTGCAGAAAGTAGATAGAATGCATTGACAAGGAGTGGCTGAGAGAAGTCAAGCAAAAGAGAAAGGAAATAGAAAACCTTTTGGAAAAATACATCTTGACCTTAGCTCAAGTACTTGAAGATGTTCAAATAGATAGGTGAATTGGAAAGTAGAACAAGTCCCATGAGTTGCTCTACTTGAATTCTTGCTTATCTCTCTTGAAACATGTTTTTGCTTTGGTGAATCTAATTGTCCAGACTGTTTCCTATACTAAAACCTCTGTCAAAGTAATAAAATAAATTTTTTGCTATCTTTGTTGGAAAGGAAGCAAGATGGATATAGACAAGTGTTCTCAGCAGATAAACAGTGTTGGAGATCAAACAGCTGTCAAAACAAGAGAGATTGTTACTTGTTATCATCTAGTACATGTTTCTATAGATATTGTTGTTAGCAAAGGTCCTTAAATATGCCTGGATTATTCTATATACCTTAGTTCTCATTGTCTTCAAGATACTGAGGTTAGTATGTATAACTATCTATATATCACTCTTGCTCACTGTAACCCAGATTCTATATATATACAGTTCTTGTTATCTTTGAGATACTAAGATTCTATATTCTATTAGGTTATTGGCCCTGCCCTACTGTATTGCTGAAAAGAATAGATCAACATCTCAAAGAACTATATCAAGTACAGTAAATAATATATTACTTGCATCAGTGCCCAAATTGGATATTTTGAGAGTGAACTGGGCTATCTTCTTATTGTGCTTTCAGATGGTAATCCAGGGAAAAGGGCTGTAGGAACACTCTGATAGAACAAGTATTTGTCCAGTATTAACTTCTGTACAAGCAATACCTACCACAGTTACTTCTACCACAACTGCTTCTACTACAACTTTGCCTATGCAAATCTCTCAATCTATTCCAGCCTTTTTATTTATTGGTACCCAGGATAAAATCACTATTTAGGAATGGAACAAGAGCATTGTTTGCTCACTTCTTGGTCAATGGCTACCAGATACTACTCTAGTTCTTATGTTGCCAATATCTATTAGTAGTACAGACTTAGGACTGAAGCTCTGACCCCAACTAGTGATGATTGAAAGAGAAGAACTTGATAGAGTCCTCTATTGGATTTCTACTACTACTTATACAAATATCCCATGGCCCATGTATCTGTTTTCCATGGTTACAAGACTATTACTAATAACTATATAGTTCTTACATAATACTGTCCCATACTATTTATATTTTCCCTACATTGTATTTCTGGAGATTTTCCATCAAGTTAATGAATATATAGGAGATATTTTCCTTCTTTGGAGCCAACTCATAACACAGCCTCCCTTTCAAGGTTTCTTATCCTGAGAAACTTTTCTATTTATTCCAATTTTCTTTCCATCTCTTCTTTCTCTCCCTCTCATACCTTTTCTTTCTCTATCTATATACTAGTTTGGCTATAAACTCTCTTGGTAATTCTTGACTGAATTCCTCCTCTTCTTCTCTCAGTTTCTGTTACCTAATTTCTTCTACCTCCTCTCCATACTCCCTCTCAAACTCTTCAACCAACTCTTTTGTATTTTCTAAATTTTCTCATTCCTCCCATATATCTGCCTCTACTGTATACTTCTTCTATTGAACTAGAAACTTGTCTTTTTCTCATACCTTTCTTTTGCTTAAGATTTTTTCTATCTTATACTCTTCTTTCCTACCTATGACTACTGGCTGTAGTGGTACTACTTTCTGGTCCTCTACTTGTGGTTTATATAACTATACTCTACTTATATTGACTACTGGGTATATTTTAATAGTGTTTGGTAATTCAAGTTTGATTGCATTTGTTAAGACCTTTTTACTTTGTATGGATTCACAAACTATTCCATCAGTTTTTCTGTTCTTCTTTCTTTCATCTGCTACTTCAAATCCTTTGTACTTAGTATTACTAAGTCTCCTTTTTAGTGTTCCTCTCTCTTTCTTCTTCTTCTATCTATATATTGCTTCATTTTCTCCTATACCTTTTTTAGCACTGATTTTGCTTTCTTCTAAATCCTCTTCATTCTTTCTACAAACTCTTTTGCTACTTTGTACCTTCCTTTCCTTCTTCCTTTAAACTCTATTCTTGGATCTTGCCTATAGTTTGCTCTAAAAGGTAAGACCTTTGTTGCTGAGTAGATTTTATTATTATAGACAAATTCTGCTGTTCCTAACCACTCCGGCTATTGCTCCTGCCTATGATTGGTAAATGTACAGAGGTACTGTTCCAATTCTTGGTTTATTCTTTCTATTTGTCTATCTGTTTGTAGATGATAGGCTATTGACAATTTTATCTCAATCCCCAACATCTCATTTAACTCTTTTATTACTCCTACTGCAAACTGAGACCCTCTATCTAGTACAATACTCTCTAGAAGTTTATGAAGTCACTATACTTGGTCTTGGAACAGCCTTGCTAACCCTTCTGCTGATGTTTTTTTTGTATTAGTGATAAAATGGGCTATTTTTGTAAATCAGTTGCATACTACTAATATTACATCATATCTCTGGGCCAGTGGTAACTTGGTGATAAAGTCTGTACTAATATATCTCCATGGTTTTTCTAGGATCATATTTGGTATTAGCTTTCCTACTGGAGCCTTTGCACAATTCTTGTTTCTCTGACATGTATTGCATCTATTCATGTATCTCTCTACTTCCTTTATCATTCCTGACCACCAATAATTTCTTCCTACCAATTCTACTATCTTTCACCTTCCTCCATACTGACTGCTTGAGTTTCTCTACTGCCTTGACTATTTTTTCATCCCCCTCCTATGCTTTCCTTATTTTTTCCTTTAAGTTTTTCTTCTCAATCAACATCTCTTCTCACTGTCTTATTTCTTTTTGTACCCACTCAGGCTTTATCAATGTTCTATCCTCATTGTTGTTCTCCACTCCTTCTTGCTAGTTAAGTCTCCTAGTTAACCTATTTGCCTTTCCCATGTTCTTTCCTGGTACATGCTTAAGTACAAAGTCAAACCTTAATAAGTACAATGTCTATCTGGCTTGTCTGTGGTTTAGCTTTTGACTAGTCATGAAGTACTGCAAGTTCTTATAGTTAGTCTATATTTCAAACTGTACTTTTGCCTTCTCTAAGTAGTGTCTCCATGCTTCCAAACACCTGATTACTACTAGCATTTTTTTGTTATAAATTTCATAGTTTCTTTTGGTGGGATTCATTGACTTAGATATGAATGTTACTGGCCTCTATTTTCCATTCTCACATTTCATCAATAATATCCCTCCTATTGCATAGTTAGATGCATCAGCTTCTACCCATATTTCTCTGTCTGGATCTGGCACTACTAGTACTGGTTCTGATATAAATGCTTTCTTTATGCCCTAGAACACTTCCTCTTACTCTTTTTTCCATCTCTACTTTTTTTCCTTTCTTACTAGTAGATACAAAGGTGCTACTACTCTGGCAAAATCTTTGATAAATTGCCAGTAATAGTTGGCTAACCCTAGAAATTTCTACACTTCTATTATGAGACAACCAAGAAGGAAACTATTTCTTATACATTTATCAACTTGATAGGAAATATCCAAGAATACAACATGTAAAAGATATAAATAGTGTGGAAAGGATTATGTAAGTTATAGATAGTTCTTAGTAAGGATCATGTGATTGTGGGAGATAGGTGCACAGACTATCTAATATTTGTATAAGTACCTAAGAAAATCCAACAAGAAACTCTATTGAGTTCTTTCTGAACAACCACTGTGGTTGAGCTCTGAGTCCTCATGACTTCATGCTAATAACTTCTTTCACATTTCAAGGAACTGGCCAGTTCAATACCCCTTCCACCTTTTTCTTCTGCATCTCTACTCCCTTTGGTCCAATTACTACCCCTAAGAACTCTATCTCTTTGACTTTTCACTTGTACTTTTCTAGTTTTACAAATAGGTTGTTTTCTTCCAACCACTTTAATACTTTTTCTACCACCTCATTATATCCCTCCTCTGTCTCTGTTGCTACAATAATATCATTGATGAAGGTTGTGGTGGTTTTTTGGTTGATTATATCTTGGAAGAGGTCATTTATCATAGTTTGGAAAGTGGCAGGAAAGTTAGTAAGTCCAAAGTACATGACTGTAGACTCATATGCTCCTATATGTGTTGTGAAGACTGTCTTCTATTCATCTCCTTTCTTGATTCTGATGTTGTTATACTTCCATCTCAAATCCAACTTTGTAAATACTTTCTTGTTTCCCACTCCATCCAGGATATTGGCAATTAGTGGTAACAGGTAGTTATTCTTTACTGTCTACTAGTTTATATGCCTATAGTCCTGTACTATTTGTTGCTTTCTATCTTTTTTGGCTACAAAATAGACTGGGGATATTTGTGGTGACTTTGATAGTTCAATGCATACACTTTTCCTTTTTTTGGCATGAATTTCTCTTTTAGCTCAATTGCATGATTCCAGGCTTTTTGCACTGGTATTTTCTCTGACTTTGCCTTTCCAAATACTTTCTTCTACCTCTAAAATCTTTTTGGCACTAATTCCCTCACAACTTCTTTATCTGGCCTTTCTTTTCTTCTCACTTGCTTTTTTTCTTTGCTTTCTCTATTTCCTGGTTTTTTCCATGCAGGGATAGACATCTTGTTATTTTTATCTCCCCCTTCTTCCAGTCAATTTTGGGGTTATGTACTACCAGCCATAGCATCTCTAAAATTACCTCTGTTCTCCTCAGGTCACATACATCTATCTTTATTTATTCCATATGCCTTTTGTAATACAAGTTGCATTCTATCTCATGTGTCACCATTTCTCCACTATTGTCTGTTTTATTTATATTTTTGATCTGGATTGGCCTTGCCAATTTTTCCTTCTTAAATCCCCACTTCTTCACAAACTTTTTATTCACAAATAACCCCATTGCTCCACTATCCAACAATGCTTTAACAGATACCTCTTCATGAGTATCTATTTTTTTACTCCCACTTATATCCACATCTCTCTTAGTAGTTTTATTATTTTTCTTACATCTCTTACTTCCTTGATGTTTTAGGTACTTGATCCATTGTTCAATTTTACACATTTCAAAACATTGTACTTATTATGGAAAGGTAGCTGGAAGCCTACTAACCTCCATTCTCTTTTGATGACTTGCTTCCTTAATTGATTCTCCTTCCCTTCCCAACTCCCTGTCTTCTACTTCTATAATCTTGAGCCATATACCCAAATCTCCTGCAGTTGAAACAAATTCTAGATCCACCCCTCTTTCCTCCATCTACTGCCATTGGCCCTGGTCTAGTTTCAGTCCCCCTATACTAATTCCTATTTTGATATCTTTCTCTGAAGTTCTAAACCTCTGCCTTCTACATGATTTGTCCTTCTCTCTCTCCATATAATCCTCCTCTAAATCCTCCTTTTTGCAGTGCATTTTCCAATGGATATACCATGTTCCTCCCTACTATCCTCTCCTTTGTCTTTGATTCCTATCTAACCTCACTGACCTCTCCTACCACTCCTCTATTGAGCTGGGGGAACTTTCTGCCAATTTTCTTCTGAGTTCTTTATTTAACCCTCTTTTGAATTCCTCAATAAGAGACTATCTCTTATACCCACTTCCTCTTGCTATCTTTTTAAACTTCTAGATATACTCATTATACATTCTACTCCCCTGTTCTATTGTTCTCAACTGTTCTACCTTTCTCTTTTCCTTTCCTGTTGATACGGATAAAAGAGAATATAAGAGTGAGGTAACAGATCAGAGAGACAGAATTTCCAAACTGTTTTATAGTTGTGTATAGACAAGTAGGTACAGGAGAGATAAATTAGAAGAGAGAGAGCTTACAAACAATAATGAATAGTCAAAAGCAGAGTAGAAACTAGAGAAATATAGTGTTTTTGGTATTCTCTCAAGCAAGCCCCAGTTGATTGTGGATCTTGGAGATACACATTTGTCTTGCACTGTAACACTACCCTTCTTGAACTAGTCTAGTAGCCTAGCTCGCTGTCAATACAGTAGTACTGCCTAAAACTCCCATGTCCTTGTGTAGGCTCTACTTCAACTGACCATATAGTTAGAAATCTACTCCAAAAATATGTAGCAAATGGTTAAACTCTTAGTCGAGTGAATGCCTAAGTTCTCCTCAAAGTGAAATATTCCCTTGAGGGATGTTTTATATAGACTTTTTATAAAGAAAACAAACAGGAAAACTCAGTCACTCAAAAATAGTAGTAGAGCGATAGAGCGATAGAGGGAGGAAGATGATAGGGGTAACTTGTTGTTAGGCCCCTCTGTACCCCTAGAGTATATATTAGGATTACAAATTATTAAATCAACAATTAAGAAACAAAAGAAACATTCCAACAACCCATTATAGCAGGGAATAGAATGATATAGTAGGATCTCTTTCTGACCATATGGCCATTGCTGTAATATGACTGTTGGGTTGAGCTAACCCTAGGACTAAGTTGTCTTTTATTTGGGATAAACAAAGAGAACTTGACAGAGTTTCTCTTAGATTTGAGCTACTACTTATATCTTTTACACATGGTCTGTGCTACTAACTATAACCTACTAATAATTTAATAGAATCTACTAGAATGTTTCTTGATATGTGACCTGTGTGACATGACTGATCTTGTGACTGATTTGTTACAGAATATGATGGAATATGACAAATGTGAAAGGTCATATAATTCTGATCATGTGACTTCTCTATTGTCTAATTAAAAGAAAAGTAAAGTAAAAATAAAGGATTAAAGAAATAAAAAGTTATTATGGCCAAGATGGCTCATAACACCTAAGTTGATCATTTACAAATTTCTGAACCTCTTTTCTTTCATCTTTTGATAATGGGTAGATCTTTTCTTTCTTAGGCTTGAACATCTCCTTGAGATCTATAGCATGATCCCAGACTTTTCTCATAGACATCCTCTCTGACTCTGCCTTTGTCATGACTTGGCAAAACAGCTAAGTCATTATTTATATTTCTTTTCTTTTCTTTTTCTTTTCTCTTCTCATTTGGACTTACTACACAAGGAAGGAGTATAGGAAAGTGTCACATGATGAATGTCACACATCATGGTCATATGTCAAGGATGTCACATGATGAGTATGGGAAAGTAGTGCACAGACCATGTAGTAGTTGTATAAGTAGTATATAGAATCTAATAGAGACTTTATTAAGTTCTTTTTGTTGACTTGGACCCAGAGTGTGACCAAGTTGTCTCAGGCTAAATTGCTATAACCTTCCCAAATACCTTCCTCCACTTCAGGTATTTTCTTGGAACCATTTCCTAAATTTTCCTATGATCTGCCTCAACCTTCTTTTCTCTTCTCCAATCTTTTTTATTGTCTATCTTACAATTTTTTTTTTCTCTAGAGTAACTACTCATCTTCTTTTCTTTACTTTCTTCTCTTCTTTCAACTTTGTGTTTCTCTCACATAGTGGCAGACATCTTGTTATTTTAACCTCTTCTGTCTTCTAGTTGATTTCTGGATTATAGACTTGTAACCATAGTATGTCCAATATTACATTTGTCTTTCCTGGGTTACATATGTCCATCCTCATTCTTTCAATGTGGTTTTTATAGTACACATTGACTTCCACCTGATATATAATTGTTCCTCCACTGTTGTTTGTACTATCCACATTTTTTACTATCACCAGTCTCTCTAGTTTCTGCAGTCCAAACCTATGTCTTGCTGCCATCTTTTTATCCATGAACATTCCTGTTGCACCACTATCCAAGAGTGCTTTCACTATTACACCTTCATGTGTATCTACCTTTTCTACTCCTATATTCAACCATACTTCTCTCAACATTTTAAATGTCCACCTTATATCTCTCTCTGTACCCTCCTTTTTTGCTGTACTTCTTGGAATTCCTGTCTGCACACTGCTTTGCTACACTTCTCCCTGTATAGGACATACTGCTACTCTCTAATTCCACCATGGCTGTTTCTTTCCAGTCCTATATTCTGGACACAAAATTCTCTTCCTATCCTCCTCTGATATTCTTTCAACTGTATTTTTTCTTCTATACTGACTATACTTTACATTGACTACTCCTTTTTCTTTTGCTGTATTCTCTCTCCATCTCTATGCTTCAAGGCAACTGCTACACCATATATTTCTTAAATGTTTATCAAAAATAAATCCTTGTGTTATGAGATAATTCCCAAAAAGGAAACTATTTCTCACATGTTTATCAACCTTGATGGGAAACATCAAAGAATACAATGTGGAAAAGATATAAATAGTGTGGAAAGGATTATATAAGATATAGATAGTTCTTAGTAATGGTCATGTGATTGTGGAAGACAGGTGCACAGACCAACCAATATTTGTATAAGTACCTAGTGGAATCCAATAGGAAACTCTATTGAGTTCTTTCTAAACAACCACCTTGGTTGAGCCTAAGTCTTTATGACCTTGTACTAACAATCAATCAGGCCAGGCTGGCCAACAAAGCCTTCCAGTCCTTCCAACACTTAACATCTTTATTCCCCTCGAGGGAAGAACTCGATAGAGTTCTCTATTAAATTCTACTAGATACTTATACAAATATTAGTTGGTCTGTATGCCTGTCTCCTGCAATCACATGACTATTACTAAGAACTACCTATATCTTACATAATCCTTCCCATGCTATTTATATCTTTCCTGTATTGTATTCTTTGATATTTCCCATCAAGGTTGATAAATATGTGAAAATAGCTTCTTTCCTGGGAATCATCTTATAATATTAATTCTCTAGGCTATACAATACTAGGCCTTGGGATCAGTGTCTATGGGTCTCCTATATGGCATGGTAGTGATCTAGCTCTGAATGTTCACTCAGAGCTCTTATCAAAATTTTACCACCAGGGTCCAAAAGTCTATGTACCCAGCATCAGAGACCAGGGCTTGAAAACCATCTAAGTAGTCATCCACTGTCTAACTTCCTTGGTGGTAGGATACTCTCTCCAAGATATTAATCCTGTCAGCCTCTGTATTTACTGAAAAGAACTGGATATAGAAGTACTGATTGAAGTCAGCCCAGCTCTGGGTAGGGAAAATTCCAGTGTTTACTTCTTGTCAAAAAAGGTTCTTGGACCATATTATGAGAGCCCCAAGGAGGAAATGATCTTCCATGCATTTAAACACTTAATCCAAAATCTCAAGTCATACAATGAGGTCAAGGTATAAATAGTGTGGGAACTTAGGTAACCAAATCACGTGATAAGGTCAAGTGACCATAGAACATTCTGGAAGAACATGTGATCATAGACTAGTAGTAGTACAGCCATTGTAAAATAGTATAAGTAGTAGTTCAATCCAAGGAAAAACTCCATCAAGTTCTTCTTGAACATCTACCTAGGGTAATCACTAAGAGCATTCACTGCCTATTGATAACATAAGAACTTGATACCCCACTGTTGACCCTGCACCTCATAGCCTCAACATCCTTACTTATACTTACTCTCTTATCATCCTCGCTAATGGGCACAGTGCTCGAAAGCATCTTGGATAGTGGGCCCTAGCTGTAAAGAGGACTTCACTGTCAGTTAGGGACAGTGGGTAGATGGCCTGGACAAAGCTCGTATCTCTGCCTGAGACCTGACCTCTATACCAAGTGGGCTTGTAACTAGTTCTTTCACTATCAGCTCTGTGCTACTGATCCATTGTGACCAGTCTATGTAGGAGAATGACAGAAACCTCCTAAAGGCCCATCTAGCTTAGGGATTCCCTTCTTAGAGATAATACTGTTTTACCCTTCTTAGTCGGTAATTAGCTATAAGTACAGACAAAGAAGATTGCTCATTCTCTTATGAGGAATCATCATCACCATTACTATCATCATCATTATCATTACCATCATGTATGTCCCACCAACAACAGCAACAAGAGGAACCTTCCCCAGCATCCATCTCTTGAGAGGAGCAACTCCTTGCCATGATTGCAACCCTGCAGCAGCAGGTTAGTACCATGCTCCTTCAGCAACAAGAAAGCAGAGTAGAGGTCACAAAACCTCAAGTCTTTAGTAGAAGGATAGAGGAGGTGAGCGTGTTTGTTAATGCAGCTTGCTTATATATAAGGATAAAGATGGCAGAAGAAGCAGCAGCAACCCAGATAGCCTGGGTATTATCATATGTACAGGGAGGAGTAGTGGAGGCATGAAAGGACAACCTACTAGACAAACTGGCCAAGGGAGAGTCAAAGGTGGAATCAACAGAACAGTTGTTTACTAAGATAAGGGATGACTTTGGGAAGACATTGGAAGAAGAAAGGAAGATAGAACAGCTGAGAACAATCAAGCAAGAAGGAAGGACCTGTGACGAGTATGTGTAGGAATTTAAAAAGGTCACCAGGGGAAGCAGCTATGAGGGAAGACCCCTCATCAAAGAGTTCAAGAGAGAACTAAACAGGAGTATTAGAAAAAAGTTGGCAGAAGCAGAAGAACCACCAACCACCATTGGAGAGTGGCAGGAAAGAGCAGTGAGGTTAGACAGAAATCAGAGGCAAAGTAGAATAGAAGAAAGAATGTTGGGGAGGAATGC
>Ga0153941_1000912_pt1 | contig 12326 bp, 9 predicted proteins | sample TSNJ025MetaG_FD_104733 | JGI IMG/M metagenome (GOLD analysis project Ga0153941, IMG submission 104733) | Attine ant fungus gardens microbial communities from New Jersey, USA - TSNJ025 MetaG | ecosystem: Host-associated > Fungi > Mycelium > Unclassified | place: USA: New Jersey, Brendan T. Byrne...
CTATACCAGACATTGAGGTGTCTTTCCACTGTCAATATCAATATTTTTTATGCTGTATTCGTAGATAGTTCATGATATTGTGGCGATTTCCGCTCTGCGAAAGTTGAGTTTTTAACATTTAATTTGGAAAACTTTTTTAATCTTCCTTTTTAGATATTTCCATCCCCGCTCTGGAAAGCTCAAGTTTTTCACCTCTAATTTTAGCTATAATAAAATTCAAATCTTCTTTTAAGAATACATACGCAGTAATCATAGTGATAGGCAGTATTGCCAGGTTGATTCTATAAGATAACTCACAATAAGAAAATATTACACCTACTAAAAAGGGTATAATCATCAGAATATTTCGCATGTCTAAGCGAAAATTTAATTCCTTCTTTAGCAAATAAATGCGGATCATAATATTAACAATAAATCCCGCGAGCAGCGCTAGGGAAGCTGCTTGAAGCCCGCATAAACTTATCGTGGTATGAACAACAATCACATTCGTCAAACAGGCGCCGATAGTAGATATAAAAATATAATTTGTTTTTTTAAGAGCACCAAAAACATTACCTAAAAACTGACTATAAATACTCACCATGGTTGCTAGCAAATATAGCGGTATAATAGCTCTGGCCTCGTGATAAGTTTCGTCGACCATCAGCGGAAAAAACAAGGAAATAACAGGAAACAAAATCATACTGCCACACAGTAAAAACCGCACACACACATTTCCTGCTTGAGAATAAAAATTGCCGATAGCAGGCTCCTGCGCATTGCTTTTCGTAAAAGCGGTTTCCTGCCAGGCTAAAGTAAAGCAAGATGATGCCAAGACTATAGCCATAGCAAACTTACCGGCAATAGCAAATAATCCATTGCTATAAAGACCGAGTTGTTTTAAAATAACGATCCGGTTGTAATCTGTCAACAACCAGTAGCAAATAGAATTTAAAGCTAAAGGTAAGGAGTAACGAGTCATTGCGCGTATTAGTTTAGGTTGCATATAAGCTCTTCTAAAATGACCAAAAATATTTAGTCTATACTCAATCATGATAATTTGCACAATCATACCTGTAATAGATGCTATGTATAGACTGCTATACCCATAATGACACACAACAATTAAAATGATGTTAGTAGCAATCATAGTAACGGTATTAACCATGCCGGATACGGCAAACAGTACACTTTCACCAAATCCTCTAACCGCATAAATGTAAAAGTTTTGCCAGCAAAAAAATATACCATATAACACAATCAAATTAAAGGACGGTATGGAAAAAAAACTGGAAATAAAACAGGCGATAATTACATACCCCAAGCAGGAAATTGCTATGATTAAACTTCCGTTGTAAAGTGGTTTATATTTATCTTGACCTGATTCATCAAACATAAAGCGCAACACAGTTGACCAAATCTCCAAAAATAACGCCGATGTAAAAATGCTCAAAAAGGCCAAAGAAACATCATAATATCCATAATCAGCCGGACTAATATACTTTGTATACAAAGGTACCATTAGAAATAAAGCCAGCTTGCTCAGGACATTACCGATAAAATAGGTGGCCGAAGCAGAAACAAATCGCTTTACACTGCTCATAAGGAAATTACATCTTTTAGAAACTTATTATATACGCCAATAGTTTTTTCAGTCATAGTCTCCAAAGTAAATAAGCGCTTATAAATTCGATTTCCCTCCTGACCAAGCTTACGACGCAATTCATAATCCAAGCACAACTGCCGTAAACGGCATACAAGATATTTGAGATCACCACGCGGAATCAGAAAACCAGTCTCTTGATCAAAAACAGCTTCTTTTACTCCCCCCACATTTGAAGCGACTACCGGCAGCCCCTGCCTCATAGCCTCCAGAATACTAAGAGGAAGCCCTTCCCAGTTGCTTGTCAGAACAAAGATATCATGCTCACTCAAAAGCTGAGGAATATCATCGCGGTTGCCTAAGAACACTACGCTGTTATCAACCTCCAATTGATGTGCCAACTGAGCGGCTGCATCTAAATTTGGCCCTGCTCCTACAAAAGTAGCTATTACCGGCAATTTTTCCCTGGTTAAAACAGCCAATGCCTGAATTAACAGGTTTTGATCTTTTTGCTGATTAAAGCGCGCTATCATGATTAATTTAACGGCATCTGACTGTCTTGTACCAATAGGAGTTGTCGGTAACCCCGAAATATTACGGACACCATTATGGATAGTTATCATTTTATGTTGACTTTTCGGTAGGGCTGACAATCCCAATTCACGATCATAATTGGAAACACAAATGATTTTCTGTCCCCAGTTGACTGCCAACCGTTCCAGAAAAAGATAGCCTATTTTTTTATATTTCGAAATTCCATCTGTAAAAGACCAGCCATGAGCTGTAAAAATTGCGGGGATGCTACAAAGATACGCTGCTAGTCTTCCCAGAAAACCTGCTTTACTGCAATGACAGTGTATCAGATCTGGTTGTACTTTATTAATCAAATGCCGCAAAGCACAAAGTGCTTTAAAATCATTAAATATTGAAATAGGGTGAACTAATTCAGGCAACTGATGCAACACAACTTTTTTGCCTTGTAACTTATCCCATAGCCAGCCTTTTTCGCCCATAACAACATGAATCTCCACCTGGGCCGGTAGACAAGAAACTAGGTCGTGCACATGCACTTGTGCTCCGCCCAACGTTCCAACAGTAATGATATATAAAATCCTAGAACCAACAACAGAATAGTTTATATCCTTTCTCATCTAGAATCATCCTTTAGTATTCCTAGTATTTTTAATCTGATATGCGGCCAAATCAGTATGTATAGCAGACAGGCGTACACCCTCTGTACTGGCCTTATCAATCAATACGCGGAATGTTTGAAAAACAATAGAAACATCAGTAATTAAGCTGCTGTTCTGAATATAGAACAAATCATAAATCAGCTTATCTTCAGAAGTAGTATTGTATTTTCCATATACTTGTGACAAACCGGTAATACCTGGCTTTACATTGTGTCGATAACTATACTCTGGCAGTTCTTTTTTTAGACTCTTAACAAAGAACGGACGCTCTGGGCGGGGACCAACGACACTCATGCTCCCCAACAAAACATTGACGAACTGTGGCAGTTCATCAAGACGCGTTGCCCTCAAAAACTGCCCTAGTTTGGTAATTCTCGAATCATTTTCTACAGCCAATACCGGTCCACTCAAACATTCAGCATCGGTAACCATAGTGCGAAATTTATAAATGGAAAACTCCTTCTCATAGCGGCCTACACGCTTTTGGCTATAAAAAGCCGGCCCGGGGGAGGTTAGTTTAATGGAAATTGTTACTGCTAAAAAAACAGGCAATAATAAGATTAAGACCAACAGAGAAAAGCAAATATCAAACATGCGTTTAATAAATTGCTGTTCGATAGTTGAACGTAAGTAACGCGGCCGAAAAACCGGAATATCATCAATCTTGTCTAATTCAACTCTGCTGCAGGCCATTTCAAAGAAGTCAGGAATCATGAATACCTGTTTGTCGTGCTGATAGCAGAAACGCATGACCTCTACTTTCTCCGGTAATTGCAGGCTGGCGCAAATGATGACTAGCTCAATATCATTAACAATATTTTGCCATTGTCTAAACTGGAAATTTGGGCATACATAGCGGACACAATCTCGTAGATGTAATTGCGCCTGCATTCGATAAATTACTCTTTCGCACTCCTCTTTGCTGCCAACAATTAATGTATTTCGTTCATACATAAATCTTCGTTCTATTTTCCAGTAGGCATAGTTCCATAACAACAGTAGCACTAGCTGTATAGCGGTCGTTAATAACATTTTCCAAAACAAATGACCAAAATCGGATAGACTAAGCACAATAGCAAAAATGATATACGTATTAATCATCGTCATAATAATACCGGCAAAAACTTCTTCAGACGTTTTTCTAATTATCGAAAATAAGCCATTGAAATGTAATAATACCATAGTGGTGAGCACTTGAATCAACAGAAGGCTAAAATATGGTGTCTGTCCGACTTGAATTGTATAGCCATTTCCGATAAAACCGGAAATATAGGCACCACACACCAATACTAAAATATCTGCAACGACTAATAGTAATTTTCGTATAACCGGAAATTTTCTTCTCATGCAGATTTCCCCTTCATAAAACCCCACAATTTATCTATCCGAATGGATGTATGATTTTATATTAGGATATAGTGGAATATCCTTTAGTTTTCCTTTAATCACAGGGTCAATAATTACCAAGCTTTGAATAGGGCATGAATCCCAAATGTGAAAGGGAGCGGCTGTCAAAACAGTTTGCCCAGTGTCTTCTATAATGGGTGCTCTTACAGTCACGTTGCCTATGCCCCCTGTACGGCCGACTACATTACCTTTCAAGTGTACGATTGCAATGGCAGCTCCATCGACTTTATTGCCTATTCCTTTGCGATTGGCATCAATGATATGAGCTTGATTAATGTCAATGTGATAAGAGCGATAGTCATGATCGGCTACTTTTAAGCCATTAGTCTGGGAATTTTTCCACTCGGCGGCATTCACTGTCACTCGTCCGCTAACGATAGCATCCCGCCCAACGACGTACAGTCCTCGCAGACTAGCATCATCGCGATGACCAGTAATGGTGATAGACGCAGGTATATCGCTGCCAGCCAAGTGTCTAAGAAAAAGCTGAATACCAGCACCACTGTTATTACTTGTCCAGGCATCAACAACAGTAACATTTTCAATAATATCGCTAGGCCTATTAGGCTCGATATCAAGCCCTGCTTCCGGGTCATGTCCTGCAGTATGAGTAAGAAACGGCCGAAGAATCTCAATGTTGCGTCCGGCAATTAAGGAGATGCCCTGTCGGCGATTATATCTGGCTTCGACATCGATCAGACGGATATTATGGGGAACTGCATTTAATACCTTCCACGTACCAGGACCTGTAAAAACCTCAGTTCCGATATAAAAGCCATCACCCCAGCATTCTTCGGCTACCGTCCCTTGAACAGTAATATTACTGGCGCCCGATACTTGAATGCCAGTTCCCCATTGCCCAGTCGGTCTTAAATGTTCATTGCGATCCCCTCGGATAATTCCACCAAAAACATTAACATTTTCTACATTTGCAATAGTAAGCACTACATAAAAATCAGCATTGTTGGGAATTGCTTTTAAAATTGTTTGGTCGGTCATATATAAACTAGTATTTGATTGCAGTCGTAAAGATTTTAAAGCATTAATCATATATGTTCCAGCCGGAATAACAACATTCCCATCACCCTGCCCTGCTGCAGCAGCGTTGACTGCAGCCTGTAAGGCTTTTGTATCATCAGCAATTCCGTTGCCATGTGCCCCATAGTCTTTGGCATTAACAAAGCAAAGCGGTTGTTGAATGGCGGCTTTGGACCGTTTTTTTAATTCTGCAGTCATAGATAGCGGCGGCTCATATAAGACATGGACGAGTACCGACAAAACTAAGATGAAGAGAATGCCACAAATTATTTTCATTTTGCTGATAGTCGTAATCAATAGTGCTCACCTTCTATTTATCCAATAAAATTCATGACCGTCTCCACTGGTCTAAAAAGAGACGCCAAAACTCAGTCCGCTTTTGATCAAGAATTTGCTGATCATATTGAGATGCTGTTTTAAAATTTTGCTCAGCTTGCTTTGCCTGCCACTCAGTATCATTTACTGCCTGTTTAATCAACGTAGCTAAGCGTCTGCTATCGCCTGGTTTATGGATACATTCCGGCGCAAGCAGCTCCGGAATACCACCGGCGCTCGAGGCTATAGCCGGACAACCCCGGCTCATAGCTTCTAATAATGCTCTCGGTAAGCCTTCCTGAAAACTTGGCTGGATATAGAGATCGATTTTATCCAACCATTGCTGGACGGCATCACCATGCGGCAATGTCCCGCAAAAAACCGTTTCTGCGCTCAAACCCTTGCTGGCAGCCAATTGCCGCCAGTACCCCTGATCACCGCCGCCTAATATATAAAATTCAAAGGGAACAATCTGGTCTTTAATTAATCGCAAAGCTTCCAAAGCAATGTGAACACCTTTAATCTTATTGGCCAAAGCTCCAATTAGGCCAATTCGCACCGGCCTGTTCTTCGTTTTGTCGGCAATGAAATTCAATCGTTTAACTAACACTTGTGGGTCATTACAATTTAAATCAACATCCGAACAACTGACTGAACGCCGCTTAGTAGGATATCGTTTTTGTAAAAACTCACTTGTCACATACAAAGAGAAAGGAGCCTGAGCTACCATCCGCTTTGTTGCATAATAAGCATAGAACGCATACAATTTTCCCTGCCAGCTGCCATGATTCCATAGAGCATCAAAAGGGCAGTAAACAACCTCAGCCAACCATGGTTTACCCATTTTTTCAGCTATCCGTCCAGATAAGCGGCTAATTTCACTGATACGGGCTATAAGTCCATCACATTCAGCTAATGCATCTGCGAGCTGCCCCTCCACCTGCCGACGAGCAAAAATCTTCCCGGCCAAACTACTCAGAGAGGATATATCACAAAAACTTACACCTGGCCCGCTTGATAAATCAAGTTTTTTTCTGTCTTCCTCTGCTGCGAGAGGTCGAACCCTGGCAGCAACAACAATTTCGTCAAAAACTGTCAAATATCGCTGCCACAGTCGGTACGGATACTGACCGTCCGAATAATAAAGGCCATCCTTATCCTTACAAAATTTATGGTCATGCGTGAACAATATTTTCATCGATCTTTTTCTCCTATTGGCAATGCATTATCAGTAACGCTCCCTTTTAAAGCCAGCTGGTTCTCAACATGGAAATTATTAATTAAAATACCAACAGCCGTTAAAAAAGCTGAATGCAATCCATCTCCTAAAATGCCACCAACATTTTCTGTCATTCCAGTAACTAAATAGACAACAACAGTAAAAAGTGGGGCAAACGCATAGCCATTTTGTCTGATCCTATAAGCACTATAGCGTATAGCTAAAACCAACGCTATAATATGAAAAATTATTAAAGTGACACAAGACATTATCCCTTTGGTGCCTAAAACAGCTAAGTACGAATTATGAGGCAGTCGGCCAATATGATCCATAAAGTAATCATTACCATACCCTAGCAGTGTTGCTTCGCTAATAATTTGCTTCCATATCTCCTCACGTCCGGATAAAGCCGAAATGCCAGGAGTAACGTTGAATTTGCTAAATATCATCTCAGACAAACCAATACTTTGAGTTATAGCAGAAAAAACTGTACTTATACCGATGATCAGCAACAAAGCAGCAAGCAGCCACTTCCCCCAGGACCGGCGGCGCGGTTCAGCATCATATAACAAGCTTGCAATGAAGATAGTGCATAATACAAAAAAAGAGATTAAGCTCGTCCTTGAACTGGAAAATAAAATTAATATCCCAACAGAAAAGTTGCTGACCACCAGGGTCAGATAACAGATCTTGGCGATGGAGGATAAATTTATATAACTGATCCACCCCCGCAAAAGGGAAACCCCCCCGGCGACAAAGACCGCCGACATCGCCCCCATCGCATTGGGACCAGTAAAAACTCCTTTATAATATGAAGTAATCAATGGATAATTTGCCAGAGATACAATGATATAAGGAATTGCTCCAAGAACCAGACTCCAAGCCAAGACCAAACAGCCTTTGCGACAGGCTAGACGGGGAAATGCAAAAAAATACACAATAGGGACTCCCCACATCTGCCATATTTCCCCTACTAAATTATCCTGGTTTACAAGTGCCGAAAGCAATGATCCGAAAGAAAAAGCTAACCATAACAATACCATTACCATTCCTTTAGGCCAAATTGGCCCTAGTTGAAAACCATTTAAAAACAAGACTATTAAAGCGACAACTATTGTAACAGTAAATCGAATTCCGCTAAAATGCCCGGGATCAACATACAGATAATTTAAGCTCAGCACTCCAATTAATACGCCCCATAAAACCACAAGTAAACGTGACATTCCCACACCAATATTCGGCCACTCAGAGATACTGCTTAGGGGGCTCTGTTTCCACGTGTTCACTAATAAAGTACCTCACTATTATTTCTCGCCTGCTTATGTCTGAGCCTTGATTTTAAATGCCTTAATTTTGGCTAAAAATTGAGGCCCAATCATGCCCGCCACCCCAATAATCCATCCTTGAAGGCAAAACGGGTATTCCCGGAGATACTGCCACGCCAGCTTACTTCCTTGCCTTTTTTTCCCTGATAGTAAGGCATATAGTACTCTCGCTTTTTGATAGATACGGTATCGACAGGGAGCATAGCTACATAGTGCTTGACCATGGCGGGAAAGAAGCTCATTTGTAGCTATATGCTGATCAGATGCATCACGTAAAAAACTAGCAGCCCGTTCTGCTATAGAAAGATTACTTGCTCGGTTACCGCTGTCAGTATGAATAATTGCAACAAAATTCGGGATCATTTTCGTCTTATAACGTGCTGCAAAATCCAGCAAATAAAGATCTTCATAAGCTCGCCCCGGAGAAAATCGTACATTTTTAAACGTTTTCCGACGGGTACAGTGAAAAAAATCGCTCTCAGTCACCCTGGTTCGCCAAGTAATAAATCCTACATAATCCAATATTGTTTGTGACGGCATTGGATTGGGAGAAATGCCGCCATCATCCCGCTGATAGACAAAACCGATACGATCAATTTCCGGGCTGCAAACGGAAGCATACTGAAAGATGGTCTGCAAAGCCCCCGGCAAAAACTCGTCGTCACTATCTAAAAGCAGCAGCCATTCACCTGAACTACTGTCAATTCCCGTATTCCTAGTCATACAAACACCTTGGTTTTCAGTATGCTTCAGTAATACGATTTTATTGTCGAGAAACTTCCTCACTATTTCGGCAGTTGTATCGGTAGAAGCATCATCAACTACAATAACTTCGAAGTCTGAAAACTCTTGGTTAAGGCAGCTATTGATGGCTCTTTTAATTTCTTCAGCACGGTTATACACCGGTATTATAATGCTGAAGTAAGGTTTTTGCATCACTGCCATGAGCACCTCCCAGCTAACCCCGTATAGTTTGGCTATTCACTGTGAGTCCCGGATAGAGCATAATTTCGTCCATTGCCATATTTCCCAGTATTACACCAAATAAGTTACTCCTTGTTCCTCTGATCAATTCGACAGCCCTTCGCGCTGCCTGAGTCCCAACTTGACGCGAATCGATAAACAGGATCGTCCCTTGTACTTTGGAAGCTAAAATGCAGGCATCTGATTGGATTTTAGCAACGTTTATTAAAATTTCAGGACTATTGACTAAAACAAAGTCAAATTGATCCTCCAACTTCTCCAAACACGTACGTAATGTCTTTGCAGTCAACATAGCCAAAGGATTCTGAAGTCGCGTCCCGCTCGGCAAGACCGCCAAGTTAGCAATGCCAGATGGGTGTATAGCCTCATCCAATTGGCACTCTTCGACTAAAACATTAGTAATACCGATATTGCTTATCGGGAAATAAGTATGGAAAGACGGTGAACTAAAGTCTGCATCAATGATAATTATTTTTTTACCCGCATAGGCCAATGCTGCACCTACATTAATTAGTGCCTGTTTGGCCGTACTTTTGGGACAACACCCCGTTATCAATATGGATCTAACTCCGTCTTTCTCCTGTATAGTCTGTAGCGACGTTCTCAATGACCGAAAGGACTCAGCCAAGGCCGACTGTTCACGGTCTTTAATTAAATGACATGTTTTCCAGATCTCCTCATTTGTATTAAAATATTGGCTCAGCTTTTGTCTAATACCTTTCGGTTCTGCATTCGAGGTACTTATTACCTCACCAATAATCGTGACTCCCAGATATCGATGTACGTCCTCTGTTGAATCAATTGTTTTAAAAAAGAATTCAGTCGAAAATGCCAAAACAATACCACTAAAAAGCCCTCCTATTAAAGCAATAGTTATATTTAATAATGTTCGGGGACTGCACGGTCTACTGGGCTTATCAGGCAAATCAACTATCTGGATATTAGTCGGTTGCTTTACTTCATCAACCCGAGCCTGTTCATAATTTTGAGCGAACTCTGTGTAAGCAGCTTCGGCAACAGCCTGATCTCGCAGTAGTTTTGCGAGGCCCTGTTCTCTTGTCGGCAAATTGGCTAATTCATGTTCAATATCGATGATCGCTTGACTGATTGCCGTTTTTTGCGCCTGGGCAATCTGCCAATCGACCTCACCACTCAATTCAGCTTGCAATAACTGCTGGTGAACAGGATTACTGGAGGGGGATTCACCTTTAGCAATCTTTGCTATCTCGGTATTAAGTCTCTCCCGTGTGGCAGCAATAGAAGCTTTGGAAGCCTGTACTTTAGGATGATTATCGGTATAGCTCTTTCTAAGGTCGATAAGTCCTGTCTCCATCTCCACAAGCTTGTTTTTGTATTGCTGAACTACAAGACTATCTCCGATAAACCCTTCAGACTCTCGACCAATTTGTTGCGATGTTGTCGCCAACTTGGACTGACCCTCTTCGATTGCCATTTCAATATCTATTTGCCTTTTTTTTAAATCTTGCTGCCTATTCATCAAATTTGTTGTTTGGTCGACAACCGAATATATTTTATTATTTTCTTTATAGATAGCAATTTCTTTTTCAATTTCATCCAGCTTTTCTTTGGCTTCCTGCATTCTCTGCCCAATAAATACCCTTACTTCTTTACCTTCCAATCTGACCATATCGGTTATTTTAGCCAGAAAAGTATCGACAAGCACCTGTGCTAGCAGTTGGGCTTCTTCCGGGCTATTACCCTGGACAGTGATATTTAGAATCTCGGTATTTTTCAATGGTTTTGCCTCAATACGCTTACTCATTTGCTCATAATTTGGCTTGTCTTCGGTAGCTTTATCGGCAAACACTTTAGCCAACATGCCTTCCACGACTGTTTTTCCCTTGATAATCTCAGCATACGTGTAGATTTGTTGATTCATAACTTCTTCCTGAGACAGCGTGCCCATTTTATCATTAAGCCCGCGGTTATATTTCACTCGAACATTGACATTTGATTCATACTTCTTCGGCATAAACAGGTTAACTGCTATCGCCAATACAAGAGCTAACCCGATCGTTTGCAGAATTAGCTTTCTATGCCTAGCTAGAATAGAGAAAATCTCTCTTATCTCTAATCTTCCATCATTCATAACCAGCCCACCCTCTTACAGAATTTAATTATCAAATCAGACTATATTCAGGGCTCTTTCTTCCAATGACGAATTAAGTAGGCCGGATAAACAAACGGCAATACATCACGAATAAAATCAACCTTCTTATTCTGACTGACATAAATTATATCTCCATCAGTCAAAGGATAGTTTTGTGCTAACTTTCCATTCTTCAATATATCGATTAAGTTTATTATTTGAGCTTTATCATCTGTTTGTAATCGATGATATAAATAAACTTTTGTTTTAGCTGCATCTTTTGTCCAACCAGATGCCATACTAATACCTTCTAAAACCGTCCTACCTCGTTCAAATCCATATAAACCAGGACGATTAACCTCGCCTAATACACTGACACGCATTTGTTGCAAACGGATTATGTTAACAGTAACGACTGGACTTTCAAGAAAGACTGCCAACTTTTCTGTGAGCTCATGCGTCAAATCAGCTGTAGTCCCACCTGCAGCCTGCAGTTCACCAGCCAAAGGTACGGCAATCTTACCATCAGGTTGCACAAGAACTTCTTCAAGGCTGACTTCAGGGTGGTCATATACAATGATACGCACTACATCCCCTGGGTTTAATGCATGATCCATAGCCTGCACACTGGAAGTTGTCCATGCAGAGAGAAATAAAAAACTAATTAGCAGTAAAAATATTTTTCCATATTTCATAATCCATTTCCCCTATGTTCGCATATTATAAAGTTCAACTAAATCGCAATTGAAACTAAATAATAATCATATTTAAATACGACCTGGTTAAAGATTCTACTCGTTCTAAATTACGCAACTTACTAAATTATAACATTTATGGATAATATATTCTACTTTTTTTTGGGGTGTGACCCCGTAAGTGTGTAAATGGAATAATCGACCAAGTTATAGGGGATACTCAAAATGCTTTTATTCACCCGGAGGATAGGTCAACGGTGGAGACCGAACCGAGCGCCGGATGAGGTTTGGCGGGGTGGCGGATTCGGCAAAATCTGCCCCTTATTTTGCTGCCCTGGAAAAGCAAAGCGCTAAACTCTGGGGTTCGGGGCAGCGCCCCGATAGTTACGCCGTTTCGCTCGGGCGGTTGCCGAAAAAGATCTTCATTTGGCTGTACGCCATCCCCCAGTCCCGAACAG
>Ga0153941_1000916_pt1 | contig 12286 bp, 6 predicted proteins | sample TSNJ025MetaG_FD_104733 | JGI IMG/M metagenome (GOLD analysis project Ga0153941, IMG submission 104733) | Attine ant fungus gardens microbial communities from New Jersey, USA - TSNJ025 MetaG | ecosystem: Host-associated > Fungi > Mycelium > Unclassified | place: USA: New Jersey, Brendan T. Byrne...
ATGAAGCAATGATCCATAAGAAAGAGGTGCAGTATGTTCGTATATGAATATCCGGTTTTTGAAAAGAAGCGGATCTTAAAGGCAGAAATGATGGAAGGCCTGAGGGATTTTCCCCACAGTCTTGCCGGCTTGTATTTCGGAGAATATGCAGACGGAATACTGGCAGGCTGCAGCATAGACTGGGAGGAAGGACGGCTCAGACTGGAAGGAGGGATGCTCTGTTATAACAGACAGCTGTACATAATGGAGAACAGGATGGAAATCCCCACACCCCAGGACAATAAACTGCGATATCTTAAGGTACATTTCTGGGCACCGGAAAAAGAACCGGATAAGATAAGGGCAATCGGACGCCTGGCTTTAGAGGAGGAAGAGCCGGGAGAAGGTGAACTGGAGTTGTGTCGATTCCGCCTCCAGAGCGGGGCCAGGCTGAGATGCCGGTACATGGATTTTAAAGATTATGGAACACAATTTAATACGGTGATCCGGATTCATACATCCTACAGTGCAAAATCTGCAGCTACCATGTGGCAGGAGATGTTGTATGACTTTGCCGGGGAAATGCTTGAAAGCGGGCACAACAGCCATCCATACGATGCCCCGTTCCTGCTGGCTTGTATGAATGCTGACAGACCTGTCAGCAGAAGGATGATTGAGGGGTATCTGTTGGCAAGGTCCGGAAGAGACTTGAGAAAAGGGACATTGGCGGATCTGTACCATGCACTTTTGGATGTGCTGACAGACAGGCAGGCGTATGATGGTCCCCCACAGTCCAGGAAGAAAGTGATGATCTATTAGGAGGTAATTTGATATGTATATGGATGAAAAGCTTGCGAAACAGGAGCGGGAGGAATGGCTGAAGCAGCAGAAGAAGCCGGAGACGCCGCCGCAGAATAAGAGTGTCGAGGAATATAGGGAAGAACTGCTAAGAGGAGAAGTTACATTTGAGAATGTTTCCTATAAATCGGAATTGGAATATGTTCTGAATGATAAGCTTCAATTTTGGTTCTTTCCGGAACTGACGGCAGATAAGACTGAGAATCCGGAGTTTCTTGCCTTCCGTTATGAAAAGCTGGATTTTGCTGTAAATATCGCAAATATCAAATTTCCCGTTAAGGTATGGAACGTGCAGGAATTCAAAAACGGGATAAGGAATGAACTTAAGAAGAATCAAATGAATATTACCTGGATGGAAGAAGAAGGAAAGATAAAATCCGGAAGGGCAGCGATTCAGTATTGTACCGGTGCGGTATTTTCCGCAGCTGGATATATTATGCAGATGTTCTTCTTTTTCAAGCTGGGGGATGAATATTATACAGGAAATTTCAGCTGTCCCTATAGCAGGAAAGAGCTATACAGTAACCTGTTGAAAGCATATCTGACTTTATTGGCTAAGGAGGAATAAAAGTGAGTGGAAGTGCAATTACCTATGAGAATCTATATTTGAATCCTTTTGGAGTGGCTCATATTACCGGGCTGAAAATAATCAAAAATATGGGAGAGCACGCTGTTATGTGCCTGACCGGTATCCTTTCCGAGGATGCGGAGGAGAAGTATATATATGAGCTGGGAATGGATACTCCCGTTATGCTGGGTTATAACATGGGAGACAGATCCGGGACTTTGTTCAATGGTCTGGTTACTGCAGTACAGGTAAGCAGGGAAGGAAATGTACTGCATCTGAAACTGGAGGCTAAGAGCCATACCTGCCGGATGGACAGGCTGAAACGCTCCCGCTCCTTTCAGAATAAGGGCATGACCTCCCATGAGCTTATCCGAAAAGTGCTGTCTGAATACAGGGATGCAGACACCATCCTGTATATTCCGGATACTGCCATAAAACGGTTGATTGTCCAGTATGAGGAAACGGACTGGGAATTCCTGAATCGCTTTGTATCGGGATATGGAACCGGATTAATACCGGAAGTAAAGGCGGATTCACTTAAGCTTTACGCGGGTGTATCGGAGTCCGGAAGCCCATATGAGCTTGCATCTGTACGATATGCCGTAGAGAAATCCATGGAAGAGTATGAGAGGGTGAAATGTAATGACTGGCCTCAGGTACAGGAGCTTGATTATGTAACCTTCCTGGTGGAAAATGCCGGTATCTATCATGTGGGGAATCCGGTGGTATTCAGGGAAAAGAATCTAATGGTACGAAGTGCGGAGCATAGCCTTGCATCAGGTATCCTGGTGAACCGCTACTGTCTGCGCCAGGCAGAAGGGCTCAGGCAGATAAAACAGTACCATGAACAGCTTGCCGGTGTGTCCATTAACGGAGTAGTAGCCGGTGTCTCAAGGAACATGGTCAAAGTGAGCCTTAAAATAGACGGATATGGCAAGGCAAGTTACTGGTTTCCTTATTCCACCATGTCAGCATCCCCGGATGGCAGCGGCTGGTACTGTATGCCGGAAAAAGGGGATGAAGTAAGGGTATATTTCCCAACGAAGGATGAAGGGGAGGCCTATGCGGTAAGTGCTGTCAGCGGATACCAGCCGGGACAGAGCGGCAGTATCTCTCCCGAACAGGATATGATGGGTGATCCGGATGTCCGCTACCTGCGTACAGTTCATGATAAGCTCATACAGCTGACTGAGGACGGAATATTAATCAATGCCGACAGCGGAATGGCATTCATCATGCTGCGGAAGGACGGCAGCATTGGAATCTGCGGTGAAAAGAATGTTACCCTGACAGCGGACCAGATATCCATAACCGGTTCGAAGGTGCTCCTGGCGGCAGAAGAGTCTGTGGAAATCAGCAGTGACCAGGGGGGCAAGATCACGATGGATACAGACGGAACAAGGATCACCGGTGCCCAGATACTCAGTAACTGATGCGGTGAAGCAATTGACCGGGAAAGGATATATGCCATGAAACAGGAAGAGATGGTCCGGGAATATCTGGACAGGACAAATGAAATCCTGAAAAAGGAAGCACCCCTCTTCCAGCTTAAGCTGGAGGAAGAAAAACAGCGTCTGCTCAGGGAGGTTACAGAGGGACTAAAAAGTTTATGCAGGAAGGTCTGGGATTTACAGGAGACAGATACGGAATATAAGGTGTGCTATTTCCAGGTTTCGTTATTGCGGCATGCAATGAACCAGGATAAATACCTGCTGCTTCTCAGTGCCCATGACCGGACTTACTTTCTGGACCGGCGCAGCGTCAGTGAGAAACTTTATATTACCTGGTTGTTTGCACCGCTTATAAAAGCAGGGGAAGAGGCGGCGGAAGCAGCGGTAAAGTATAGGGGTAAAGTAGACATACTGCTCAGATATCAAGCTATGATGGCACAGGCATTTGCCCATAACCATCTGCTGGCAGATATCTTCCGCAGGGAGTGGACAGATTTTGAAGAGTTGGAAGCAGTGCAGAGAGTGAAGAAGGAAAGCTGCTATCTGGTGAAGTGGGGCGGCTATAGGGAAGAAAGTGAAACCATATACCGGATGGATTATGAAGAGAAGAATCAGACACAGTTTGTGAATTATAATGAAAAGAATACCGTGATGGAGCCTTGCGGGCGTTACCATTATCAAAGCTGGGATAATACGGCGTTCACGGAGCTGGAAGTGATAAAGATGGATCTGATGTTTGCAGGGTTCAAAAATGCCCGGATTACAAAGTGTGTGATGCAGGCAAGCTTCCTGTATGGGGCAAAGTTCAAAAAGGCAGGACTTTCATGGTGTGTATTTGAAGGGGTATCCTTTGAACGGACTGATTTTAGAGAGGCAGTCTTATGTAATGTAGTGTTTTTAAACTGCATGCTAAGGGATGCTGATTTTCGGGAATGCCATATGGAAGAGGTTTACTTTGAGGAGTCCGACCTGACAGGCTGCGTGTTCCTCAGACAGGATGTTCCGGGACTTTTACTTGATGACAGACAGTTACAGCAGATTTTGATAGAGGAGGAAAAGCTGGATGTATTTCACCTTGGAGGAAGATAGAAGAATCAGAGAAAGAATCCGCTTCCGGGACCTTGCGTCGCGGACCCATGTTGACTTAGGCAAGGATAAGCTGGATGTATTGTCAGATACGGTTGCACTCTTTATGGAAGGAAAAACAGAAAGTGTTTATCCGGATTTCTTTGAATCGCCGGTATTCCTTGCTTCTGCCGGGCTTAAGAAGATCCTTGACATGTACGAGCCTACGCTTGCTTTTCGGACGGTAGTACTTAACAATGCCCTGCTTAAGACGCAGAAGATATATTATCTTGTAATAGCAGATGAAATGGACTGCCTGCGTGAAGGAAGTGAGTTCTATTTAAATGGCTGGGAGAGAAAGGCAGTGATTGATACAAAGAAGACAGAAGGCAGGAGAGTGTTCCAGGTGAAGGGGCTATATACACGAAAGCTTTACGTGAGCCTGGAAATAGCGGAGAGCATTATGCGCCGGGGAATGCAGGGAATTATTTTCCGGGAAATGGAAATTGTGTAGGAGGAGCAGGGTTATGAGTGATATCCAGGAAAAAAGAATCATAGAGGGCGTGGAAGTCACGGTAAAAGAAGATACCTATGAAGAACTGCAGAATTTCCTGCAGGAAGCGGAAACCTTTATGAATGGAAAGGTATCGGAAGAAGCAGCAGAAGAGGCAGAGGAAGCAGTTGGAGAAACAGCAGGAGAAGCAGTCGGAGAACAGGAAAAATCCGAAAGGGAGCTGTTCATAGAACAGAAAATGTCAGAGCGTGCCAATCAGACTGCCGGGGTTGCATTATCCATTATAGATCAATACCAGGGGCAGATAGCTGAGCTGGAAGAGAAATTTTATATATTTCATGGTGCCAGGATGATCTGCTCCTGCGGAAGCCGTATGGCGAGACTCGTGGTTCCCCGGGGGCATGGTGCCCAGATACATGACACCCCTCAGATGGTGGATGAGGACTGTAGATCAGAAACGAACGTCATGTGCTTTGGGAACTGTATGAGTGCGGAAAATCCCCTGATGATGGTGGCTGCCCAGGAAGCAGTCAGCCGTTACCGTGAAAACCATAAATTTATGGATTTTTGCGCCAAGGTAAATGATTTCTTTTCCGGCAAGGAAACCTACCAGATCACGAATGAATTTTTGGAGCAGTGCATCTGTGAATGTATCCCCTGCTTTTCAGAAGAGACAAAATGGCTGGATTGCCGTGAAGAGAACCTGATCGATGGAAAACCGTCATTGCTGATTTCCAGCAGCCTGAATTGTATACATGGCGGTCATATAACCATATGTTCGCTGGGAGTGGGAGAATAGGGATATTGAATTTGCGTATTGCATTTATGTCCGCATGCCGGGAACAGACTGGATTGGGCGTTTTTTAGAGGAGATGTATATATGAGGTATAATATAAATAATCTGTGGCTGCAGCTGCCGTATGAAGGGCTGCATATCCATGATCTGACATACAGCCAGGAACTGAATGAACACAGCCGGATTACCATACTGGCGGAGACGGGCGGACGTGATGCAGAGGGGTATCTGTATCAGGCGATTGCAAAGGAAGTCATCTGTATTGGGGAAGGCACTTCTGAGCTCCCTTTTTTTCAGGGCTGTATCACCGGCGTACAGATGACGGAGGTAAGGGGTCTGCCCATGCTGGAAATCAGTGCGGCATCCCTGACTCTTAAGTGGGATATTAAGAAGAAATCCAGAAGCTTCCAGAACAGGGATGCCACCTATCATTCTGTAATCAATGAAGTGCTTGGGGGCTACGGCAATGCTGACTGGATGGATAAGATTGGCTGTGAGGTAAAGGTACCCGGACTCCTTCTGCAGTATGAAGAGACAGACTGGGAATTCTTGAAACGTCTGGCAAGCCATTTTAATACATACCTGACGGCGGATACACAGATGGCATATGGAAGGGCCTATATAGGAATTCCCCATATTGACCATGGCAGGGAGCTGGCTGAAGGAGAATATACAGTCTCCCAGGATCTGGAGGAGTACATTCACAGACTGGGGAGTGGTAAGGAATATTTCCCCAAAGAAGAAAACCTGTGTTTTACCATTAAGAGCCGTGCCCGCCTGCAGCTGGGAGAACAGGTGACCTGGAAAAAGCTGAAATGCCAGGCCGTGTCCGTTACCATGGAACTGAAACAGGGTGAGCTTATATGGAGCTATCAGTTAAGAAGGCTGGAAGGGATGCAGGCGCCCCTGATCAGGAACCATAAGATCAGGGGGATCAGCCTGCCGGCCGTTATCAAGGCAAGGAAAGGGAACTGCCTGCGCGTCAGATTTGACCTGGACAGCACTTACCGGTCCGGCAATAACTGCTACTACACCTATGCCATTGAGACCACAAGCTGGTACTGCCTGCCGGACACCGGAAGCCATATCCATATCTACTTTCCCAGTGAAGAAGAACAGTCAGCCATAGCAGTACATGCCATGCACACGGGGAGCGGTAGCAGGACCAGCCTTCCGGAAATAAAATCCTTCTCCAATTCCGCCGGAATGCTGATGGAGCTGAATAAAAAAGAAATCAGTTTTGAAGCCGGTAACGGTTGGGATACCAGCATGACCATAGGAGGAGACGGCAGTATCAGCGTCATGGGGGAAGTCATTTATCTGGACGCATCGGAGAAAATCCGCATGCAAAAGGAAACCTATGTTATGGGTGACAGTTCGATGGAAAGGGTCCTGCGCAGCCTTAAGATCAGAGCCACGGATTCCATAGCAGTCAGCATATCAGATGCCCGGGACTATAAGGAAGACAATGCTTTGGTAATCACCAGTCTTGTAAGTATCAGGACCCCGATGGTGAACTATCTGGGGAGCCTGAAGCTGCCGCCGTCCATCTTGTATTCCGATGCGGAGCTTAAGCTGCTGGATGCGCAGGAAAGATCCGCCTATAATGATAATGTCATGGAAACAAAGCATCAAGCTACGGCAGGCAAGATCGGCGTGGGAGCGATATGCCTTGCAATCGGGGTGGTATGCGTGGCTGCTGCTTTGACCGTAATCAGCGGAGGTTTTGCGGCGCCGGCTCTTATAACTGCGATTGCTTATGCAGGCGTGGTAATCGGAAGCACATCGGCGGTATATGGAGCCTCCCAGGTGCAGGAAGGTATTCAGGATCTGAATAAGATTGCTTATGGGGATTTTTCCCAGTCCACAAATCTGATACGTGACCACCTGCTTGGAGGAAACCAGGAACTGTTTGATACCATTTTATTCCAGAGTACAACAATTGCCTTTACCCTGGCGGTCATCTTAATGACCTTCGGAACAGGAACAGCGGCTGTCGAGGGTTTAAAAGCCACAGCCAAAATGGCATTGAAACAGGCTGTCATCAATGCCACGTTCACAACGGGGATGTATAACCTGAGGGATCTGAATGACGGTTTTATTGATGTTTCATTACAGGAATATGCAGCCATGTTCGGGACTGAATTTGCCATCACATTTGTGTCCGCTCTTGGCAGTAAACCAATTATGGAATGGCTGAAACGCTTTCCGGCCATCAAAGAATTGTTTACAAACCACAGGCTGGCAATGGTAATGACAGAAACCATACTGGATACAGCCATAGAAGTGGGGATCAATGAACTGTTTGACAGGGACTATAATGTGTGGCTGATGTTCCTTGGTAACTTTGTCAGCAACATAATGTGTTCCATGGATCCCGTCAACAGTGCCACAGGAGCATTTACGCTGGAGGCAAGTGACCTGTCTTTTGCCGCCATAGGAGAAGAACCCTTTGCCATCAGAAGATACTATAATTCCATGGTACCTTTTGAAGGGATGCTTGGGCGTAAATGGATATTTTCCTACGAATCCGGTCTGTGGTCCGTAGAAAACGGCAGGAAGATGCTGGTACTGTGTACGGACGGGCATATGGAGGGTTTTGTCCGGAGCATAACAGGAGAGTATGTCAGTGAAAAAGGCGGGTCCGGCAGGTATACACTTGAGCAGGGAGAAGGCGGTTATGTATTTACGGACCGTCCCGGCAGGATCCGGTACCATTATAATGAAAACGGCCTCCTGGTACTGATAGAAGAAAGGAACGGAATCCGGACTGACATCATATACCATACTGCAGCAAATCATGGCAGACAGATCAGGGATATCGTACATACCAGCGGATACCGGTATACCTTTGCCTATGAGGAGGGAAAGATTTCACGTATCACCGACCATATGGGAAGGGAGATCCGTTACCGTTATGAAGACGATTTACTGAGTGCAGTGATTCATGTGGATGAGGGGCTAACCACCTATCATTATGATGACAGGGGAAATATAACCGTAATAGTAGACCAGAACGGCCATGCTTACGTGAAGAACCAATATGATGAGAAGAGCCGTGTATGTACGCAATATTTCCTTGACGGCAGCAAGGGGATCATGGAGTATGACGAAGCCGGCCGCAGGAATCTGTGCAGTCTGGAATACAATAACAGCAGGGAGGTGTATGAATATGATGAGCATTCCCGCATTACCAGGGTAACCTATGGAGATGGAACCTATAGCGAGTATGCTTATGATGCCGGCTACAACAAAATATATGAAAGAGACCGCGGCGGATGCGAGAGTCGCTGGGAGTACAGCCAGGAAGGCTATCTGCTAAAGGAAAGTGTATCCGGCGGGATGCAATGGCATTATTTTTATGATGAAGAAGGAAACCTCGCTAAGAAAGAGGCGGAAAACGGGTCGGTAAACCAGTATGAATATGACAGAAAAGGTAACCTGATCAGGGAAAAAGTAAAAGTATCAGAAGGTACTTATAGTGCCCGCTGTTATGAAAGGGACTCCTATGGCCGGATCATAAAAGAGACGGACGGTCTTGGAAATGACATTATAAAGGAATACGAAGACAAAGCTTATATCCATAAAGAACCAACCTTGATTGTGGATGGAGAAAAGCAGGAATTCAAATACGAATTCGATGAAGCTGGAAGAACCATTCTGGTGGAAACGGCATACGGGAAGGCGCAGATGGCATATAACAGCCGTAATTACCGTACGTATCTGAAGGATGGGAACGGAAATATTACCAGACGCCAGTATGACAGACTGGGCAGCCTGCTCTATCTGACGACACCGTGCCTTGAGGGAACGACAGATGCATGGAAATATAAATATAACTTTTTCGACCAGTTGGTGGAAGAGGAGGATCCACTTGGAAACCGTACCTGCTATGAAAGGGATCTGGCAGGAAATATCATTCTGGAAAAAAAGGCGGACAGAAACGGAGAAGAGACATCAGTAAGGCGCCATATATATGATGAGGATGAGAACCGGATAAAGACGATTCATCCGGACGGTGCGGCTGAAAGGTTTATTTATGATGCCAAAGGAAATCTTGTAAAACATATCCATCCGGAGTATTATAAGGAGGAGGACGATGACGGAGAAGGTGAATGCTATACCTATGATGCAGGAAACCGGCTGACAGCCATATATCGTGATGGATGCCTTGAGGGTAATCGTGAGGGAGATCATGGCGTAAATCATAATGGAAACTATGATGAAAACCATAGCGGAAACTATGACGAAAACCATAACGGAAACCACAATGGAAATCGTAACGGAAATCATAACGGAAACAATGATGTAGATACACCCTGGCGGCGTTATATTTATGATGCAGCAGGAAATAAAGTCATGGAAGCGGATGCAGAAGGAAATGAGACTTATTTCTGCTATGACTTTATGGGTAACATGACAGAGAAACGCGAGCCTGTGGAGAGGATCGAAGGAACAGGAAGTGATAAGGGAAAGGAAGTAATCCTTTATCAGGTTACAGCCTGGGAATATGACCTGAATGGAAACAGGATCAAGGAAAAACAGGGGATAGAGAAGGTCACAGGAAAAGAGACGCCCTCTTTCTGGCATACCCTTCACTTTACTTATGACAGCCTTAACAGGTTGACGCTGGTAAAGGACGGAAGCGGGGCAAAGGCTGTATACCGGTATGACTGTCTGAACCATAAGGTATATGAAAGCTTCCGGATCAGCAGGGATGTGAAGAAAGCAGTACATTATTGCTACGATGCTGGTGGAAATCTGATAGAAAAAAGGGAGGAACTGCAGAGCAGCTACAGCCGTAAACCGTCAATAGAGATACCGGATAAGGCGGTTACCCGTTATGAGTATGATAAGGAAGGAAGGTGTATAAGAGAGACCAGCCCTAAAGGCTACGTCAGAAACAGATGCTATGACCTGGCTGGAAAGCTGATCAGGGAACAGGAAGAGGATGCGGATAACGGAATCTGCCTGGTATATAATTATAAGTATGATATAGCAGGAAATGTTGTGAGCCGTACACAGGTGAGCGGATGCGGTCAGACAGTCGGACAAAGCCAGACAAGTGGACAAAGCCAGGCAAGCGGACAAAGCCAGGCAAGCGGACAAAACCAGGCAAGCGGACAAAGCCAGACAAGTAGACAAAGTCAGACAGTCGGACAAAGCCAGACAAGTGGACATAGCCAGGCAAACGGTACTAAGACAGAGAACATTACTCAGGCAACTACTCAGGAAGAAGAACGGACATGCAGTTACAGTTATGATTCCCGAAATAGGCTTATCAGATACAGGAATGAAGAGGGCGGTATTACTCGTATTTTCTATGACCGCAACAGCCGGATTACCAGGGTCATCCTGCCTGAGCAGTATAAAGCAGCCGGAGAGCTTGGGGCAGGAATAAGCTACTCCTATGGAACATATGGCGAATTAAATGAAGTAAGGGATGCATCCGGCAGCCTGAAAGAGGAATACCGATATAATAAGAATGGAAAGCTTTCAGCTGTACTGAACGGAGCAGGAGACATTGAAGAGTGTGCTTATGACCTAAAGGGCAACCCCGTACAGATCAGAAGGGGACATGGAGAAGAAAAGGCAGTTCAGGAATATGAGCGTGATGCCCGCGGGAACATAACAGGAATAAAGGACGGTAATGGGAACCATACCCGGTTCGTATTGGATGGATGGGGGCGGATCAGTGAAATCCATGCGCCTGACGGTGGTGTGGAAAGATACGGATATGACTATGCCGGAAACATAATAAGTACGACAGATGCAAATGGAAACCGCATCCTTTATACTTATAACAGCCAGGGAAGACCTTGTGAGATCACAGACCAGGAGGGATTATCAGAAAGATTCGTATATGATGAAGAAGGAATGCCCAAGCTCCACATAGACAGGAACAGGAACTGGATCCATACGGAATATATACTTGGCGGCAGACTCCGGACACGCTTAGGGAATGATGCTTCCCAGGAGAAGCGGCAGGTGGAGAGGTACAAATATAATTCCAGGGGAGAATTGATTGAAAGCCGCGGAGGCGGTATCAGTTATAAGTATACCTATAATGAGAGAGGACTGCTTAAAGAAAAATGGAGTGGTAATAAATGCCTGCTGTCCTATCGGTATGATCTGAATGGAAATGTGATCAGCATAAAAGACAGTGCAGGCAGAGATGCAGCATATACCTATGATGCGGCTGGGAAACTGACAGACATAAGGGATACCGGCAGCGACAGGATGATTGCAGTATACCAGTACGATCAGGCAGGGAGAGTGAGCCAGGTTAGCTGTGGAAATGGTATGGTTACCAGCTACGCCTATGACAGCTGCGGACAGGTGAAGAATCTTGGATTGAAGACAGCGTCAGTCGGAACCTTACTTGATTACAGCTACCGTTATGATGGAAATGGAAATATGCTGTCCCGTGAAGGGAAGCCCGGAAGCAGGAGCTACTGCTATGACAGCATGAACCGTATCGTGGGAGCCAGCTATGAGGGGAGGGAGGAAGTTCGTTACGTCTATGACCTTTGTGGGAACCGGATAGAGAAGACGGAAGGAACTGAGGTAACTTCATACACCTGTAATAATAAAAACCAGCTTGTCTCAATGCAGAGGAATGAAGAGGTTCTCCGTTTTATATATGATAACCAGGGGAATCTGCTGTCACAGGAGAGCAGCCAGGGTATCAGGAAGTATGGTTATGATCTGTTTGGGCGTCAGGAATGGATAGAGCTTGAGGATGGAAGCAGACAGGTAAACAGCTATGACGGGGAAGGCTTAAGATACCAGAAGGAAGAGATAACAGGGGAAAGCTTCCAGAATAGAGCAAAGGTTATAAGATATCAGTTCGATCAGAAAAGGAATCTGATCGGTACGGAGGAAGAGAGAGGAGATGATAAAGAAGCGATAAGCAGCCGGATTATCCGCGGGGTTGATGTGGTTGCATTGTGGCAGGATAGTGAAGATACAAAAGAGTCCAGACTCTATTATTATGGAAATGATGAGCAGGGAAGTATTAAGTATCTGCTGGATGAAAGAGGAGAGATAGAGAA
>Ga0153941_1000918_pt1 | contig 12268 bp, 8 predicted proteins | sample TSNJ025MetaG_FD_104733 | JGI IMG/M metagenome (GOLD analysis project Ga0153941, IMG submission 104733) | Attine ant fungus gardens microbial communities from New Jersey, USA - TSNJ025 MetaG | ecosystem: Host-associated > Fungi > Mycelium > Unclassified | place: USA: New Jersey, Brendan T. Byrne...
CGTCACAAACAATCCTACTATGACCACACAAGTGTAGCATAGATATTTCCAAAAGTCCACGCTTTGAAATCAACATGACCCTCGAATGGTCATAGCGACAAAGCAGGCTGTTTTATCAGCTTGCTTTTGTTTTGCAAGGAAATATGTTATAATCCAAGCATACGATTATGGCTACGATTTATATTTAGCTTTGGGGATAGACAACCAATTAGAATTACGGGGGAATTACAGATGACTAAGAAAACTATAAAGGAATTGATGGATGAAACAGCCCGCAATCTGAATATCGCCAATATTTATATGGCGTATAACGAAAACTATTACAATCTCATCCCTTTAAAAGCAAGTGGTCAATTGTTTTTAGCTATCAACGAAGACGATTTCATCTTTGATGGATTCCGTATTTCACGATTTAGAGATGTGAAAGAAATACGCATTAAGAACGACAAATGTGATGAAATAATACAAAGCGAAGGCCTTCTTAATGACCTGTATATCCCTGAAATCAATCTGGAAAATTGGAAAACTGTATTTGATGGGCTTAAGAGTATTGGAAAGAATGTTATCGTTGAATATGAAACGGCAGAAGGAAAGGATGATAACTTCACAATAGGAAAAATCGAACGAGTATATAACGGCTGTTTATATATGTATTGCTTTGATGCAGATGGGATATGGGAGACGGAGCCCTACCGTATACCATATAATGAAGTTACCAGTGTTACTTTTGATAGTCGATACATTAATATTTTCACAAAATATGTCCCCCGGGCCCCAGCTATAATGAAAAAGCCTTAGTGCGATAAAATAAACTTGGCATTTATCTTCGGGTAGATGCCTTTTTGTTGCCAAGGGAGGTTGATGGCAAGCAGAATACAGGGAATCACCACCTTGTCAAAAGTGAATAATCGGATTTTAATTGATATCTCCATCAAAAAGGTGTAGAATGAGGGAGATTAAAATGAAATGAGGAGATAATTACTCATGCATTTTTTTGATTATAAAATAAAACCATTGGAATGCCTTACGAAAAGAGATTATGGAATATTGCCCGAAAAAGACTACATTAACACAAGAGGTAACTATATGAGGCTGAGGCTTATTCGATACTTATTGGGAAAAGTAAATATTAATAAAATAGAAAAGCCAACTGAAAAAAATGAATATGTTATTCAATTACTTGAACTTCAATCAGATATAGACAAGATTATGTCAGCAGATAAATATATTGCAAAAAGCGAGTATTTGCACCATTTTTCAAAGTATAAATCAGTTGTGGATTTTTTCGAGGTATTAAATCATAGTGGTATGATGCGTTCTTATTGCGCAAAGAATGGGATAAAGGTGCTTGATATTGAACGATGTATAGAAGCGTATACAAATTTAGAAAAATATATTAATCAGCATAATGATGATTTTATTAACAGAAGAATGATTGGGGAGAAAGAGTATTTAGATAACATTCTTAAGTCTGTAGATCCGCAAATATTACTTGATGAAGATCAGCGGCGGGTAATATTAACTGACGAAGATTATTGTCTGGTCATTGCCGGCGCAGGTGCTGGAAAAACAACAACAGTTGCGGCAAAAGTAAAATATCTTGTGGAAAAAAACAATATCAGTCCTGAACAGATTTTAGTTGTTTCATTTACCAATAAAGCAGTTAATGAATTAAAAGAAAAGATTAACGATGAACTTAAGATCGGTTGTCCGATTGCCACTTTTCATGCAACAGGCAACGCAATCATCCATAAGAATGAACCAGATGAAAAATTAAAAATTGTTGATGATTCAAAATTATATTTTGTAATCAGAGATTATTTCAGGGGTTCGATTATGCAGAATGAGAGTGTAGTCAATAAATTGATTATGTTCTTTGCATCTTATTTTGATGCGCCATATGAAGGGGATGATTTGAATGCCTTCTTTAATCAGATTGCAAAAGCTAATTTTTCAACAATGCGTAGTGATTTAGAGGATTTCAGGCGTGAGGTAATTGATTCCAGAACCAAAAAAACAGTAACAATTCAAAATGAGGTACTTCGGTCCCATCAAGAGGTGGAAATTGCCAACTTTTTATACTTGAATAACATAGACTACGAATATGAACCAATCTATCAGTACAATATTATAGCTGCAAGAAAGCCATATACGCCCGATTTTGTTATTAAACAGAACGAAAAAGCGGCATATATAGAGCATTTTGGTATTGGAGAAAATGGTCAAAATGACCGATTCAGTACCAAAGAAGCCGAGGCATATAAAAAAGCTGTTAATGACAAAATATTGCTGCATCGTCGGCATGGCACCACTTTACTATATACATTTTCAAAATATAAAGATGGAAAATCATTGCTGCATCACTTAAGGGAAAAGCTGGAGGCGAATGGATTTGAACTTAAGCCGCGCTCGAATAAAGAAGTAATGGAAATGCTCATAGCAGGAGAAGAAAATAGATATATACGTAAACTGATCAATTTGATTTGTAGATTTATATCCAACTTTAAAGTGAATGGATATACTTCTGATGATTTTAATCGTATGTATCATTCGACACAGAACGTTAGAACAAGGTTATTCCTTGATATTTGCAACGATTGTTTCCTGGAATATGAGAAATATTTGAAAGAAAATAATGCGGTGGATTTTCAGGATATGATAAATGAGTCGGCAAGAATTCTGCGTGAAGTGAAGGAAATGAAGAAAAAACTTGACTTCAAATATGTAATTGTAGACGAATATCAAGATATTTCCCGGCAGCGATTTGATTTAACCAGGGAATTATCAGAAGTAACGAAAGCAAAGATTATTGCGGTAGGTGACGACTGGCAATCGATTTATGCGTTTAGCGGCTCTGATATTACATTGTTTACTAAATTTGAAGAAAAAATGGGGTATGCAAAGCAGCTCAAAATTGTGAGAACATATCGCAATTCACAGGAAGTAATCGATATCGCAGGAAACTTTATTCAGAAAAACACGCAGCAGATAACAAAAAGATTGGAATCACCAAAGAAGATTAGTGAACCGGTTATTATTTATACCTATGATAGTACGTATAAAGGCAAGGATGGGAATCGAAGAAGTGGTGCTAATTATGCAACTGCACATGCGGTTGAGACAGCATTGGGACAGATTATTAAATATAGCAAAGAGGAAGGCAGAAAATCCGAGTCGATATTATTGTTGGGACGTTTTGGTTTTGATGGCGATCAACTTGAGAAATCAGGATTATTTGAATACACAAGCAGGGGAAGTAAAATTAAAAGTGTGAGGTATCCGGAGCTCAACATCACATTCATGACAGCACATTCATCCAAGGGGCTGGGGTATGATGAAGTAATTATAGTGAATGGTAAAAATGAGACCTATGGTTTTCCTTCAAAAATCGAAGATGATCCGGTTTTAGCATTTGTAATCAAAGGAGATCGTTCGATTGATTATGCTGAGGAGCGACGCCTGTTTTATGTTGCAATGACAAGGACAAAAAATCGTGTGTATTTTATCGCGCCAGAGCAAAATCCGTCTGAATTTTTGCTGGAGTTAAAAAAAGATTATAAGAATGTTGTTCTTCATGGGAATTGGAATGAGGAAGAACCTAAAGCACTGGGGCGTAAGTCATGCCCAATATGCGGATATCCATTGCAGCTCAAATATAAGAATGCATATGGCCTGCGATTATTCATATGTACGAATGAACCAGAAATATGCGGATTTATGACAAATGAATATAAGGCGGGAAAACTATCAATATTAAAATGTGATCATTGCAGAGATGGATATTTAATTATAAAACCTTCAAAGAATGATTATTTCCTGGGGTGTACAAATTACAAAAAAGATGGGACAGGATGTAACAATTCTGTTAGTAAAAAGCAATTTTATGAGATAATGAAATTTGAGCCAGAGCCTGTTCAGGCTAAAAAGCCAGAATCCTGGTTGAACGAAACAAAAAGAAATATTTCTAAGCTCAAATCTGAAACAGAAAAAAAGCAGGTGTATCTCACAAAAACAGATGATATCACAATAAAAAAGGGAAATTTTGCTTCCATTATTTATAATGATCATGATTTGAATGAGGTGGTTCATACGATCCTGACGGCATTACAGAATGTTAGTAATGTTCGTTATTATGGTACCGCTTTGCTTGTGGATGTACTATGTGGCACAACAACAAAGAAAGTGTTTCATGCAAAGCTGAATACGATACCGGAATTTGGGAAACTGAATACAATGTCCAGGGAAGAATTGAATGCTATTATTAATTGGCTGATCACAAAAAATTATATGCTAAAAACAAAAGGACAATATCCGGTGTTACATCCAACTTATAATGGAATGCATTATGATGAGCAGATGACAGTAAATCAATTAAGGCAGTTGAAGAAATATCTGGAAAGCTAGTATAGCATAGTAAAGATAGGGCTTAATCCGTAGTATAGCATGATATCTTTAAGCAGTTGTATCCGGTCGTTAGGTCTTTATGTCCGACTGTATTATATGGTATTATGGTAGTATAAAAATAAGATAAAACGTAACAGTATAATATCATATGTTTTGGAGGTAAAAGAAATGAAACATACTGGATATGGAAAGTTTATCAGTAAATATGTGAACGAAATTGATTTTTCCATGCCGATATATACGGGACAGATTGCAAAACAGGTTGCAGCTCATTTCCATATTGAGATACAGCAGGCAAAAGGGGTAGTAAACAATTATCTAAAGAGACTCGCAGATAAAGGATCTCTTCATCGAATAGAAAAGGGAATGTATTGTAAAGTAAAACAGACGTTGTTTGGAGAGCTTTTACCAGACATGGATAAATTGTTGTGTGAACAGTTAATATGTGAAGGGAATCAAATTATTGGTTATGAAACAGGCCCCTCTTACTTCAATAAAATCGGCTTATGCAGCTGGATGCCAAGAGAACAGTTTATTGCAACGAATCGTTATCGAAAACAGATTCCAGGTCAGGTAAAAATTAAAGTCTGTCGTCCAACAACTGAAATTAGTACTGAAAACTATAAATACCTGCAAGCATTGGATATGATACAAGGGATGGATGAACTGCCTATAGATGCGCCTGATCCGGAAAGAATCATTAGAGAGATACTGGTTAAAAATCAACTTCAAAATGAAATACTGATTCTGCTGGCAAGAAAATATTACAAACAGAAGACACTTTTTCGAACGATTGACATTGCATTGGAAGGATTGGCGTGAAATTACATGAGGATGAGGGAATAAATATGGTTTTGCTAAGTGTTCTTTATGGTCTTTCTTTTTCGGAAGGAGAAAAGATGTTGTTGGAAGAGGGGTATATCGAAGAAGAAACTATTGAGGTAGATGACGATTCGTGCGACAAACTATTTTTGTATCCATATACGTTGTTTTCTGACGGAAAGTTGATAGATAGAATTTATCATGCAGAATATTGTAATAGGGATGCGTATGGTGATTTCGTGGATTTCAAAGTGATGTGGAGACGGTGATACAGGCAGGTGAAGAGATGGAACTTATAAACATAATTCAGAGCGATATAAAATGGGAATCCGACCAAGAAAGAAATAACACTGTCAGTATTTCTGTACCAAAAAGATAATGATTAGTATAAAGCATTTAAGGAGGTATAATTATATAAATGCAAACTAAGAGACAAGATACAAATAAACCACTTCGACAATATTTAAGAATATTTCTCGATGTATTACCTCAATTATTAATATTTGAAATAATTTATCAAATTGGTATTGTATTTGTTATCAAACCACTATTATCAGCTTTATTAAAAGTTCTGCTTCGAATAATAAGTGGGAATGAAGCAGTATTGAACAATACTATATGGGAATTTATGAATACCTTTTCAGGTATCATTACCATGGTATTTCTATTTGCGCTTGCGGTTCCTATCGTATACTTCGAATATGCAGTAATTATTTCAATTATTAAACTACAGTGGATAGGTGTTCCCCAAAAACTAAAAACTGCTTTCATACATGCTGTTTGGTCCATGAAGAGTTTAAAGGGATTCAATTTTATTATTTTTGGGATATATACAATAATCCTTATGACGATGTTTAATACAGGAATGGCTCCATCCCTGACAGCGAATATTTCATTTCCTACTTATTTCCTGGAAGATTTCGTATTAACACAAATAGGGAAGATTGCTATAGGATGCTTATTTTTTCTGTTATTAATTGTTTCCTGCTGTCTTATATATGCATTACCGGTCATGGTCACAGGAAACTATAGATTTACTACATCTATTCGGAAAAGCTTAAAACTTGTTTGGACAAATAGAGTAAAAACCCTGGAATTATTTCTGCTTTTATTTCTGACATGGGTAGCTTTACGTCTACTGCCACAACAAATATCTGCGCATTTGTTCCACGAAAGGACAGTCGAATTTGGCAGAATGATTACATATTATGGTTTTTCATTACGTACACTGGCTGCAATAATAGTTTGGCTGACATTGGGACTGGCACAGACTTTATTACTGCCTGTACAAATGATATTGATAACCTGCAATTATCTGCACGGCGGACAAGTGACTGTTCCTAATGAAAACACTATAATTAAAATTGAGAAACATCTTGACAACGCCACCTTTTGGATTCAAAAAATATTTCATACTTTTGCAACGTCAGTTTGGAAGGTTTACTGTGGGGTCATGAAGTTTTCAGCTATCCGTATTCTGAGGAATTTCATAGCTGGCTTAATCATTTTTATGTTGGTTTGGGCTTTTGCTAGTATGTACCTGACAAAATATCCTATACATGATCCTGTCGTGGTGGGGCATCGGGGAAGTATTTATGCAGTGGAGAACACTCTTGAAGCCATACAAAATGCCATCGATTCCAAGGCTGATTATGCCGAGATTGATGTTCTGCTGTCAGCCGATGGAGTACCTATGGTAATCCATGATTCAAACCTGCAAAGACTTGCCGGTCAGAATTCAAATGTATATGAACTAACAGCGCAAGAGCTGCAGGATATAACACTTATGCAGAACGGCTATACCGGTTACATATCTACGCTGGAAGAAGTAGTTGACTATTGTGAAGGGAAGATACTGCTAATCGTTGAATATAAGCTGCATGGTCATGAAAAAGCAGATGTAGTGGATGCGGTTATGCAAGTCATGTTAAGAAGTGATTATCAAAAATATAGTATGTACATGTCTCAGGAATATGAGTTGGTTGCTCAAATGCATCAGGTATATCCAGACTACAAAACAGGATATTGCTTATTCGGCAACGTAGGAGAATTGACACATGAACAGTTGGATTCTCTTAATATTGACTTTCTGTTGGTTGAAGAATGGATGATTTCCGAGCAACTGATTAAAATCTGTCGGGAATCCTTTCTCCCATTATATGTCTGGACTGTTAACGATACTGACAAGATGGATGATTACCTGCGTATGGGGGTATTGGGGTTGATTACAGATTACCCGGAATCTGCCATGAATATATTATCTGACTTCTATGATTTGGAAGGAAGAATAAAACCATTTAGGGTTCCTGAATTTTAGGCAAAGCCTGCAGTTCTTTCTTTATTATAAACCAGTGGGAACGAACATATTGATGTTCGGGAGATAAACAGTATTGATAAGTTTCTTGAAATTAGGTACAATAACTTATAATAAGATTGCAGAAGTAAAGCTGACGTTGTTTGGAGAGAAATCGTGAATGTAAAGGAGACTGTATATGGGAAAGCAAAGTAAAGGACATTGCCGTTATTGTCAGATGGAATATACCAAAGCAGGTATGATAAAGCACATTACGGCATGTAAGGAACGAACAAAAGAGATAGGAGAGAACGCAAGTGAGAAGCAAAGTGGTTATTTCACCATTTCCATAACCGGGAAATATGATAAAGACTATTGGCTGATCATAGAGTGTAGGGAAAATGCGACGCTGGAGGATGTAGATCAATTTTTGCGAGATATATGGCTGGAGTGTTGCGGACATTTGAGTGCTTTTAATATATGGGGAGAGTCGTATGAACGTTGTCCAGATAGTTTGGGCGATTGGGGTCCACCAGCTAAAAGCATGAAATGTCAGTTAAAAAGTGTACTTAATAAGGGAATGCAAATCGGCTACGAATATGATTTCGGATCATCGACAGATTTAATGCTTACTGTCTCTGATCATAGAATCGGGCCGTGGAAGAAAGATAAGATCAATCTTCTGGCTAGAAATAATCCAATTGAATTTATTTGCTCAGCATGTGGTAAGAAAGCAGCCGTTTCGGTCTGCCCGCAATGCATCTACCAGGGAACAGGTTTTTTGTGTGCGGACTGTGAGGAGACTCACAAATGTGGAACAGAGATATTATTACCAGTATGCAATTCACCTCGCTGCGGGGTATGTGGTTATCAGGGCAGCAGCATTTATGAAGATTGACACCAGTTGTTTTGTCGAAGCATAAGCTCAAAAGTTGCAGGATATAACACTTACCAAACGATAACAGAAGATGGTGATTGTAATGGTATTAATATGTGGTTAGCTATATATTTTCAAATATTGGGGTGGTGTAACTCAAAATAGAGGGATGATTTTCGGATCATCCTTAATATTGTTCTATTTTCGAAAAATTGCTAATACAAGATGGAATATCTCAATTTCATCCCATTGTAGTGGGAGATGTTTTGATTGGTGGCTGTTGTCTATTCCTTAAATGGAAGTTGTTTATTATCATCATCATAATAAAGTACCATATACATCTGATATGGCTGACTGTTATAATTGTTTTCATGCCAACTATATCTTTTGGTGCATCCAAAGATGGTACAGCCAGTCGGTATATTTAATTATTACGAAACTATTTTGCAACTGGAATGTTAGACGGCAGAAAGTAGTATTTTTATGGAATATAATATCATAATTTTATGGAATAAGAATACCGTCTTCATAAAAAGAGCAAACTCACAGATTTCGTTATATTATTATGTGAGTTTGTCTTTTTAATTATATAAAGAGAATATTAAAATTATACCATTAAAATATAGTATAGATGAAGTAAAATAAAAATATAGGAGCAAACATATGGGATTATTTAATCGAATGAAGGAACCACTTTTTCTAAAGGAAAACGATGATGCGGAAAAGCTATTAAAGCAACTTAGAGATTTGGAACCACAGTTGAACCCGGAAGGGCAAGTAATTATCAAGCAGGATATAAAGTGTTTGGAATATGGAATTATCGGAGAAAAGAATATTGCTTTTGAGTTAAAAAACAGCCATTTGCCAATTTATATTCTTCATGATATTTATTTAGAGGATGGAGAACTTAATGCTCAGATTGATTATCTTGTATTTACCAAGAAAATATGTTTTGTAATTGAGTGTAAAAATTTATATGGGAATATTGAGATAACAAATAATGGCGATTTTATTCGCTCAATAGATCTTGGGGGAAAAGTAAAAAGGGAAGGAATATACTCTCCAATAACGCAAAACCAACGTCATATGGAATTGATGAAGAAATTGAAAACGGAAAGCAAGAATAATATGTTGTCAAAATTCGTTGCAGGAAGATATTTCGAGGATTTTCATAAATCGGTGGTAGTATTAGCTAATCCAAAGACCGTGCTGAATTCAAAGTTTGCCTCAAAAGAGATAAAAGGAAAAGTTATTCGTGCTGATCAATTGGTGACCTACATAAAGGATATGTATGAAAAATCAAAAGAAACTGCAATCTCGGATGAAAAATTACTTACATGGGCAAAATCTTTTCTGGTTTTGCATAAAAATGTAGAGCGAAACTATACTGCAAAGTACGAGCCTTATCGAATAGGGGCAACGGTTTCTGATATAGAAATAAAAAGTCAATCATATGATGAAGAAAAAATAATTCCCATTGAGGAAACGGATATCTTTAAAGATTTAAAAGCATATCGTTTGGAAAAGAGTCGGGAAGAAAAAATAAAACCGTACTATATATATAATGATAACCAGTTAAAGGATCTGATTAATAAGATGCCATTGTGTAAAGAAGAGATGAAGAAAATTGCAGGTTTTGGCGAAGTAAAAGCAAATAAATACGGCAATGATATTTTTGATATTTTAAAGAAATATTATAGGTAAATGTAAAACATAGCAGCTATATATCATTTTACAAAGGAGGATGTGAGAGGTGAAAGGTACTGGAAGTATTAATAAAAAGCTAATTGGTTATGGAATTGTTGAGGAGATTTGGAATGTTAGCAGAACAAAGATTTTACGCTTTCAACAGGAAATATGGCATGAAGGTTTAAAGGAACACAAAGTAATAACGGCGCCAGAGAAAGCTATTCTAATCAACAAAATACGCGTTCAAACAGAGAAATGGGATGAAAAGTGGAATACAATACAAGAAAGGAAGCGTATAGATGATGTAAAAAAAGCCAGCATTGAAGAAGCGGTAAGAAGAACCCAAGAGGCAGAAGAAAAAATAAAGGATGTTGAAGATATATTAATTAACTCGTTAGGAGTCAATCATTCAATAAATTGGGAAAATTTAATGGACATAAGTGAATTCAAAGAGCCTTTTCCGCAAAAACCATCTGTACCTCAATTAACTGCTTTACCAGTTTATCCTGAAAAAGATGCATTGGAATTTCAACCGAAATATAATATTATGACAAAATTGTTCAAATCTTTTAGGGAGAAAGCAGTTACTGAAGCTGAACAAAGCTATAAAAAAGAATACGATAATATTGGAAGACTATATGAAGAAATAAGTCAGTCTAATAGTAAGATATTAGAGCAATATCAAAAGAAACTTGAAGATTTCAAAGTTAAAATAAGCGAATGGAACCAAATGAAAGAAAATTATATACAAAAGCAAACTGAGTATAACACTATTATAGAGCTTTATAAAACGCTATACCTTAGCAGTGACTCTGATGCAATTATTAAATACTGTGATATGGTTCTTAGTGATTCTGTCTTACCTGATTTTATTAATAAAGAATATGACATTGATTATAATCCGGAAAACCGAATACTCATAATTGATTATATGCTGCCGGAAATGGAAGCATATCCAAACATCAAAGAAGTAAAATATGTGACTTCAAAAAATGAACTTAATGAAGTATATCTTAACAATAATAGCATGGAAAAACTATTTGATATGACAATATATAAATTGGTTTTGCGAGTGTTATACGAGGAATTCCAGGCAGATGTTATAAACTCGTTGGATGCAATTTCATTAAATGGTTGGATTAACTATTTAAATAAAGCTACTGGTAATCGTGAGGATGCCTGTATAATTAGTATACAAGTTAAAAAGGAGATATTTAATAACATTGATTTGAAAAATGTAGACCCAAAAGCTTGTTTTAAGAATCTGAAAGGTATTGGAAGTTCAAAACTTGCAGGAATATCGCCAATACAGCCAATTTTATCTTTAAATAAGAAGGATAAACGATTTGTTGAATCATATAATGTTAGTGACCAAATAGATAACTCAACTAATTTGGCAGCAATACCGTGGGAAGACTTTGAACACCTTGTTAGAGAAATATTTGAAAAAGAATTTTCTTCTAACGGCGGCGAAGTAAAGGTTACGCAAGCAAGTAGGGACGGAGGTGTTGATGCGGTTGCATTTGACCCAGATCCTATAAGAGGTGGCAAAATAGTGATTCAGGCGAAACGATACACTAATACAGTAGGAGTATCGGCTGTGCGAGATTTATATGGAACAGTAATGAATGAAGGAGCAACTAAGGGGATTCTGGTAACAACAGCAGATTATGGTCCTGATGCATATGATTTTGCAAAAAACAAACCATTGACGTTGCTTAATGGTGGGAATTTATTACATTTGCTGGAAAAACATGGGCATAAAGCAAAAATTGATTTGAAAGAAGCAAAAGCGCTTAACAATACAATTGGAGGGACTTAATATAGCTAATACTTATCCCAGTCAACCGTTCACCAAATTCTTCAAGCGTGATGTTACCTGATGTTATCTATATCTCCTTCACATCTATTGATAACTACATCATTATATAATACAATGATGTAAATAATGATTTCATGAAGAAGATTACGAAAATGAAAATTATGCTTATACATATATTCCAAAAGCACTGCTCACACCCGGGACGGGAATGAAAAGGTGGTTTACGGCAATAAGACAAAGTTGTTTATTTTATATTAGTGAAATCTCGTGATGAAAAATCATAGTAGTTAAAGTAGTCGAAGTAAGCATTTTTTACATGGACTACACTCAAATCTCGTGATTAGTAGTTGAAGTAGTTGAA
>Ga0153941_1000922_pt1 | contig 12247 bp, 16 predicted proteins | sample TSNJ025MetaG_FD_104733 | JGI IMG/M metagenome (GOLD analysis project Ga0153941, IMG submission 104733) | Attine ant fungus gardens microbial communities from New Jersey, USA - TSNJ025 MetaG | ecosystem: Host-associated > Fungi > Mycelium > Unclassified | place: USA: New Jersey, Brendan T. Byrne...
GGCAGATTTTCTGCATGTCATTTGTAAATCATCATATCTACCATCTGACATAGATATCCCTTTGCATTGCTATGTTCTACCACTACCATCCTGGTATAACTGCAGCACCTTGCAACAGACTGACAGGTGTTGCAAGGGGGACTCTGAACTCATGCAGTCTTGCTGCCACAGCCCCATTTTCACCAAGATGTGTTAGTGTGAAGTCATGAGAACTCAGAGCTCAACCAAGGTGGTTGTTTAGGAAGAACTTGATAGAGTTCTTCATTAGATTCCCCTAGGTATTTATACAAATATTAGATGGTCTGTGCACCTATCTCTCATGATCACATGACCCTTACTAAGAACTATCTATATCTTACATAATCCTTCCTACACTATTTATATCTTTTCCACATTATATTCTTGGATATTTCCCATCAAGTTGATAAACATGTGAGAAATAGTTTTCTTCTTGGTTGTCTCATAACACAGTCCCCCCTTCAAGTTTCCTTATCCTGAGAAATTTTTCCATTGTCTCCAGTTTTCTTCCCATCTTTTTTCCCTTTGTCTCTCATACTCCTTGTTAGACCATCTTCATAGCATTTTTGCCATAAACCTCTCTAGTAGTTCTCTTGAGAATACCTTTTCATCCTCTTCTTCTTCTTGTTGTTATACTTCTTCAGTTTTTTTACCATACTCTTTCTCAAACTCTTCTACCAACTCTTCTACCAACTCTTTTGTGTTCTCCAAATTCTCTCTACTTTCCTATGTATCTTCTTCTGCCATATATCCCTTCCATCATACTAGAAACTTCTCCTTTCCTCATACTATTCTTTTGTTTAGTATTTTTTCCACTTCAAATTCTTCCTCCCCTTTAATAATGACTGGTTTTGGTAGTACCTTCTTCTGCCCCTCTACTTGTGGCTTATACAGGTGCACTCAACTTATATTAACTACAGGGTGTATTCTAATAGAACTAGGCAATTCTAATTCTACTGCGCTGCTTGAGATGATCCCTTTTATTCTATAAGGTGTAGTGACTTAGCCTAAGGTGACTTAATCACACTCCTAGTCCAAGTTGACAAGAAGAACTCGATGGAGCTTCCGTTAAATTTCCTATACTACTTATACAACTACTACATGGTCTGTGCACTATCTTCCTACAGTTCCCATGTGACTTAGTCATGTGATGTCACCTGACTGTAACTCATAACCCTGTGACTCTGTGACACTTAGTTATGTGATACTTTCTCATGCTCCATCCTTGTGTAGTAAGTCCAGAAAGGAAAAGAAAAGAAAAGTAAATAATGACTTTAGCTGTTTTGCCAAGTCATAACATAAGGCCCTACAAAGCATTCTGTCAATTTCTCCAATTGTCTTTCCTTTATCTACTACTTGAGATCTTTGGTGCTTAGCAATACTAAGTTCTTTACTTTATACTTCTCTCCTTTACTTTGTTTTCTGTCTACAAACTTCTTTATTTTATTCTGAGCCTTTTTCACAGCTGCTTTTACTTTCTCCTAAATTTTCCACATTCTTTTTGCAAACTTTCCTGCTGCTTTGTACTTCCTCTTTCTTCTCCCCTCAAATCCCATTCTTAGATCTTAACTATAATTAGCCTTGAATGGTGACACTTTTGTAGCTGAATGTATCTTGTCATGACTTAGCCAAATGGCTAAGTTATTATTTCTTTTCTTTTTCTTTTCTTTTCTTTTTATTAGGAAATCAATGGATGTACAAGAAGGAATGACTCAAAAGAGACACAGGACTTTATAAATAGAAGTAAATACAAAATATGTATAAGTAGTATACAGCAATCAGATGAGGACTCTATTGGGTTCTTCTTGTCAACTCGGACTAGGAGTAGATCTAAGTCATTACCATCTAAAATCTTACATATCTTGTTATTATATGCAAATTCAACTGTCCCCAACTAGTTTGGCCACTTACTGATTTGTGATTGGTTGATTTGATAATTAAAGTGCTCAAAAAAGCAAAGTTAGACAAGCAGCAAAAGATGTTGTTAAGTCTAAGGTTTATCCTTAGACATACAGTTCTTAAATATATGATTGTGGTAGTCTGTACACCAGAACAGCCTACTACATAATCACTACCTATTGTTCTACATATAGGAGTGCTATTGTTCTTGAAATAGAGACAACCTAACTGTCTTAGGGCAGTTCTTTGTTCTATTCAAGGACAGATAATAATCTATGGGTAAAAATTAGTGTCATGTACAAACATTGAGGACCTTGTATCTCCATGGGATCTTATTGCCTCTAGGTCTATTTATGACCAAAAGAAGTGCATTAAAGAGAGCTTTACAATGGTCATTGAAGCAAACGATTACGTTAAGCAGTTCCTGAGATATCAGTGATTTAGTGTCTGTGTTATAAGAGCCCCAAGAAGGAAATGGTCTCCCATGCATTTAAATACTTAATCCAAAATCTCAAGTCATACAATGGGGTCAAGGAATAAATAGCATAGGAACTTAGGTAACCAAATCACGTGACAAAGTCAAGTGACCATAGAATATTCTGGAAGAACATGTGATCATGGACTAGTAGTAGTACAGCTACTGTAAAATAGTATAAGTAGTAGTCCAATCCAAGGAAAAACTCCATCGAGTTCTTCTTGAACATCCACCTAGGGTAATCACTAAGGACATTCACTGTCTATCAATAACATAAGAACTCGATACCCCACTGTTGACCCTGTACCTCACAGCCTCAATACCCTCACTTACACTTACACTCTTATCATCCTTGCTAGTGGGCATAGCGTTCACAAGCATCTTGGATAGCGGGCCCTAGCTGTAAAGGGAACTTCACTGTTAGTTAGGGACAGTGGGTAGACAGCCTGGACAAAGCTTGTGTCCCCACCCAAGACCTGACCTCTATATTGAGTAGGCTTGTAACTAGTTTTCACTATCAGCTCTATCTACCAATCCATTGTGACCAGTCTATGCAGGGGAACGACAGTAATCTCTTAAAGGCCTGTCTAGCTTAGGGATTCTCTTCTTAGGGATAATACCATTTCACCCTTCTTAGTCAGTAATTAGCTATAAGTATAAACAAAGAAGATTGCTTATCCTCTTACAAGAAATCATCATCACTGTCACCATCATCATCATCATTACCATCACATATATCCTGCCAACAACAGCAACGAGGGGAACCTTCTCTGGTACCTGTCTCTTGAGAGGAGCAACTCCTCGCCATGATTGCAACCCTGTAGCAGCAGGTTAGTACTATGCTCCTTCAGCAACAAGGAAGTAGAGTAGAGGTTACAAAACCTCAAGTCTTCAGTGGAAGGATGGAGGAGGTGAGCACATTCGTTAACATGGCTTGCTTATATATAAGGATGAAGATAGCAGAAGAAGAAGCAGCAATCCAGGTAGCCTGGGTACTATCATATGTACAGGGAGGAGTAGCAGAGGCATGAAAGGACAATCTATTGGACGAACTGGCCAAGGGAGAGTCAGAGATGGAATCAGCAGAGCAGTTATTTACTAAGATAAGGGACAACTTTGGGGAGACATTAGAAGAAAAAAGGAAGATAGAACAGCTGAGAACAATTAAGCAAGGGGGAAGGACCTGCAACAAGTATGTGCAGGAATTTAAAAAGATTACCAGGGAGAGCAGCTATGAGAGAAGATCTCTCATTGAAGAGTTTAAGAGAGGACTAAATGGGAGTATTAGAAGAAAGTTGGCAAAAGCAGAAGAACCACCAACCACCATTGAAGAATAGTAGGAAAGAGCAGTGAGGTTAGATAGAAATCAGAGACAAAGTAGAATAGAAGAAAAAATGTTAGGGAGGAATGTGGCATGCCCAGAGGGAAATGCACAGCTAAGGGGAGGACAAATAATGTGGAGAACGGTAGAAGGATACAGAGGAGAAGGAGAAGGAAACACATCCAATAGAGAAGGAGCTCAAATGGGTCCAAGAAGAGACCCAAATGCAATGGATGTAGACAGAGGAAGGGGAGGGGATAGGATGTGCTATGTATGTGGAAAGTGGGGCCATATGGCCAAAAATTGTTGGGAAAGACACAAAGGAAGGGTAGTGGAAATGCTACACAAGTTGGCAAAAGAAAATGGAGGACAGTAAGCTCTCAGCTGGCCTTCAATAATTTGTACAGTATATTGCACCCAGAAAAGCTAGGCAATAAATCAAAGTTCACCAATACAACTGAGAGAGTAAGAGATATACGACACATACTCTGGCCACTAAGAGAAGTCTGGATGAAGGTGGGGCTAGAAAAGTTGGAAAGCTATAAGAGAATAGCAGTGAAAGCATTACTAGATAGTGGAGCAATAGGTCTATTTATAGATACAACCTTTGCCAGAGAAAAGGGGTTTAAAATGGAGAAGTTAAAAAACCCTCTGTTAGTTAGAAATGTAGACAGAACAGTAAATGCGGGAGGAGCTATAATGCATCAAGTAGAATGCAACATGTTTTTCAAAGGACATATGGAAAGGGCGAGGATAGATGTATGTAACTTAGGAAAAACAGAAGTAATACTGGGAATGCTATGGCTAACAGCCCATAACCCAGAGATAAATTGGGAGAAAGAAGAGGTAGAAATGATGCACTGTCCACCTATATGTGAAAAGAGAAAGCAAGAAGAGAAGAGAAAGGAAGTAAAGAAAGTAGAGAGGGATGAAAACAAAAAAACATTGAAAAAACTAGTGCCTAAAAGGTTTTGGAGGTGGGGAAAGGTATTCGGAAAAAGAAAGTCGGAAAGGATGCCAGTACAAAAAACCTAGGACCATACTATAGAGTTAAAGGAAGGATTTACACCAAAAAAGGGAAAGGTGTACTCACTGTCCAGGGAGGAAAGGGAGGAGGTGCAAGCATTTGTAGAAGATCAGTTAAGGAAAGAATATATCCAACCTTCTAAGTCACCCCAAATGTCACCAGTACACTTTGTAGCAAAGAAGGATAGTACATGAAGAATGGTGCAGGACTATCGACACATAAATCAGTAGATGATAAAGAATGGATATCCCTTATCTCTCATTGTGGACATACTGGATGGAGTAGGAAAGAGGAAGGTGTTTATAAAGTTGGACCTGAGGTGGGAATACAATAATGTCAGGATCAAAGAGGGAGATAAGTGGAAGGCAGCATTTACAATGCATATTGGAGCTTACAAACCCACGGTCATGTACTTTGGGTTAATGAACTCTCCTGCTACCTTCCAAATGATAATGAACGACCTATTCACTATTCAGAGATCTTATAAACCAGGGAGATATGGCAATATTCATTGATGATATCCTGGTAGCTACAAATACTGAAGAGGGACACAACAAGTTAGTAGAGGAGATACTAAAAAGGTTAGAGGAGAACAACCTATTCATAAAGCCTAAAAAATGTAAATGGAAAGTAAGAGAGGTAGAATTTCTGGGAGTAGTAATTGGTCCAAGAGGGGTGGAAATGCAGAAGAAAAAAGTGGAAGGAGTACTAAACTGGCCAGCATCCCGAAATATCAAAGAAGTGCAGAAGTTTTTAGATCTCGCCAATTATTATAGAAGATTTATAAAAGACTTTGCTAGGTTAGCAGCACTACTGCATGTGCTGGTCAGGAAGGAGCAGAAATAGAAATGGGAAAGGGAACAGGAGGAGGTATTTAAAAGGCTTAAAGCAGTATTTACTATAGAGCCTGTCTTAGCTATTCCAGATATCGATAGGGAGATGAGAGTGGAGGCAGATGCTTCAGACTATACAATGGGGGGAGTATTGTTGACAAAGTGTGAGGATAGGAAGTAGAGGCCAGTGGCCTTTATTTCTAAATTGTTGAACACTACAGAGCAAAATTATGAAATTCATGATAAAGAGATGCTAGCAGTTATTAGGTGTCTAGAAGCATAGAGGCACTACTTGGAGAGAGCAAAACTCGAATTTGAAATCTGGACAGACCATAAGAACCTCCAGTACTTTATGATGAGTCAAAAATTAAACCATAGATAAGTGAGATGGGCCCTATACCTGTCATGATTTAATTTTACATTAAAACACATTCTAGGAAAGAGCATGGGGAAGGCAGACAGACTAAGTAGGAGACCTGACTGGCAGGAGGGAGTGGAAAAGGACAACAAGGACCAGAAACTGATAAAACCAGAATGAATTAGGGGAGCTAAAACAATGATAGAGGAAGGAGATCTAAAGGAAAGAATCAAAAGGGTGTAGGAAGGGGATAAAAGGGTAGTAAAAGCAGTAGAAGAGCTGAAGAGGGCAGGAATAAAGATGCTGAAAGATAAAAAATGGGAAATAGAGGATGGGATAGTAATGAAAGAAGAGAGGATATATATGCCAGAAGAGGAACTCAGGGGGGAGATAATACAATTGCACCATGACATCCTGGTAGGAGGACATGGAGGGAGATAGAAGACAACAGAGTTGGTTGCCAGGAATTACTGGTGGCCAGGAGTAACAAAAGAGGTGGGGAGGTATGTGGATGGATGCGATGCGTATTAAAGATACAAGAATCGAAGCAAAGCACTAGCAGGAAAACTAATGTCCAATGCAATTCCAGAAAAGCCATAGAGCCACATTTTGGCAGACTTTATCGCCAAGCTGCTATTAGCCCAGGGATATGATGCTATCCTGGTAGTATATGACCGTTTTAGCAAAATAGTGCATTTTATAGCCATAATGGAGAAAACATCAGCAGAAGGACTCACAAAGCTGTTTTAAGATTATATATGGAAGTTACATAGACTTCCAGAAAGCATTATATTAGATAGAGAAGTGCAGTTTGCAGTAGGAATGATGAGGGAGTTGAATAACTTGTTGGGAATCTAGATGAAACTCTTGACAGCCTATCACCCTCAAACAGATAGGCAAACGGAAAGGATAAACCAGGAGTTAGAGCAGTATCTGAGGGTCTTTATCAACCATAGACAAGAGCAGTAGCCAGATTGGTTAGGAATGGCGGAATTTGCATACAACAACAAAATCTACACAGCAACAAAAATATCACCATTCAAAGCAAACTATGGTCAGGATCCAAGGATGGGGTTTAAAGGGAGGAGAAAGAGAAAGTACAAAGCAGCAGGGAAATTTGTAGAAAGAATAAAGAAAATCCAGGAGGAAGCAAAAGCAGTACTAGGGAAAGCACAGGAAGAAATGAAGAAGTTTGTGAACAGAAGGCGAAGGGAGGAAGAAGAATACAGAGTAGGGGACTTAGTACTGCTAAATACAAAAGACTTAAAATGGCAGATGAAGGGGAGGAAATTAGAGAAATTAACAGAGTATTTTGTGGACCCCTACAAAGTTAAGGGAATCGTCTCTAGCAATGCAATAGAGTTAGAACTACCTAAGTCTATTAGAATACACCCCATGGTTAATGTAAGTAGAGTATGACTCTATAAACCACAGGTAGAAGAGCAGAAGAAGACACCACCAAAACCAGTCATTATTGAAGGAGAAGAGGAATTCAAGATAGAAAAAATTGTAAACAAAAGAACAGTTAGGGGGAAGGAAAAGTTTCTGGTGAGGTGGAAGGGATATATGGTAGAAGAAGATACTTGGGAGAATAGAGAAAACTTGGAGAATACAAAAGAGTTGGTAGAAGAGTTTGAGAGAATATATAGAGAAAAGGTTGAAGAACTAAGGTGACAGGAGCCAGAAGGAGAAGAAAAGGAATTTAGTCAGGAATTACCTAGGGAGTTCATGGCAAAATTGCTATATAGTTGGGGAAAAAGAAGATACAAAAGGAAAAGGGAAAAGAGGTGGGACAAAAACTGGAGTTGATAGAAAAATTCCTCAGGACGAGAAAACTTGAAGAGGGGGCCATATTATGAGAGCCCCAAGAAGGAAACAGTCTCCCACGCATTTAAACACTTAATCCAAAATCTCAAGTCATACAATGGGGTCAAGGAATAAATAGCATGGGAATTTAGGTAACCAAATCATGTGACAAAGTCAAGTGACCATAGAACATTCTGGAAGAACATGTGATTGTGGACTAGTAGTAGTACAGCCACTGTAAAATAGTATAAGTAGTAGTCCAATCCAAGAAAGAACTCCATCGAGTTCTTCTTGAACATCCACCTAGGGTAATCACTAAGGACATTTACTGTCTATCGATAACAGAAGAACTCTATCAAGTTCTTCCTGAACAACCACCTTGGTTGAGCTCTGAGTTCTCACGACTTCACACTAACACATCTTGGTAAAAATAGGGCTGTAACAGCAAGACTGCATGAGTTTAGAGTTCCCCTTGCAATACCTGTCAGTTGTAAGGACTTAGACTGAGACGTCTTAGAACTACTTCTAGTCTGAGTTGACAAGGAGAACTCAATGGAGTTTCTATTAAATTTCCTATACTACTTATACAACTACTATATAGTCTGTACACTATCTTCCCATGGTTCCTATGTGACTTAGTCATGTGATGTTACCTGACTGTAACTCATAACCCTGTGACTCTGTGACACTTAGTTATATGATACTTTCTCACGCTCCATCCTTGTGTAGTAAGTCCAGAAAAAAAAAGAAAAGAAAAGAAAAGTAAATAATGACTTTAGCCGTTTTGCCAAGTCATGACACCACCTCTCTCTTAAGTTTCCTCATCCTGAGGATTTCCCTATAACTCATAGTATGGGTCAACCATATTGCCCATCTCCTTGTCATCTTCTTCTGTCCACTCTCTTACCCCTAGTTTGTCTTCTTCTTCCTTAATTGTCTCCATTGTTCTTTTTTTCTTAGGTCGTCTTCCTTTCCATTGTCTCCAATTTCTTTCTAACCTTCTCCAGTATTCTTCATCATATTTCTTATCTGACCATCCAAACAACCTTTTTGCTATAAATCTCCCTGGCAATTCTCCCCTCTCAAATATTCCTTCTTCTCTTTCTTGCTGGTTTACTTCCTTTGTGTCCTGTTGATACTCTCTTTCAAATTCCTTGATTGCTTCCTTTATGTTTCCCAGATTTTCCCTTCCTTCCCAAGTGTCTGATTCTGCTGTGAATCCTTTCCATCATACCAGGTATTTGTTCTTTCCTCTAATTTGCCGCTTATTCAAAATTTTCTCTACCTCCTATTCTTTCTCTCCATCAATTATTACTAGAGCTGGTTGCTTCCTTTTCTGCCCTTCTGCTTGCCCTACATATCTGCATATTCTACTAACATTGACTACCAGATGTATTTTAATTGTATTGGGTAGCTCTAATTCTACTGCATTTGATGGTACAATTTTCTTTACTTTGTAAGGCCCTACAAATCTTTCTGTCAACTTTTCTGTTCTCCTCCCAACCATTTGGTACTTTAGATCTTTGGTGCTCAACATCACTAAGTCTCCTACTTTATAATTATTGACCTCTCCTCTCTTTCTGTCTGCATACTTCTTCATTTCCTCTTGTGCTTTCTCTAGTGCCACTCTTGCTTCTTCCTGTATTTCTTTTATCTTCTCAATAAATTTCTTTGCTCCCTCATATTTCCCCTTCTTTCTTCCTTCAAACCCCATCCTAGGATCTTGCCTATAATTTGCCTTAAAAGGTGTCATTTGAGTACTCGAGTGCACTTTATTATTATATGCAAATTCTGCTGTTCCCAACCATTCGGGCCATTGTTCTTGCCTATGATCGATAAACATTCTCAAGTATTGCTCTAACTCCTGGTTTACCCTTTCTGTTTGTCCATCTGTCTGTGGGTGAGATGCCGTCGACAATTTACTCTCAATCCCCAACATCCCATTTAACTCTCTCATTAACCCTGCCACAAATTGGGGTCCTCTATCCAAAATAATGCTTTCTGGTAGCCTATGCAATTTCCACACATTATCTCTAAACAACCTTGCTAATCCCTCTACCAATGTTTTCTCTGTAGTTGGTATAAAATAGACCATTTTAGTTAACTGATCTACTACTACTAGAATGCTATCATATTCCTGTGCTAAAGGCAACTTAGTGATAAAGTCTGCCAATATATGCGTCCACAGTTTTTCTGGAATTGAGTTTGATATTAATTTTTCTGCTGGTTGTTCTGTATGGTTTTTATTGCGCTAGCAAGCATTGCACCCCTCTACATATCATTTCATCTCTTTAGTAATCCCTGGCCACCAAAAGTTTTGAGTGACCAGTTTTACTATCTTCCACTGTCCTCCATGTTCTTCTACTGGTATATCATGATGTAGCCTAATAATTTCTGTCCTTAATTTATTATCTTTTGGCACATATACTTTCCCCTCTTTATACATAACACCGTCTACCTCTCTCCATTCTTCATCTCTTAACATCTTTACCTCTGCTCTCTTCATTTCCTCTACTGCTTTTACTACCTCATCGTCTTTTACTTTTGACTTCCTAACTTCCTCTAATAGATCCACTTTATCCACTATTATTTCTACTGTCTCTATTTTCCTTACTTCTAGCCACTCTGGTTTTACCAACCTCTGGTCCTCATTGTCTTTCTCCACTCCCACTTCCCAGTCTGGTCTCCTACTTAGACTATCTGCTTTCTCCATCTTACTTCCCAGAACATGCTTTAGCATAAAATTAAATCTTGACAGATATAGAGCCCATCTTGCTTGTCTCCTATTTAACTTCTGTACTTTCATGAAGTACTCAAGATTCTTATAATCAGTCCAAATCTCGAATTTAGTTGCTGCTCCTTCCAGGAAATGCCTCCATGCTTCTAAACATCTAATGACTGCTAACATCTCCTTGTCATGTATCTTGTAATTTCTTTCTGTATTACTGAGAGACTTGGAAATGAAAACGACTGGCCTCCACATTTCATCTGAGCACTTTATTGATAGTACTCCTCCAGTAGCATAATTTGATACATCGGCTTCTACTCTGAATTCCTTATCTAAGTCCAGTGCCACTAATACTGGTTTTATTGTGAACACCCTTTTGAGTTCATCAAATGCTTTCTACTGTTCCACTCTCCACTGCCACTTTACATCTTTCCTCATCAGTATATTTATAGGCCTTGCTACTTGAGCAAAATCTTTGATAAACCTCCTATAATAGTTTGCAAGGCTCAAGAATTTCCTAATGTCTTTTATATTTTTTGGCTCTGGCCAACTGAGTACTCCATCTACTTTCTCTTCCTCCATTTCTATTCCTTTAGGCCCTATTACTACTCCTAGGAACCCAATTTTTCTCACCTTCTATACATATTTCTCTAGCTTGATGTACAAGTTATTTTCTTCTAGCCTCCTCAGTATTTCTTCCACAGTCTTGTTATACCCTTTTTCTGTTTCTGTCCCTACTAGCACATCATCTACAAACACAGCAACTTTTCCTTTATTAATCAAGTCTCTCAGAATTTCATTCATCATTGCCTGGAATGTGGCTGGCGAGTTTGTCATCCCAAAGAACATAACTGTTGGCTCAAAGGACCCTATATACATTGTAAACGCTCCCTTCTACTCATCTCCTTCTTTTATCCTCATATTATTGAACCCCCATCTCAGATCCATTTTAGTGAACACCTTCTTGCTACCTATATTGTCGATTAGCTCCATAATTAGTAGTAGTAGGTAGTTGTTTTTCACTGTCTGGTCATTTAGGTTGCAGTAGTCCATTACCATCCACTTACTCCTATCCTTTTTGCCCACAAAGAAGACTGGTGATGTCTAAGGGGATTTTGATGGTCTGATATACCTCTTTCTCAGTTGATCTTCTATAAAGTTCTGGACCTCCTCTCTCTCGTTTTTGAATAGAGGGTAAATTCTTCCCTTCCATGGTTTGAATGTCTCCTTGAGATTGATAGCATGATCCCAAACTTTTCTAGTTGGCATTCTTTTTGACTCTACTTTCCCAAACACTTTCCTCCATTTTAGAAATTTCCTTGGGACCAACTCTTCAATTTTCCTGTGGTTCTCTTCAATTTCCTCTTCTCTTCTCTAATCTTCCTTGTCATCGATTGCCTATCTGACAATTTTCTCTTCCTCTAGGGTTGCTACCCTTTTTCCTTTCTCAACTCCCCTTGGTCTTGTTCTACTACATAAAGGTGGGCATCTCATCATTTTTACTTCTCCAGTTTCCCAATTGATTTCCAGGTTATGTACCTGTAACCATGGCATTCCCAGTATTACTTCTATTTTTCCTAAGTTACATACATCCATCCTCATCCTTTCTACCTGACTGTTATCAATGGACAGTGAATGTTCTTAACGATCACCCTAGGTGGATGTTCAAGAAGAACTCAATGGAGTTCTTCGTTGGATTGCAGCCCTACTTATACTACTACTACAGTGGCTGTACCCTAGAGTCCCACGATCACATGTTCTTTCCAGAATGTTCTATGATCA
>Ga0153941_1000926_pt1 | contig 12229 bp, 10 predicted proteins | sample TSNJ025MetaG_FD_104733 | JGI IMG/M metagenome (GOLD analysis project Ga0153941, IMG submission 104733) | Attine ant fungus gardens microbial communities from New Jersey, USA - TSNJ025 MetaG | ecosystem: Host-associated > Fungi > Mycelium > Unclassified | place: USA: New Jersey, Brendan T. Byrne...
ACGTCCAGAAACGTTTCATAGGGCAATTCCTCTGTCTGAAAACCACAACCCACAAATCCGGTAAAGAGCATCAGTTCCAGAAACAGACACCTGCATATGTTGTTATTCATCAACTTCATAAAATACCTTTTCCCTAATGTTAAAAATAGATTTCACCTCAAATATATACTATACATGCATTTTAACCTCATTTCAAGGCTTCCTGCTGATTCTTAAGAATTGATAGAGGAGATAGATACAGTTCAGAGGGTAGTGTCCCGCGAAGTCAAAATTGCTCTCTATGCAATTCATGACAATAGAAAGTTTACTTTCTATTGTATAAGCGAGGGTCGCAAGCGCCAAATTGCACGTTCTATGCAATTTGTGTGCATCGCGAAGCGTGTTACAGTTCGCCCTCTGAACTGTAACAGGAGATATTATAGGAAAATGGTCTCATGATAAAATCTGTATCTTGTATATAGCACAGCCATGAGGTTGTATGACTGATGTTATTTTCTGTTCTGTTATTGTATAATCAGTATCTGTCCATAATTCCCTGCTTTCGCATGACATTTCCCCAAGTCCAAGCTCAGAAAGCGTAATTGTGATCTCCTGGCTTTCATCACTTAAATTAAACAGTGCGGCATAAGTGCGTTTCTTTTGATCATTAACAGCCATCCAGATTGCCTTTTTATCATCTCTGCATATTTGTCCGGGTATATTTTCTGTAGGCAGCATTTCCAATATTTCTGTTTTGGTAAGAAGGGACATTGTCCATTCATCCAGCTTAGTCAGCTCTGCACCCAGCATCAGCGGGGATCCGAAGAGGCACCATAATGTCATCATAGTCTTTTGCTCTTCTTGTGTAAAATTGGTGATGCGTTCACGATCAAAACCTTTCCCGATATATCCCAGGGGAAGCATATCACAATCAGGATAACAGCCGGTAGACACATGTTTCTGCCATAATTCACAACGCTTGAACATATCCTTCAGCAATGTCCAGTTATCCCAGAAATCATCTGTGATACGCCACATATTGGCATGTTTTTCATAATGCCAGGCTTTATCAATCAGGGCGGGACCGGGAGACAGGGAAAGGACAATCTCTCTTCCGCATTTTTGAATGGCGTGATACAGCATTTCCACTTCATGTTCCGCAGAATATTGCTTTTCCCGATAAAGGTTGGTGTTGCATATGTCATCACATTTAATAAAATCCACTCCCCAGGATGCATATAGTTCCAGAAGGGAATCATAATACGCCTGTCCTTCCAGTATATTACGGACACCGTACATGTCAGGATTCCATCCGCAGATAGAACTGGGATCCGCTATCATATCTGCTGTCAGGCTGCTGTTTTGCACTGTTGTGTGCTGATGGGCTGCAGCTCTTGGAATTCCCCGCATGATGTGGATTCCAAATTTGAGACCCAGGCTGTGTATGTACTCAGCCAACGGGGTAAATCCGGCTCCGCCCGCAGAAGAGGGAAAACGTGAGGGTTCCGGCATGAGCCGGGAAAAGGCATCCATCTCCAGGCAGGAAAAAGGTATGTACTGAAAACGGTCATTCATGGTTCCAGCTCCGTGAGCGTACCACTGGATATCTACTACTATATATTCCCAACCGTATGATTTCAGGTGCTTTGCCATATAGTCGGCATTTGCCCTGATTTGCTCCTCGTTAACCGCCGTATTGTAATAATCGTAGCTGTTCCAGCCCATTGGCGGGGTTTTTGCAAATAAATTCTTATCCACTTTACTGTCCTCCTGTTTTGTCCTTGATTATACAACATAGCCACAAAGAATTAAAGCTCTATTTTATGAAAAATCCGGACGAGTAAGGTACAGGTATGGTTTTCCGGCAGCGGAGGAGACAAAACACAGGGGCAGGGATACAGGGCAATCCCGAAGGGCGTACAGCAGCTTTTGCAGTGCGGAAGATTGCGCCCAGTATCTCTAAATAGCATTTTTTTCGGTTGCTTTTGTCTTTCGTTACTTCCGGTTCGGGGCGACACGTACGTAGACATTCGGCAGCTCTATTTACTGACCCGTGTCGCGGCTCCCTGTGTTAATGACCGAAAAAAATGCTATTAAGAGATACTAAGGGCTTATCGTCATGCACTGCAAAAGCTGCTGTACGCCCTTTGGGATTGCCCTGTATCCCTGCCCCTGTGCCTTGTCTCCTCCGCTGCCGGAAAACCAGACCTGTACCTTACTCTGAATAATCCCAACGTCAGTATAAGGAAACATGATGGTAGTGGATATAGGGTATTGGCTATTAATACAGATACGAAAATTATTAACATTGCGATAGCTTGTTTGGAATACAGTTATTTAAATACGCTTAAATGCCTATATGTAACTGTTGCGATCTTAACCACTCATGTAATATAATACTTAACCGGTCTTCCTTCCGGTCATGATAAATATTATAGGTAACCAATCCCCTTACCCACTAAAATTGTTTTCCTGTATAAACTAACGGTGAGATAATCAGAGAGAGGTACAGAATTGGTTTTCCGGCGGCAGGGGACATCATACACAGGGAAAGACATACAGAGCCCACGGGGTTGGTTTACAGTAGATTTTTCAGTGCATGACGACAAGGCCATAGAATGTCTTAATAAGATTTTTTTCGGTCAAAGAAACAGGGAGCCGCGACACGGTGAAGCAAATAAAGCCGGCGAATATCTACCTACGTGTCGCCCCGAACCGGAAGTAACGACAGACAAAAGCAACCGAAAAAAATGTTATTTAGACATTCTGGCCGAAGTTTTCCGCACTGAAAAATCTACTGTAAACCATCCCCGTGGGCTCTGTATGTCTTTCCCTGTGTATGATGTCCCCTGCCGCCGGAAAACCAGTTCTGTACCTCTCTCGTCCGGGTTTTTCAATACCTTAACTTTTTTATTAAATTTCAAATATAACGCAACCTGGCAGGGTTAATTTCACACTTATATAGTATAGAGTATTTTAATGTGTGATTAAGTGGAAAGGATGATGAGGTATGAATGGAGATAAGAAGAAAAACCAGAGCACATGGTGGGGCAAGCTCACTGCAGCTGCAGTTATTGTTGTTTTACTGGTTGGAGGGATTGGGATCCGGCAAATGTCTGCCCTGGACCAGGATGAGGATACCGCTGTTGTGACCGAAACAGATTATAGTATTGGTAAGGAAAATGAGGAACCCGCCAACAATGATAATTCCGTTGATAATATGGAAGTAAAAGTTCCCAGAAAGGATGCCGGCGATATTTATGTGGTGGCAGAAAGTTATGATGAGGTATATCAGGTTCTGCAAAAGAATAATCACTATCTCATGGACGGAGGAGAAACTGAGATTGTAGTCAATGAAGAAATGGCGACCGGTTCTGGCACAAGAACACAGTCTAATGCAGCACCAGAATCAACAGACACAATAAAGAACATGCAGGCTGATATGAGTAAATCAGAAGCGGGTGAATCAAGCCATTCCACAACAAATGTCCAGATGGAAGGTGTGGATGAAAGCGACATCATTAAGACAGATGGCAAATATATTTATGCAGTACAGAATAATCAGGTTTTCATTATTGATATACAGAATGGAAAGCTGGAAATCGTCTGTACCATTCAATTGTTGGTCGAAGAATTAAGTAATGTAGTGGAAATGTATGTGGATGGGGATATGCTGGTAGTCATTGGCGTAGGATACCTGAATGCACTGAAAGAAGAGGCGGATGACACACAGATTTATTATATGGATTCTAAATCAGTTACCAGCCTGTATACGTATGATATCAGCAACAGGAAGCAGCCTGAGCTTATAGGTCAGGTATCACAGGACGGCAATTACCACACTTCCCGGAAAATAGATAATATCATTTATCTGCTTACCACGCAGTGGAATTATGCCCCATACTATTATGAAAGTGTCACAAGAGATGAGAGCTGGGTTCCTGAAATAAACGGAACAAGGATAGCTGCAGACAGTATTTATATTCCCAATGCCGGGAATAACATTTTGCTCCTGTCCTCCACAAATATTACAAAACCGGATGAAACCGTGGATCAGGTTATGTTTGTGACTGATTATGCTGAGATTTATGTAAGCACCAAATCTCTGTATCTGTATCATGCAGACTATACCTCTGGTCAAAGTATGACTAAGATTGCAAAATTCAGTCTTCATAATGGCCGGATCAATGCTGTGGATGCTGCTTCCGTATCGGGTTATGTAAGAGATACCTTTGCTGTCAATGAATATCAGGGGAAATTCCGTATCCTGACCACTGCTTCTGATCAGAGCGGTAACAATCTGTATCTGTTTGATGAATATATGAATATGACCGGAAAACTGGAAGGTTTAGCTCCGGGGGAACTTATCTATGCAGCACGGTATATGGGGGATACGGTTTATTTTATCACATATCGGAATATTGATCCTTTATTTGCGGTAGATCTCTCAGATGACAGCAAACCCGTTGTTCTTGGGGAATTGAAGATTACCGGGTTTTCAGATTATCTGCATTTCTGGGATGAAAATACATTGCTGGGTATCGGATATGAAACAGATCCTGATTCCGGCCAGACGAAGGGGCTTAAGCTTGCCATGTTTGACATATCCAATCCGAAGCAGTTAAAGACTCTGGATTCTTATGTAATCAAGGATATATACTACTCTCCTGCTGCTGATCATTATAAGAGTGCATTGGTTTCACCAGGTGAGAATATGATAGGTTTTGTAATGAACGGTCCGCCGGATTCAGGAGGAACACAATATGCCGTTTTCTCCTGGGATAAAAAATTTGAAAATATCTTCTTACAGCCCCTGGAGGAAAAAACGTATCTCCTTGATTATCGCGGTCTATATGCCGGAAATATCTTTTACCTGTATGGTGATTGCCAGATTACGTCCTTTGACAGAGCAAATCAATATCAGAAGTTAAAATCGATAAATTTGAATTAGCTCATTGCATCTGATGGCACAAAATAGTATACTAAATCCATGGCACAATATAAATTACAAAGGAGAGGATGCTATGAAATTAGTGATTACCATCAGCAGACGCTATGGAACAGGAGCCAGTATCATTGCCCATGAACTCTCTGAGAGGCTTAATCTGCCGGCATATGACAAAACTCAGATTGAAAGTAAGATGCATGACAATACCTTTGCAACAGAAGCGGAAGTCATTCGGGAGCTAGCCGCCAGTCCCTGTATTATCCTGGGACGCTGCGCTTCTGAAATTCTAAAAGATCAGTCTAACATATTCAATATTTATGTAAGCGCTGATAAAGAAGACCGGATTCACAGAATCATGGAGAAGGAACATCTTTCTTATGAAGAAGCCCTTAAGCTTCTTAATGAGAATGACCGGGAACGGGCAGACTATTATCACCAGCATACGGGAAATGTCTGGGGGGACGTGAATAACTATCATATGATTCTGGATACCAGCAATCTGGGGATAGAAAATTGTGCTGATATCTTAATGAAATATTTTATCAAAATGGAATTGGTATAAGACATAATGGAACCGCTGTACTGCATATTGCAGATACAGCGGTTTCTTTTTGCTTGTTATCTTTTCTATTCTGTAACCTTTATTTTGTTGCCTTTGGGAATGACAAAGACGCAGACCAACAATGCGATCAGGTACAACACACAAGTTACATATAACACATTTTGGTAACCTACCGGGTTAACACTGTATCCATGATCATCCACATAGAATTCACCAGTATGGTCTACAATAAAGGTTGCCAGCTGGTTGCCCGTCAGACCCGCAATTGCCCATGCCGACAGGCAAAGTCCATGGATCCGGCTGATTGCTTTCATTCCAAAATGATCGGATAAAAGAGCGGGAACATTACTGAAACCGCCGCCGTAACCGGCATTTACCAGGAAAATCAACGGAACCACCAGGAAAACATAATGATTCACAATTCCTCTGGTGAAGACATTGATTGCAGTAATAATCAAAGAAACAGCAAAAATAGTTTTACATACGTTATTTCTGTCCTTCAGCTTATCACCCCATGCTGACAAGCCAAGACGCCCGCCTGCGTTAAAAACTGCGGAGACAGAACTGAGCACACTGACCAGTCCTAACAGCCCTATTGACTTATATATACTCTTTTCCTGGGATATCAGCATTAATCCGCAGGTAATGTTAATATAAAACATGATCCAGATGCCAATAAATGCCCTGTTTTTAATAAGCTTAAGCACACTGGTATCACTGCTCTTTTCATGGGATTCTACCCAGCCTTCCGGTTTTGCCAGTAATAAATGCCCTATAAACATCATGATAAAATAAATAACCGCCAGGATGTAGAACATATTAACAATACCGAATCTGTCTTGCAGGAATCCCATCAAAGGGCTTGCAATCACCTTCGCCAGACCAAATCCTGAAATGGCAAGACCTGTGGCCAGTCCTTTATTATCCTTGAACCAGAGCATCAATGTTTTAACAGGTGCCAGATATCCGGTTCCAAGGCCGATTCCCATGAGTACACCATAACAAATGAATATACCAATAACCGATTTCTGATAGATGAAAAATCCCGTCCCAGCCATACCAAGAGAAAAACAAATTGTGGATATCAGTGATGCTTTATGAATGTCCCTTTCTACAAAAGGACCTAAAAAGGCTGCTGACATACCCAGGAAAAAGATTGCAAGGCTGAACGCCCATTCTATCGTACCCTTGGTAACAGCTCCTTCAAAATACTCAACAATCTTATCACTTTCCAGAGACCAACAGTATACAGTACCAATACTGCAATGGAGTAACAATGCAGGAATGGCAGCACGCACCCATTTGTTTTGTAACTTCTTCATTTCATTTCCTCATTTCTTTACATACTTTTAAAGTTTGACTAACTTTTAACATTCTACTCCTAAATACGGTAGAATGCAAGATTAGATTTTGCAATTATTTATTACTCTTTGTACTGTTGATATCATCTCTTAAAAAAATAAGGCTCGTCAGAAGTTGGATTAATCCAATATCCTAACGAGCCCTTTTCTTATGACTGTATTTTCTCCGATCTTTCATTAAATTTATCCCACATCTTTGAACTGCACATCAATATTTCCGATGCTTGTGCTTATGCGGAGCAATTTGGGACCGTTGCCCGAAACTTCCGGAAGGCTGCAGCGCCCGTGAACGGAGCGGCAATGAGCCGTATAGTTGGCTGCTTCGTCGTCAATTCCGCATGTAATCGCGCCCGTTGAACTGGTGATAGTAATGGCGTTTTCCGCAAAAATCTTTTTACATTCCACAAGGCCGCTGCCGGACAGACCCACGTCGATCTTTGCCGCGCGGATGGAATCCAATATCACCTGACCGACGTTGCCGGTGATGGAAACATACTCTGCTGACTCAATATCTTTTAACTGGCAGCGTCCATTTGTGCCGGTTGCGGAAAATCCGGCGCCGGCTCTGATCTTATCAGCCTGCATACCTAAAGTCATTGACGAAAGCCGAACTGTCCGCTCTGCGTCAATATTGGTAATGTTCAAAGTACCTCCCGACGTATCTGCGCAAAAATCATTTTTAGTTTTTAAGTTTCTTCCTTTGATATGGCCTATGGTGGTCTTAATCTCAATCCTGCCGGTTGTTTCAAGATTTGAAACAGAAATACTGCCGGTTTCGTTTTCCAGGATAAACGTGCCACAATAGTCATTCGGCAGCTCAATCCGCAGGTCTTTGCGCTGGTGCAGCGTAAAAAAATCCTGAATGTTGTGCAGACCCCAAATACTCTGTTCATTGATTTGCAGACAATCGCCTCTCTGTTGGACGGATACACTCCAACTGGCGGACTCATCCCATGTGATTTGAATTTTCTCTCTTTCGGAGCTCAACACTTCTACATTTAGCACCTTGCACGAAACACGTACGATTTTGACATTTTCCTTTTCAAAGGAAGCTTCGCGCCTTGCAAAAGACGATGCGATTGCATTAGCCCCGAATGGAAACAGGGAGATTGGCCTGGTCGGAGCATCCGATGATAAAATTGCCCCACAGCTCACACAATACACTGCACCCTGGCGAACCTGACTTCCGCATTGGCTGCAATATTTAATCATTGCAAACACTCCTTACCGTTTCTTCATAGGCGTCAATAGCTTTCTTGCTGCAAAGCAGATGTCCGGCTGTTGCCGCCGCTGCCCCTACTGCTGCCACTGCCGCCGCCTTTACTACTGTGGATGTCGCCACTTCTACTACAGGGATCAGCAAAGCTCCTACTACTGTGACTGCCGCCGCCCCTATCGCCGTACCTACCGCTGTTAATGCAATTTCTGATACCTTCATAATGCAATCTCCTTTCGTTTTTGAAATGGTTATTTGTAATTTCAAAGAAAATTGGAAAACAGTTTATTATTTAATAAACACACTGTTGTTTTTCTTTGATAATTGCAGTATACTCAATCATATAATTCATTACAACCATCAATGTTTCACAGATTGGAACTTGATAAACAATTCCTTGAAAAGTGTTTAAGAAGTAATAAAATATTAACAATTGGAGGAAGCCAGAATAATGGACGCCCGCGTCAGATATACCAATATGGTCATAAAAAACAGCTTTATCCAGCTATTGCGGGAAAAGCCTCTGAGTAAAATAACCGTGACCGGCATTTGTGAAAAGTCAGACATTAACCGTGCGACATTTTATAAATACTATGCCGACCCATATGACTTGTTGCAGCAAATTGAAGCCGAGCTTATTATTGATATGCAAAAGCTGATTGAAAAGACCAACAGCGAAAATGTTACCGAGGCGCTGGTTGTAATGCTGAATAAAATGAAAGAAAATGGTGAAATCTATGCGGTTCTGTTTTCCGATCATGGAGACAGCAGATTTATCAGTCAGGTTTTTTCGCTGTGCTATCAGACGACGCAATCCAGACTTATGGATATGCTGCCCGCCATTACGCAAGCGCAACGGGAATGGTTCTACTACTTTTTGGTACAAGGCTGCAGCAGTATTATGAATCGCTGGGCGCAAAACGGTATGAGGGAAGAGCCTTTGGAAGTGGCTCAATTTATGAATAAATTAACTATAACATTATTGGACGCGCTTCAATGAATAGAAGAATAGCATTGAGAATGCCCTGATTTCCTTTCGGGTGTAAAATCCGGCTTGCCCTCTGCAGAATCTATGCTATACTAAATGAATACGATATCATCTTCGAGGGAGAAATCATTTTGAATCAGACAAAACGATATGCCAATATACTGTTTGTAGTAACAAGTTTATTCTGGTTTTCACAATACGCCTATACTTCCTATGTGAATCCAGAACTTGAAAAAATGGGCGTTACTGCCGTATTCATGGGATTTGTCAGCGGCTCTTATGGGTTTACACAACTTGTACTGCGGATTCCTGTGGGTATTTTATCAGATAAATGGCGGAAGAAATTCTTTATCAGTGCCGGCTGCTTCTGCGCCGGGCTTTCTTCCCTGATCATGCTCCTTTTTCAGCATCCTGCCGCATTTCTCATTGGCAGGGCTCTTGCTGGTGTTGCTTCTTCTTCCTGGGTAACCTTTACCATACTTTATTCCAGCTACTTTACGGCTAAAAAAGCTTCCGGTTCCATTACAATGCTGAATGCCGCTAATCAGCTTGGACGTCTTTTCTCTTTTATCTGTGCAGGTGTATTTGTCTCAAAATTCGGTGCCTCTGCTGCTTTTCTGATTGCATCCATCGGTGGATTTGCTGCTTTTATATTAAGTCTGTTGGTTCAGGAAGATAGCAGTGCCGCTAATAATGCTGTTTCCATCAGGGAATTATTATCCGTTGCCCGTGATCGGCATCTGCTGATCACCAGCATACTGGCTATACTTATACAGCTCATAAGCTTTTCAACCTATTTTTCCTTTACTTCCAATTATGCGGTTTCCATAAACGCCTCCCAACCACAGCTGAGCTTTATGAATATCATGTTGACAGTTCCCTGTCTGGCTGCCAATTTCCTTGTAAGCCGGCTGATACAGGTACGGGCAAGAGAAAAATGGATTGTATTCACAGGCTTCCTGCTTACGGCTGCATATTGTATCCTGCTCCCATCCGCTGCCACCATCCTGCAGCTTTATATACTTCAGATACTTGCAGGGATTGGCAATGCATTCTCCCTTTCTGTTCTTATGGGTATGTGCATACAGAATATTCCAGTCAACAAACGTTCCGCCGCTATGGGATTTTTCCAAGCCTTATATGGTATCGGTATGACTGTCGGCCCCATAATCATGGGTTTTATTACAGATTACGCAGGGCTTGCCGCAGGCTTTTATATCATGGCTCTGCTGTCCGGAGTCAGCGCTGCCGCGACAATTTTTGCCTTTCACAAGCCCTCCGCCGTACAAGCGTAAGTATACTTTAATTTACAGCTTATGCTGCTTATAGCGACATGATGCACGCAAAACTGCCGCCTCTCTTTATGGCGTTACCCTGTTAATATCTCTGGGAAACAGACAAGAGTACCTGACATTATCCTGATTTAACAGTCTGCTTAAAAACCGCTCCAGACCCAATCCCAATCCGCCATGGGGAGGCATCCCATACTTATGCATCATCAGATAGCTCTCAAACTCACCCGGCTGCATGTTCCTTCTCTCCATTTTTTCCAGCTGCTCATGATAATTATGAATCCGCTGACCGCCTGTGGTGATTTCCACACCTCTGAACAATAAATCAAAGCTTACTGTCACTTCCTGATTATCCTTATCATCCATTGCATAAAAAGGACGCTTTTTACTGGGATAATGTGTCACAAATACAAACTCCGATCCTGTACGCTTAAGCATCATTTCACTCAGCAGCTTCTCTTCTTCCGGCTCAAAGTCCTCCATATCCCGTATTTCCCTGGCATAACAGGCAGCAATCATCTCCTTGGCTTCATGGAATCTTATTGCCGGAATGTCATTTATTTCCGGTAATCTGACCGCAAGAAGTTCAAGTTCTGCTTGATAATTACCGTTAAGCTCATCAAGAGCTGCCTTAAGCATCCTGACCTCCATCTGCATGATATCCTCAAAGCTCTCAATATATCCCATTTCAAAATCCACACTTGTATATTCATTCAGATGCCTGGAAGTATCATGCTTTTCCGCCCGAAACACAGGCGCAATCTCAAATACCCTCTCATAGACGCCTACCATCATCTGCTTATAAAATTGCGGACTTTGTGCTAAAAATGCCTCTTTGCCAAAATAGTCCAAATGAAAGATATTGGCTCCACCCTCTGCTCCGGCATATACTATCTTAGGCGTATGGATCTCCGTAAACCTGTTATCCTGCAGAAACTTACGAAATCCATTACAAATCCCCTCCTGTAACTTAAAAAGCGCTCTTTCCCGCTCATTCCTCAAAGTGATTGGTCTGAAATCCAACAGATTACCGATTGATGTATCCACTATCTTCTGATTTATGACAATCGGAAGCCCTTCTATTGGTTCTGACAGTATTGTCACATTTAAAAGAGTGAGCTCCCATCCCGTTTTGGAGCGTTTCTCCTGTTTCACCAACGCTTCCGCACGGATACAGCTTTCTTCCTTAATGTCACTTATGTCAAAATTTGAAACATCCTTATTGTATATACATTGAATCACAGATCTGTCCGTTCTGAGCAGTACAAATGCAAATCCCTTCATCTTACGGATCTTATATATGCTTCCGTGAATCCTTATGGTTTTTCCAATATGCTGCGTTATTTCGCCAGTACTGATTTCCTCATTGATTGCTATTCCATTTATTATTTTCATTCTTGCTCCTTTCCGCCGCCCCAGGCGGCATTCAAATCAGGGAATATGAAGATGTCCTTTCTTCAGACTTGCTCCTCTTCGCAGGCGGTCAGTTCTTCCACAAGAGTCAAAATCTTGATTCCTGCAAACAAAAAAGAACCCTTCCGGTAATATAATCACCAATGTGGGTTCTTGCTGATTTACAGCTATCTCCACACAGGCACGACACATTAAGCGCCCGTACCTGTGTTACACACAAGTACAAGCGCTATCTATCATCGTCCCTATTCATAATATTTTGATTCAAACTCATATACGTTTACCGCCTTTAAAATTTTCATTATAATAACATAATAATGAAGTGAATGCAACTACCATTTTTTATCTTCAGAGCTGACGCATACTTTTTTTTATTTTGTTAACTGCGTTATTTTCAAATGGATAATTCACTTTTTTATACTTTTTAGCAGTTTTTTCTTCTCATAAATACCTCTCTACCTGTTTCAAGG
>Ga0153941_1000927_pt1 | contig 12224 bp, 7 predicted proteins | sample TSNJ025MetaG_FD_104733 | JGI IMG/M metagenome (GOLD analysis project Ga0153941, IMG submission 104733) | Attine ant fungus gardens microbial communities from New Jersey, USA - TSNJ025 MetaG | ecosystem: Host-associated > Fungi > Mycelium > Unclassified | place: USA: New Jersey, Brendan T. Byrne...
TGGATGATGACCCTACAGGAACCCAGACAGTCCATGGGGTTCCCGTATATACGGATATGGGAATGGAGTGGCTTAAGGATGGAATGGAATCTCCTGAAAATATGATTTTTTTCCTGACCAATTCCCGGAGCTTCACTGCACAAAAGACAGAAGAATACCACAGGGAACTGACTGGGCGGCTGCTTCATGCCGCAGAGGAACAGGGAAAAGAATTATTACTTATATCCCGTGGTGATTCTACTCTCAGGGGCCATTACCCTTTAGAGCTTGATGTGCTGAAGGAAGAATGGGAGGCAGCTTCAGGAAAGAAAGCCGACGGACAGATCATATGCCCCTATTTTCGGGAAGGCGGTCGTTTTACCATTGACAGCGTCCATTATGTGAAAGAGGGAGAATGGCTGGTTCCGGTAGGAGAAACAGAATTTGCCAGAGATAAGACCTTTGGCTACCGGTCCTCTCATTTAGGGGATTACGTAGAAGAAAAAAGCGGCGGAAAATACCGGAAACAGGATTGTATTTGCATTACGCTTAAGCTTTTACGCAAGATGGATTATCAGGCAATCACAGAGCTGCTGCTGCAGTCGAAGGATTTCAGTCCGATTCTGTTGGATGCGGTCAGTGAAGCAGATGTGATGATCTTTGTTACCTGCCTGCTGCGTGCCCTGGCGCAGGGGAAAGAGTTCATGATACGAAGTGCGGCAGCCATTCCTAAGGTGATAGGGAATATAGCAAGCCGACCGATGCTGACCAGGAAGGAAATAAACTCCCGGGAAGAGATGGATTCCAAGGAAGATATGCATTCCAAGGAAGAGATGGATACCATGGAAAAGATACATTTCATGGATGAGATGGATTCAGGAGAAGGACTGGCAGAAGAGAAAAAAAATTATGGAGGCCTGGTGATTGTTGGTTCCCATGTGAAGAAAACCACAGGCCAGCTTAATGCGCTCAGGCAAAGCAAGGCACCCCTGATGTTTCTTGAATTTGATGTGAATGCGTGGTTTAAACCGGAAGGTTTGTCCGGGGAGACCAATCGCATGATAGAAGAAGCAGAGAAGGCGATGGGGGAAGGAAAGACGGCAGTAATCTATACTTCTCGTAAACTGCTTGCACCGGAAGGAGCTGACGGGGAAACCCTGTTAAATCTTTCTGTAAGTCTTTCGGATGCATTAACGGCAATTGTGACCGGACTTCATCGAAAGCCGACATTTTTGATTGCAAAGGGAGGTATTACTTCCAGTGATGTGGCTACCAAAGGCCTTGGAATAAAAAAGGCTATGGTAATGGGACAGGCAAGTTCGGGAATCCCGGTGTGGAGAACCGGAGCAGAAAGTAAATTTCCGGGACTTCATTATATCATTTTCCCGGGAAATGTTGGAGAAACAGATACCCTGAAAGAAATTGTGAATCAATTAACAGAAAATTAGATGGGTTACATTACAGCGTCTGCTATCCTGCGGAGCTGGATAATATTGCTGCCAAAGTGTTGCCATGAATAGAAATGGTAATGAATAGTAACCCAAAGATGGAGGTTTTATGAGAAAAGTAATCATATCACTTGCACCTGTGGAAGCAGGGTGTAGGATTGATAAGGCGGCATTGGTGGAGGATGTGGTACGCAGTACGGCAGTCGGGGCCGCCATGTGTCATTTGCACTGCCGCAGACCGGATGGTTCTCTGACACCTGATATTACAGAGATATCAGATACTTTTGAACAGATTGCAGCCCGTACGGATGTGATCATACAGGCGTCTACCGGCGGTGTCTCGGATATGACCATAGAGGAACGCTGTAACCCTCTTACTTATCATCGGGTGGAAAGTGCTTCCTTGAACGGCGGAACTACCAATCTGGGAGAAGCTGTTTATCTGAATTCCTTAAGTGATATCCGTTATTGTGCTAAAACTGTATATGAGAAGAAGATTATTCCCGAGATAGAAGTATTTGATATCGGCATGATCTACAATGTGGAGTCTACAAGAGCAGAAGTGAAGTTTGAAAGAAGGTCACTTTCAAATATTGAATTGATGTCCGCTGAAGACGCCTTAGAGGTCAAGGCGGACAAGGGGTGTAAATATAATACACCGCTTCTCTATAATCTGGTATTTGGTCACAGAGGCGGCATGCAGCCCAATATGAAATGTCTGACGGCATTTTGCGGTGCAGTACCAGAGGATGCGATCTGGGGAGTAACTCATTATGGCAGGGATAACTGGGACTTTCTGGCAGCAGCTATTGCAATGGGAGCCAGTGTGGTGCGGATCGGATTTGAAGACAGCCATCACCTTGCACCCGGTATAACAGCAGAATATAATTATGAGCTGGTAGAGAAGCTTGCGGCACTGATCCGGGCAATGGACCTGAAAGTAGCAACGGTACCGGAAGCCCGAGAGATGATAGGCGCATTAAAACGTTACAGTTCAGAGGGCGAACTGTAACACGCTTCGCGATGCACACAAATTGCGAAAAACGTGCAATTTGGCGCTTTCGACCCTCGGGATTTTGTGCAAAAGCAGCACAAAACACCTCGCATGTTCAACTACGTTGAACTTAGATACTACCCTCTGAACTGTAACATTAAAACGCCTGTGAGGCAGATAGGGACAGGAACAGACCATGCATGGAATTACCTTAACATCAGCACCCAGTGACTGGGAAATACTGCAGCATACAGACGGGTATGCAACGATTGCATTAAAAGGTCATTACAATGTTCATCCGGCGGCTCTGGAAGTTGGCGTTGAATGGGCAAAGCCAATTGTAAGAGTGATGCGTGAAGACAATAATGAAACAGTTATTCCCTGGATACCGGTGGGAGAGGTAACAGCAGGAGAAAACTTTACAGGTACCTTCGATACGAAGATTAAAATTCCGACAGGCGGATTGTACCGTATTGAAACCTGTCTGGAAACAAAGAGTACCCTGCCTGATATTACCTGGCTGTACAGAGGAGACTGTGTTCTGCATCTGGGAGTGGGGAATGTATTTATTATTGCCGGACAATCCAATGCAGGAGGTTATGGCCGTGATTATGCGGCGGACCCTCCCCATATGTGCGTACATTTATTCAGAAACCGGAGCAGTTGGGATTTGGCAACTCATCCTATGAATGAAAGTACGGCAGCAGGTTCCATTGCAAATGAGGAAATGGGAATCCCGGGCGTATCACCATGGCTGGCCTTTGGAAAAAAATACTTTGAAATGACAGGGATGCCTGTAGGATTTATCCAGACAGCCAAAGGAGGAACCTCCATCAAACTCTGGAAACCGGGAGAAGGAGAACTGTATCTTAATCTCCTGGATAAGATAGCCAGGACTGGCGGCAAATATGCAGGTGTCCTCTGGTATCAGGGCTGTGATGATGCAAATCCTGAAAATGCACCCCATTATCTTGCGTGGTTTCGGGAATTTGCAGAGTCACTGCGTGAAGCTTTGGGTTATGAGATTCCTTTTTTTACCTGCCAGCTGAATCGGTTTGTGGGTGGAATGAATGATGAATGCTGGGGAATGGTAAGAGAAGCGCAGCGTCTTGCAGTACTAACCATTCCCGGTGTAACGGTGATGCCTGCCACTAATTTAAGCATATCAGACAGTGTACATAACAGTGCCCATGGCAATATTATGTTGGGAGAAAGACTGGCCAGACAGTGTCATTATCATCTGAACGGCGGAGAAAAATTTGCAGCACCTGAACTGGAAAGAGCAGAACTGGCGAAAGAGAATTTATTATGCCTGACCTTTAGCGGAGTAAGATTGGGCTTTCAACTATTTACAAATATTGGGAGTGAAAGCGGATTTACCCTTGAGGACGCAGAAGGTAAGATACCGGTAAAATTTGTACGATATAACCGGCAGGATATGAATAAGATATATCTGGAGATTGAAAGAAAACCAGCGGCAGAGGTTCTGATTTCCTTTGCCTGGGAAGCGGATCCGGTAAGGATGCCTATGCTTGATGAAGTTACATATCTGCCTCCGTTGTCATTTTTTAAAAGAAAATTTGATATTCAGTAACTACTATCAAATTCGTAACAGTTCAGCCTGGCGGCTAAACAGTTATTTGGCGTTTACGACCCCAAAGCGAATAAATTCGCTTGGATTTTGTAAGCACGAAGGACTGGAATAGTAACGAAAATAAATGTACCGATGCGTATGCAGACAGGAGATAACATATGAGTGCAGTAGATTGGGAATCTGTAAAAAGGAAAGCGCCTGAGTGGTTCCGGGATGCAAAATTCGGACTGTTTTTTCATTGGGGACCATATTGTGTGCCCGCATATCAAAATGAATGGTATTCCAGAAATATGTACAGCAAAGGTCTGGAACAAAATAAGTATCATGAAAAAACTTATGGAAAGGTAAAGGATTTCGGTTATAAAGATTTCTACCCCATGATGAAAGGTGAAAAATTTGACGCCGAAGAATGGGCGGATCTGGTTGAAATCAGCGGTGCCAGATATGCAGGACCTGTCAGTGAGCACGGAGATAATTTTTCCATGTGGGACAGTAAGGTAAACCCGGTAAACAGCGTGGCTTATGGACCTCACCGGGATGTGGTGGGTGAATGTACGAAGGCTTTTCGGAAAAGAGGTATCCGCATGCTGGCGACCTTCCATCATCAATGGCTGTGGGGGTGGTTTATGTCATCAGATAATGAGGCGGATGTATATGATCCGGCTAATGAGATTTACTATGGTCAGGCGCTTCCCCTTGAGACCAACCGCTATATCCCATACCGTTATCCCAATGAAACGTTTCTTAAAACTTGGCGAGATAAGGTCAATGAGGTAGTGGACCGTTATGAACCGGATGTGATCTACTTTGACAGCAGAACCTGTATTATAGATGAAAAATACCGTTATGATATTGCCGATTACTATTATCATAAAAAGGGTATAAAGGATGGGATACTTACCTATAAACAGAACGATTTTCCGGAGGGAGTGGGTGTCTTTGACATTGAGTGCGGACGTTTTGCCCTGCCCAAACCATTTGCCTGGCAGTCGGATGACCGCCTTGAGGATAATATTACCTGGTGCATGGTGCAGGAGCCTAAGTATAAATCTGCGGAGAAAATCATCCACCAGTTATGTGACATTGTTTCCAAGAACGGGAATCTGCTGCTGAATGTGGGACCATATGCAGACGGCTCCTTCCATCCGGAGGCTGTAGGGATATTAAAAGAAATCGGCAGCTGGCTTAGATTGAATGGAGAAGGCATATATGGAACCAGACCCTTTGACATTGCCGCGGAAGGCCCAACGGTAGTGGAGGATGCTGACTATGATGTAGATAAGATCAAAGAACAGCTGAATAAAGGTGATGCGGTAGATGTACGCAGCGGTGATTTAACAGAATTGGATTTCAGATTTACCAGAAAAGGAGATACTGTCTATATTATTGCGTTTGGCTGGCCGGAGGATGGCTGCTTCCACATAAAAACCTTTCGTGAAGGCGGGATTTACAAGAAACAGATCGAGCGGCTGGAAATGCTGGGATTTAATGGGAAAGTAACTTATCATAGAGATACAGAGGGACTTCATGCTAGGGTGACTGGACAGAAACCTTGTGAACACGCGTATGTCTTTAAAGTAACGTAAAGTTCAATAAGGGTTTTCATGGGGACTGTTTGTGCCGCCTGGGGCGGCATGTTTGGAAGTGTGAACAGGATTTAAACACGATTGAATTTATATAAGTTCAATCGTGTTTTTTGATTAAGTTTTATTGATATTATTTTTTGGTTTCAGTTTTCTGTATTGGAAAGGAGTCTGGTTTGCCAATCGCTTAAACTGCTTGGTAAAATAAGAGATATTTTGGAACCCTGTTCTTATTGCGATTTCCGACACTGGAAGAGTAGTCGAAAGTAAAAGATGCTTTGCCGCTTTGATTCGCTCCACAGTAATATATTCCACCAGCGAGCATTCCATTTCCTGTCGGAACAGGGTGGAGAGGTAGTCCGGATTCATAGGAATCTGCTCTGCCAGCACTGTACGGCTCAGATCTTCGTTCAGATTCTCCCGGATGTATTTGCACACAGCATTGATTATAGGAGAAGTACACAAACTTTGTGACAGTGACAGCTTCATGGAAACGGTATTCAGTATCACTTCCGCCCAGACCTTAAAGGACGTAACGGAATTCATGATCTGCTGGATGTTATAGGAATTAGGCTGATTTTGAAAAACAGTGTTTAGTGGGATCCTGTAAAACTCCAGGCAGTGGTATACGCAGTTCAACAGTTGGTGGTACAGGGTTTCCAGAATATCCCGGCGAATGATACAACCCTTTGTGGACGCAAAGTAGGAATCAATATCCTCAAGAATCAATTCAGTATCATTGGAAAGCAGAGCGTTATTCCAACGTTCGGCGGAAAACTCCGGGATTTGTGCCACTAAATAGGGACGATCCATCCAAAGAAACAGTCCGTTGACAGACAGACAGAGGTCTGCTTTGCGCTGCAGGGAACTGCAGACAGAATGGGTTTCTTCGATCCGGCAGGGGTTGCTGCAGAACACCAGAAATTCTGCTGGCAGTGCCATGGAAAGGGCGTTGATGGCAGTTTGGCTTTTGCTCTGTATTTCCTCCTGGCTGCATTCTCCGGTATCCTGCAGAATCCAGGTATCCTGTCTCGGTTCACCGATCACTTGCCCGCCGGGGAACGTTTCTTCCAGAATGTTGTTGATGGCAAAACTCCAAAGATCCGTGGGCCACTGCGCTGCTTCCACGTCCGGGATGCTCCGGAGCAGGAGTATCCAGTAACTGTGGGACATGATTTCCGTGCTGATATGTTCCTTCTCCAGGGTCTGCATGATCGCAATAGATGTGGAGGGGGTTTTCCCAGAGATGACATTTCGCCAGAAGTGCTGCATGATCGTCTTGCGGTTGTCCTGCCAATATTTCCCCTGGAGCTGGCGAATCTGCTGTACCTGCTCTTCCTGCACTTTTTTCAATGCCCGGGTCAGGGTCTCTTGCAGCTGGTTGTATTCCACGGGCTTCAGAAGATACTCGAAGATCTGGAGCTTTACTGCTCTGCTGGCATATTCAAATTTGGAAAAACTGGTCAGAAAGATACACAGGGTTTTATAGTCTTTTGCGCGCACCCACTCCATCAATTCGATACCGCTGCCACAGGGCATCTCTATATCGCTGATCAAGATGTCTATGGGACATTTTTCAAAAATCTGCTGGGCCTGTTTCATGGAGTATGCTTTCATGACATCGCTGATGCCGAGGGCATCCCAGTCCAACATGGATGTCAGGCTGTCAGCGCTAATGGGTTCGTCATCCACAATCAGAATATTCATTGTGAACCTCCTTTGTCAGGTATTTCTGTGGGGAACCAATATTCTATCTGCGCTCCCGCCTGGGGATGGTTGGAAAACCGGATCTGATAATTCTGTGCATAGGTGATTTTCATGCGTTGCGTGGTGTTCTGGATACCGATATGATGCCCCAGTTCCTGAGACAACGCTTCACCGTTGTTCAGCAGCGCAAGGTTTTCTTCGCTCCAGCCGATACCACTGTCCCAGATCTGCAAATGCATGAAGGAGATGCCGTGACGTACTTCTTCGTCGGCTTCAATATAGATATGGGTCTGCTCACCGGGAATTACCGCATATTTTACCGTGTTTTCCACCTGCGTGACCAGGATCATTGGCAGAATCGGCATATCCATCAGCGGATCGCTGACCTGTACATGCAGTTCAATGGCATCCGCATAACGAAGATTGGAGATTGCAACATAATCCGCCACCTCCTCCAGCTCGGAGCGAAGGGTGGTGAACGAGCGGTCAGAAAGCGTATACCGTAGGTGGCGGCCAAGCTTCACAGTCATTATCTGCACCAACTCGGTTTTGGACTGTGCTGCAAGATGGTAAATGACATTCAGACAGTTGATGAAAAAATGGGGTGTGATTTGGGAGCGCAGGAAGCTGCTTTGGATCTTCTGCTGCTTCAACTGTTCCTCGTAGACGTTGATTTTCAGGCCTTCAATGCGGACAACCATATCGTTAAAGGCATCATTCACTGGTTGAAATTCCACATGGGAAGTATTGTTGGGCAGTCGGATACCAAAGTTGCCGTCCCGGAGCGAATGGATAGAATCCAGCAGCTGATTGATGGGAGTCGTCAGATGATGGTGCAGGATTACAGTTGTTGCCAGGGAAATGACGATCAGAAGCAAAACCGCAATGGCAGACAGCAGGTAACTGAACTGCAACTGACTGGTGATATAGACATCAGGGATCAGGAGCATCAAGGAGCCGTCCTTGCCCATATAATCGGCATTTACGCTGGCAGACAGGTAATTCTGATCCATGGTTACCATGTCAAAATCGCTTTGGGTGGAGTGGAATTTAGGCGGTGTGTCCACAGGCAGATTTTCAATGGTATAATACTGTTCTCCGGCGAAAAGAAGCGCATGCGAGTCGTCCACATTGTAATTGTGAACTTTGCTCAGAATTTTGCTGCACCGGGTCCAGGAAAAGAGGTAATTACTGCCCACCCGAAGGCAGATAACCAAATAGATTCTGCCGTTCATCTCCATTGGGTACCAGTGTTCGCTGCACAGATCGGAAAGTGTGTTTTCGGAATTGGCTTTCCGGACAATTTCCCGCAGCTTGGATGCTGTGTCCGTTTCGTCATATTCGCGGGTAGACTGGATAAATTCATTGGATGATGCAGAATAGGCAGCCAGACCGTCCACAATCGGGCTGGAGGTCAGGAAAGAAGAGAAATTTGTCTTTTGGCGGTAGACAGCAATATAATAGTTGGTATCCTTCTCGTTCCTGGAAATGGTGTTCAGTTCTGGTGCAGAATAAGCAAAGGCAGTCAGGTAACTCTGTACGCTGGACAGTTCCTCTTCGATCTGCTGGTTTTGCTGATCTAAAATAGAGTATAGCTGCCGATAGCTTTGCTCCCGGATGGATTTGATCATGTAGATATGATCAATGAAAATCAGCACGAAGCAAACACAGAAGGAAAGAGCAATTGTTGCGTATACTATTTTAATTAGAGAGAGTTTTCGCTTGACCATAATCATGACTCCAATTTTCACTTTGTTCTTATAAAAGATTATACTATTGAGGAACCCGTATGTAAACCGTCTAAACAGGGAAAAACCGCATTTCCAAGAATTGTGTTATTTTATCCAATAATCGTTCTTTTTTTGATAGCGGCTATTTGATAGAATAACCTTTGACAGTATAAACACAGAAAAGCAAGGAGTCATCTTTGCGGGTAATAAGGAGGATGAAAAATGAAAGTCAAAAGAATTTTAGCACTGCTGATGAGTACTATTATGGTCGTTGGCATGCTGGCTGCCTGCGGTAATTCCGGCAGCTCCGAAACAAACAGCAGCGCATCCGAAAGCGAAGCTGATGTTCCACAGAGCGTGGAAAAAGTCGTCATGGGTTTCCTGGGATTCAGCGTTCCCTCTGCAGAAGGGGAAGCGGCCGTAGAGGCTGCCATCAACGAAATCACCCGTGAAAAAATCGGTGTGGAAGTGGATCTGCTGATCATGGACGGCATGTCCTACGCACAGCAGATGACCCTGATGCTGTCCGGCAACGAGCAGCTGGACATATTCAACTGCATTGCCATGGGCTTTACTTCCGTGGTCAACAACGGCTATACGCTGGATCTGGAAGAGAACAATCTGATTCAGACCTATGGTGCCGGTGCTATGGAGGTTATGGCCGATTACATTGACGGCTGCCGTTTTGACGGCACGCTGTACGGCATCCCCCAGAACAAGGACTACGCTTCTTACCAGAATGGTTACATAATCGCAGCCGACGACCTGGACGGTATCGGTTACAGCTATTCCGCAGCCGAAGTCAACAAGATCACCTGGGACGAGCTGGAGAACATCATGGCTCAGCTGCATGAGGCCTATCCAGAAAAGAACACCTTCATTCCCCAGAGAGTCCTGGTGGGCAGCAGTATCTTCTGCGATACCATCGGCAACGATAACTTCGGTGTCATGATGAAGCCTGACACCAGCCTGGAGATATCCAACCTGTTTACTTCTCCTGAGTACATGGAAGCCTGTCAGCGTATATACCGTTGGAACCAGATGGGCTACATCTCCGGCGATGCTATGACCTCCGACCAGGGAAACACTGAGGCGGTTGGTTCCAATGCCGGCATTTCCTATCTGTGCAATATCAAGGCCGGCGTCATTACACAGGAATCCGCCCGATGCGGCAAGCCTGTTGTGGCTTTCCAGATTGGCGAAGTCTCTCTGGTCGCCAGTTCCACTGCTTCCAGTAACCCTTGGTGTATCAATTCCAACTCTGAGCATCCCGAAGCTGCTATGAAGCTGCTGAACGCATTCTATACCGATCCCGAGCTGGCAAACCTGCTGGCTTACGGCATCAAGGACGTCGACTATGTTATCGCCGGGGACGGTCACTATTCATTCCCCGAGGGCAGCGACGGTAAGGTCGGCTATCATCCCAATATCTCATGGCTGATGCCCAACCAATTCCTGACCGGTGTATGGGAAGGCAACTCCCTGGATGTCTGGGAGCAGACGGAAGCCATCAACAAGTCCGCCCCCGTCAGCAAGGCATCCGGCTTTATGTTTGATAACGCCGAGCTTTCTACCGAATACGCCGCTCTGACCAACATCTACGACGAGTATCGCGATCAGATCGAGTTCGGCTTCGTGGATCCCGAGGTCGCCATCCCTGAAATGGTCCAGAGAATGAACAATGCCGGTCTGGAAGCTTACATGGCCGCAAAGCAGCAGCAGCTGGACGATTGGTCTAAGGATCAATAAGTAAGCCAACCCATCCCGGTTCCTGGGAACTGACTGGAGGCCAAAGAAAATGTCTCCTTGGCCTCCTTTTTTGAAAGGAGAACTCTATGCGCATGGGAGAAAAAAAACGGAGTCTGATGCGTTTCAAACGATTCCTGCCAATCTATTTGATGATGCTGCCCGGTCTGCTGTATCTGTTTATCAACTCTTATATGCCTCTGCCCGGTCTGGTGCTGGCATTTAAGAACTATAATGCCAACAAGGGCATCTACGGCAGCCCCTGGGTCGGATTCAAGAACTTCAAATATCTGTTCGCCAATGATGCCTGGTACATTACCCGCAATACCATCCTTTATAACCTGGCATTTATCGTGGTGAACACCTGCCTGGCAATTGCCATCGCCATCATTCTCAGCGAAATGAGCAGCAAAATGAAGAAAGTTTATCAGAGTTCCATCCTGATGCCATTTATGCTGTCTACCGTCATTGTGTCTTATCTGGTCTATGCGTTCCTGGGCACGGATTATGGTCAGCTGAACAGCTTGCTGGTGAAACTGGGGGGACAGCCGATCTCCTGGTACGTCGAGTCCAAATACTGGCCATTTATTCTGGTATTTGTAAATGCCTGGAAGGGTGTGGGTTACTCCTGTATCGTGTATATTGCTACCATTACAGGCTTTGACACCAGCTACTATGAGGCTGCGGTTATGGATGGCGCCAGCAAGTGGCAGCAAATCCGGCTGATCACCATTCCTCTGCTGAAGAGTACCGTGATCATGATGACCGTACTGGCAATCGGCCGTATTTTCTATTCCGACTTCGGCCTGTTTTATCAGGTACCCCGAAACTCCGGTGCTCTGTTCCGCGTAACAAACACCATCGACACCTATGTTTATCGTAGCCTGTTGGAATTGGGCGACATCAATATGTCTGCTGCAGCCGGATTTTATCAGTCCATTGTCGGCTTCCTCCTGGTCATAGGTACGAACCTGCTCCTGCGCAAGAAGGATCCCGAGAACGCTATATTTTGATTAGGAGGCTAAATACATGATTGAAGGAAGAAGCGATAGAATCTTTAAGGTAATGTCCCATATTGTTATGGTTTTGGTATCTCTGGCAGCAGTTCTTCCAATGCTCTTGCTGGCTGCCTCTTCTCTGACGGAGAATGCCATACTGTTAAAAAACGGTTATTCTTATTTCCCTGAAAAATGGACGCTGGACAACTATAAATACATCCTGGAGAACAGTGACAAAATCTTCAAAGCCTACAGTATTTCTATAGTCCTGACCGTGACCGGTACAACTTTGGGCACTGCCATCACAGTCCTGCTGGGTTATGGCCTGTCCCGGCCGAACCTGCCGGGCAAAAGTGTGCTGATGATTTTTGTGGTCGTTACGATGCTGTTTAACGGCGGTCTGGTCCCCACCTACATGAACTATTCCAACACCTTCCACCTGAAA
>Ga0153941_1000928_pt1 | contig 12219 bp, 15 predicted proteins | sample TSNJ025MetaG_FD_104733 | JGI IMG/M metagenome (GOLD analysis project Ga0153941, IMG submission 104733) | Attine ant fungus gardens microbial communities from New Jersey, USA - TSNJ025 MetaG | ecosystem: Host-associated > Fungi > Mycelium > Unclassified | place: USA: New Jersey, Brendan T. Byrne...
AATAAAAGAGAGAGATGAGTGGAAGGCTGTATTTACAATACATCTTAGGGTATACAAACCCACTGTGATGTTCTTTGGTCTCACAAATTCACTAGCAATATTCTAGACAATAATGAATGACATATTAAGAGATCTAATAGATACAGGAGATATAGCAGCATTTATGGATGATGTGTTAGTGGGAACAAAAGATAAAAAGAAGTATAATAAGGTAGTGGAAGAAATCCTGAGGAGGATAGAAGCAAACAATCCATATCTAAAACCTAAGAAATATGTGGAAAGTTAAAGAGATTGACTTTCTAGGACTAGTAATAGAGATAGATGGTATAAAGATACAGGAAGAGAAGGTATTAGGAGTTCTGGAATAGCCAAGGCCTAAAACAGTTAAAGACATACAAAAGTTCTTGGGATTAGCAAATTACTACAGGCGATTTGTAAAAGACTTTGCCAAGATAACAAAACTACTGCATAAACTGGTTAAAAAGGATAAGAAGTGAAACTGGGAAGAAGAGCAGGAGAAGGTATTTGAGGAGTTGAAGCAGGTATTCACAATATGACCAGTGTTAGTGGTACTAGATCTAGATAAGGAGATGAGAGTAGAAGCAGATGCATTAGAGTATGTAACAGGAAAAGTGTTATTGATGAGGTGTGAAGACAATAAGGGGAGATCAATAGCCTTTATTTCAAAGTTGTTGAATAAAGCTGAGAGAAATTATAAAATTCATGACCAAGAAATGTTGGTGATTATCAGATGCTTAGAGGAATGGAGGCACTTGCTAGAAGGAGCATAAAACAAATTCAAGATTTGGAGTAACCACAAAAATCTAGAATACTTTATGAGTAGTCAGAAACTGAATTATAGACAAGCAGAATGGGCCTTGTATCTATCTAGATTTGACTTTACTCTTAAACATGTGCCAGACAGCAGCATAGAAAAGGCTGATAGCCTCAGTAGATGTCTAGACTGGCAAATAGGGGTGAAGAGAGATAATGAGAATAGAGTATTGGTAAAAAAGAAGTGGCTGGAAATTAGAGCAACACAAGTGGCAGAAATTGTGATAGAGGGAGTGGATTTATTGGAGAAAATTAAAAAGTCAGATGTAAAAGATAACAAAGTGATAAAATTAGTAGAAGAAATAAAGCAAGCAGAAATAAAGATGTTGAGAGATGAGGAATAGTGAGAGAAAGATGGGCTAATGTTAAGAGATGGAAAGATATATGTTCCAAAGAACAAGAAACTGAGAGCAGAGGTAATTCAGCTACACCATGATATACCAGTAAGAGGACATAGAGGGCAGTGGAAGACAACAGAGTTGGTTACTAGAAACTTCTGGTGGCCAGGGGTGACAAAAGAAGTCAAGAAGTATATAGAGGGATACAATGTCTGTCAAAGAAACAAGAATTGTACTGAGGCACCAGCAGGGAAATTAATACCAAATACAGTACCAGAGAAACCCTAGGCCTATATTACAGCGGATTTTAACACAAAGTTACCGTTAGCACAGGGATACAATAGTATACTGGTAGTATGCAATAGGTTGACAAAAATGGTATACTACAGAAAAGACTTTGGCAGAGAGAGTGGCAAGACTATTCTGGAATAACATCTGGAAGCTATATAGTCTACCAAAGAGTATTACTATGGATAGAGGAGTGCAGTTTGCAGTGGAGATGATGAAGAAGCTAAACAATATGTTGGGGATTGATATAAAGTTGTTAATGGTCTACCATCCATAGACAGATGGGCAGACTAAAAGGATGAATCAAGACTTAGAACAATACCTGAGAATGTTTATCAATCACAGGCAAGAGCAATGGCCTAACTGGCTAGCGATAGCAGAGTTTGCATATAACAACAAAGTGCAGTTAAGTATAAGAGTGTTACTGTTCAAGGCAAATAATAGATGGGATCCATACATAGGATTTAAGATGAGAAAAAAGGGGAAGTTTGAAAAGGCAGAAGAATTTGTGGCAAGAATAAAGAAAGTGCATAAGAAGGCAGAAACAGCATTAAGAAAAAGTCAGGAGGAAATGTGGAAGTATGTAAATAGAAAGAGGAATGAACCAGAAGAGTATAAAGTAGGAGACTGGGTATTACTGAGTACAAAAGATCTCAAATATCAAATATAGGGAAGACAATCAGAAAAACTGACAAAACAATTTGTAGAACCTTACAAAGTCAAGAGAATAGTTTCAACAAATGTAATTGAACTGGAGTTACCAAGTAGTGTTAAAATACATCTAGTAGTAAATGTCAGCAGAATATGAAAGTATAGGGATCAAGTAGAAGATCAGAAAAAGGAATGAACTTTACCAGTAATAGTTAAAGGAAAAGAGGAATATGAGGTAGAGAAAATATTAAATAAGAGGAAGTTTAGGAGAAGAGATAAATAGGTTCAAGAAAGAATATGGAGAAGGGGCTAGAAGAATAAAGAAAAGGAACTTGAAAAAAGATCACAAAGGACAATTACCAGGAAGATATACAGCAAAACTACTGTATGGATAGAATAATAAGAAATTTGATAGGGAATATTGGGGAAGATTGGAAAGAAATTGGAAACAATGGAGATCAGAAAGGGCAAAAGAAAGGGAAATGTTAGAAATGATTCAAGAAAAGGATAAAGAAAAGGAAGAAGAAAATGAGCAAGAATTCAAAGAAGATAGAATAGAAAAATAGGATAAAGAAGATGAAATGGATAATTTACAGAACCCATATAATGAACTATAAAGTCCTCAGAATGAGAACCTTTAAGAAGGGAATACTGTTATGAGTTGCCCTGACTATGACAAAGTACTATAAATAGATTGGGCATGAACTGAAGTTGAACCAGTAGCTGATGGACAGCTCATAGTATAAATAAGAACAAATAGTGTACCTGTATATATAGTAGACTGCAATTAAGTAAGAATCTTATTGAATTTTTTTCTAACTCTGAAGAACCATCTTGAGTTAAACCCTAGCTTAAGGTTTCTGAGTCGGTTGCTAACACTCTTGAGACACTAGAATAAATAGCACCTTCTCTATTAGGGAAAGTGCTTGTACCAAATCTAGACTGATATATAGCTAGGACTTTCTCTATAGAAAGGTCAGTGAACATATTATAGAAATAAAGAAAGCTCTCATACTTTGGATAAGCAGAGGCTGGGAGTTCCCATTGCATACTACTTGGGCAAAGAATTTAGGTGCCTGCTTGGATACCTGGGGAGGGTAGCTACCTTCATAGAGGTGGGCTTGACAGTAGCTATCTTGGCTGGCTGAGGAGGAGGAGGCACTCTTGAGACCACCATTGCTGGTGAGGATATGTTCTGAGAAGGTGCAGGAGTATTAGTAAAGGAAGAGGACCTTTCTTTGCCCTTGCCCTTCTTGTTAGTTACAGTAGTAAAGGAAGCTTTCTCTACTACTGGTGGTTCATTAACTACCATTTCCACATCTGGAGATAGCTTCTGAGATAAGTTGGGACTATAGAGGGTCCTTATTGCCTCTACAAGAGAGAGAGAGAGCATCAGCCTAAGATGAGATCTTGAAGCAATTCTACTCTGCTACAGATACAGCCTGGAACAGATACCATATAAGGGAACTTACTCCTATGATAGGAGGAAACTGTTTAATTGGATAGCTCCCAATAGCATGCTTTTAAATAAAGTGTACAATATGCAAAACAAACAAAGCAAAAACTCTGGTATCAGTCTCTAAATAGCCAGGGTGACCAGAGAGTGATGTGACATAGTGGTCACCATCCTAGAAGTCACTATCATGTATGATATCATATATAACAATATCACTTATCACTGGTTATGATACCTGAGGTAAGCTATTACTGTTGCAAGTGACTAATATATCACTGTTACCTGTTATATCACAGGTGCCTGACCCTATACTGCCACCTCCCAGCTAGGATAATGACTCAGCTATTCTATGGTTTGTGCTATAAGATATCAAACCAGTTGATATAGAGATCTAAAAGACAAAGACCATCCTAGAGGCAGTATCCCTGCTCTTCTCAAACACAACCTGGTCATTCCAACTTATAGAATATGTTCTCCCTTCAGGAGTAGAGGAAGAGAGGACAACAGTGAACTGAAGAGAGGCAACTTTGTGAGAGAGCTTATCTGTAGTAACTCTTGAGGCAGTAGGCATCCCAGAGCTAGAACTGGCCTCTTTCTCACCACTTTTCTCCTCCTCAGAGGTAAAAGAGGGCTCAGGAGATACTTTCCTAGAGTTCTCAGCAGCAGAGACACTTCTGGAGGAGCATTTGACAGTGTAATGAACATATGAGTGTTCTCTAGGATAAACATGTTTGCCAGCTCTAGAACTGGCATGAAAGATCATATTGAGTAAGTCTAGAGACCCACTAGTGTTGGAAAGGATGGCCTGAGGGCCAGGAGGATGAGTATTAGCAGCAGACAATTTATTTCAAGTATTTGGTTTAATTATAATGGTAGTTATAGGAAAAGAAGAGGTCTCTGGGGATCAGCATGAACTACTGGAATTAGAAGTAGATGCTATTATGTTAGCTCCACTGATAGTATAACACAACATACTCAAATCTACTTCATGAAAAAGAAGAATATTCTTAGATACATTAAAGATTACTAGGCCTTTATTAAAACTCAAATTGGCAAAAACCTTAAAGCTATACAATTTGATGGTGGAGAAGAATAGGTTGATCATGGGGTAATCAACTACCTCAAATTTTGTGGAATATGATACAAAATCACAGCTTGTAAAAACTTAGACTGAGATATCTTAGAACCACTTCTAGTCCAAGTTGACAAGGAGAACTTGATAGAGTCCTTATTCAATTCATATAAGCTACTTATATACCTTTTACTATTTACAAGTGTTTACAAAGTTCCACAAGTACCTTTTTGTTCAACTATCTCATGTGTTTAATCTTTGAGAAACTAAAAGAAATAAAAATAAATATGAAAATAAATATTGACTTAGCTGTTTTGCCAAGTCATGATATAGCTGCCCACTTATCTGCTCAAAATAGTATTGTCAAATGCCTCAATCATACCCTAATTAAGTATGTATATGCTATAATGCTTAAACATAATATTTCTTACTTTTTTTGACCAGAAGCAGTTGCTTATACCTACTATCTCACAAATAGATCACCAATATAAGCTTTCAAAGGACCTATTATCCTAGAAGAAGCTTTCACAGGAAAAAAGCCCTACATATCAATGCTTTAAGAATTCAGAATCAAATACTATCAATAAGATAGCTAAAACTCCAAACTTGATCCAAAATCACAAAAATTTGTCTTTGTTGGCTTATCAGATCATGGGAAAGCTTAGAGATACTGGAACCTCCACTCATACCAGATTTAGATATCCTAGAATGTGATCTTCAAAAATCAAATACATAAGTATTACTACACTATCCCAAATTCTACTAGTTCTAACAACACTAATACTTTGAACCCTCTACTGCTTAAAAGGGAGCAGGAGATATCCAAGCAAATTTCAGGTTTATAACCAAATCCAAAATTCAACTCAGAACCTCCTAAAACTCCAAAGAAAGCAACTACAAACTACTTAGTTCAACTACCAAATACACTATCAAAGTCATATATTCCAAAATCAGCTCCACTACTCTATGAACATTCTGCTTGTATTGTATCCCAACTATTAATAGACTATTGTGTTCTTAATAGTCCTTAAGCCAGAAATAAACTTCTAGGCTAGGAAACTATTATTCTACTCAGCTCTGATCAAAAATCTATTAACAAGTTTGCACTTCTTTCAAGTGACTCTATTATTTCAGATAAGCCTTTATCCTATCATAAAGCCATATCTCAATACAATGTAACACAATGGCAAGACACAATAGATAAAGAAATTGTCTAACTAGAAAATACCAGTACCTGGGAACTCACTTAATTACTAGTAGATTGCAAACCTATTAAATATAAATAGATTCTCAAAGTCAAATGAGATCACACCAGTGCTATTACATACTACAAAGGCTACTTAGTTACTAAGGGATTTTCTTAGATCTCTGGTATTGATTTTATAGAAACATTTACACCTATAGTCTAACTTGAAACATTCCAGACACACTTTTTGCCCTTGCCCTTCTTGTTAGTCATAGTAGTAAAGGAAGCTTCCTCCACTACTGGCGGTTCATTAACTGCCATCTCCACATCTGGAGATGGCTCCTGAGGTAAGTTAGGACCATAGAAGATCCTTATTGCCTCTATAAGAGAAGGAGCATCAGCCTGAGGTGAGATTTTAAAGCAATTCCACCCCACTATAGATATAGCCTGGAACAGGTGCCACATAAGGGAATCTGCTCCTATAATAGGAGGGAACTGTTCAATTGGATGGCTCCCAATAGTATGCTTCTGAATGAAGCATGCAATATACAATATAGATGAAGCAAGAACTCTGGCATCAGTCTCTAAATAGCCAGAATAACCAGAGAGAAATGTGATATAATGGTCACCATCCTAGAAGTCACTATCATGTGTGACCTCAGATGTGACAATATCACTTGTCACTGGTTGTGACACCTGAGGTAAGCTGTCACTGTCACAGGTGACTAATGTATCAAGGTCACCTATCACATCACAGATGCCTGACCCTACACTGCTACCTCTCAAGTGGGATGATAACTCAGCTGTTCCATAGTTTGTGCTATAAGGCATTAAACCAGTTGACATAGAGGCCTGGAGGACAGAGGCCATCCCAGAAGCAATATCCCTGCTCTCCTCAGATACAACCTGGTCATTCCAACTCATAGAATGTGTTCTCCCTTCAGGAGCAGAGAGAGAGGGGGCAGTAGAGAGCTGGAGAGAGGCAACTCTGTAAAAGAGCTTGTCTATAGTGACTCTTGAGACAGTAGGCATCCTGGGGCCAGAACTGACCTCTTTCTCATCACTTTCCTCCTCCTTAGAGGTAGAAGAGGGCTCAGGAGATGCTTTTCTAGAGTTCTTAGCAGTAGAAACACTTCTAGAGGAGTGCCTGATGGTGCAATGCATACATAAGCATCCTCTAGGATAGACACATTTGCCAGCTCTAGAGCTGGCATAAGAGATTACATTGAGTGAGTCTGAAGACTCACTAGTGCTAGAAAGGATGGTCTGGGAGCTAAGAGGATAAGCATTAGCAGTAGACAATTTATTTTGAATATTTGGCTTAACCATGATAGTGGTTATGGAAAAAGAAGGTACTAGCATTCTATGAGATAATTGTGCATATTTGGATCATAGAATTGTTTTTGAAAAATTTTTGTTAGTCTTCTTGTAGTTCTAGGTCTTCTCCTATTAAGATAGGTTTTGCCCATAATATAACATACCATTCTAGGTATTGGTAGATAAAGACAACATAGTAGATATTACTAGAAAATTTTTGGAGAACTAGTAAAAATGCCCCATTGATTTTTACAAGAAAGTGATCAAAGTCTTAGGGATCATCAAAGAATGGTTGGATTGTAGAGCTCTTTTTGTCTTTAGTATTGTTATCAAGAGAGTTTGACCAGTAGTGTTGAGTAAAAGTTAGGTAAAGTACTAGAGGCTCAGAGGATTGTTTTCCTTGGAGAGAAGCTAATTATAGTTGGATTTGGGTGAGTTGAGTTTACAGTTCATTTATTATTACATTTTTGTCTATCTCTTTTTTGCTGGTTTCTTCTAGGACTTCAAGATAAATGGATTGCTCATTTAGGTCATCAAATCCAGGGTGAGCTGTGTTGGATTGAAAACAAATAATTGGTCTTGTCATGATTAGATTCTTGGACAAACAAGGCAGAGCAAGGTAATGGAGTCAAGAACAACCACAGGTTTGAGTATGTCAAGCCTTAAAATATCACAGAAAAGTATTCAAAGATATGGTTGCAATTTTAAAGAGAGTTTAAGACTGGATTAGACAGAATTATTACTACATTAACTAATATTGTTTAGTATTAGTGTTATTATTTGATATTTTGTTTAGTATTCTCTGACAGTGGAACAAGATAATACATTAGTAGATGAAGGATGAGTAGTAGTACTATCAAAGTAACCCCAAAATCCTTTTACTTCAACAGCATACTAGAAGTATAGGTTGAAAATGGACTAGTTAGAACCATTAGACTCAAGACAAGGGATAATACTGGAGAGTGTGTTAGTAAGTTGGCTCTGAGTTGGTTGAGTGGACATTAGTTAGGATATTGAGAATGTATGAGCTGTTTAACAATGGGTTTACCAAATGTAGAAGAGTGTAGGGTCCATAACCTATAAGAGCTAATAATCTTAGTGTTCAGGATAATGACTGAGGTGCACAAGAGTATGCTACTAGGTATAAGTAGTTTATACATACATTAGTAGACTAGCTAAAAGTAGCAAATATATAATAGTCTCAAAATATAGTACAAAATGAATTCATAAAAAAGACCCTGGGACTAGTACCAGTTTGCACTATGAGTCCCTGTTCTCTATATTATTATACCATAACCTTACATTATAAAAATATATCAGATATACAATGAACAGTTGGGCAACAGTTTTAGCCTAGCTATTATAATATGGATAGTCTCAGTCTGATATTCTATTTTGAAAGAACTTTGTATGTTTTTTATAGCTTTTAAGTACATTTTGGCATGTATTTTGTTATCTTATACCCATTGTCATTTCTCAGTAGCCTATTATATATAGTAGGTATTCACACTCAGACTTGGACTATTGCTGTAGATATTTTTATTACTAGCTTAATCTTTTTTCTTCTCAAGACCAGTAGAACAATTCTACTTGACTTCTGCACATATTTCACAAAATCTTGAGAATGCCATACTTAATTTGCATAGACATTGACTTGCTGAGCAGCAACAGAAAACAACTTAGGAATATAGAGTGTAGACCACTATAGTAGAAGCAGAAATACAGAGACAGGTGAAAGGTTTATTACAAAAAGATAAGTAAGTGACTTATTAAAATACAATATCTCAGTCTAAAGTGTGCAAAACTGAGGTGTAAAAAAAGTCTGTACTGGTAGACACACTCATTGTTTACTAATCAATCAGAAAATGATGATGAAAGAAAAATGAAATAAAATAATAGTCCTCAAAGGACATATTGAACATCTCTCCTTATCAAAAATCTCTTATGCATGTACTCCAATCATTTCTCAAAAATATAGAAATTTCTTGGCTCCAAGGAACTTTGTTATTATATCTGCAATCTGTTCTTGTGTAGCCACATATCAACTTGAGATTGTCCCTTGATTCTCCTAATCACAAATATATTTGAATCTTATGTCAATGTATTTTGTGCAATCATTAATTTGTCTAGACTTGATGAGATCTAGAATACTCTGATTGTTGATGAGAAGTGAAGTAGGGCCTGTCAATATCATATTAAGTGAGCTAAATAAAGATTGATGCCAAAGAATTTCTTTGACAGCTGTCAATGTGGCAATGAATTCTATTTCAACAGTTAACAGCAACACTGATATCTGCTTCTTAGAACCCCATGATACAGCTGCTCTATTAATCAATCCCATATAACCAAAGATGGACTTTCTGTCCATATGATCACCAGCCCAGTCTGAATCAACATAAACTACATTGGAAAAATCAATAGAATCATTAGCTTGAAACTTGAGCTTGTAGTGAGTAGTTCCTCTAAGATACTAAAATATGTGTTTGACAGCTTACATGTGTACATTTCCTGGACAGGCAACATAACATGAGAGAACACCAACAGTATAAGCAATATCTGACTATGTGTATACTATAAGATATATCAAAGAACCAATACATCTTTGATATTCTATAATGTCAATTTCAGCTTCTGTCAAACTTGGTAACTGTAGGTTTGCTATTATTGGGATCTTGACTGGGTTACTGTTTATTATCCCATATTGTTACAGGATTGCCTTGATATATCACTCTTGTGATATTGACAAAGTCCTCACTTCTAGCCTCATATCTGATCTCTTTATTTTCATCTATAGGATCCAACTTACTTTTTCAAAGTTCTTCATTTCAAAGCATCTCTTTAGATCTTACTTAACAGCTTTGATGTAACTGATATCAGACAAAAATAAAAGAAAGTTATCAACATAAACAGTAATCACAAATAGCTTCCTATCAATAACTTTGGTGAAAACTCCATAGTCAGCATTACTCCTTTTGAAGCCTAGTTCCTCTAGTTGTCCCTTCAACTTTAGGTACTATTCTCTAGATGCTTGCTTCAAGCCATAGAGTGCTTTGTACAGTAGCCACACTCATTCTTCCTCTGCTTTAACTCCAGGTGGTATTTTTATGAAAATCTCATTTTCAAGGTTCTCATTTAGACAAGCAGATTTGATATCTATTTGATGGATATGCCAGCAATAATGATTTGCCAGCCCAAGAAATGTTCAAAGTATTTGATAATGTATGACCAGTGCAAAAATCTCATTGAAGTCTACCCTAGGGATCTGTAAGAATCCTTGGGCAACTAATCTTACCTTATAGTACTCAATCTGTTCATTTTTATCAAGTTGTATCTTAAAAACCCATTTACATCCTACTACCTTGTGCCCTGTAGGTCTAGAAACAATACTAAATAGGTTTTGCCTGACAAACTCTTTCAACTTCTTGGCACATGCTCTTTTTCAGTAAGTGGCACCAGATCTTGACATTGCTTCTTCATAAAAATCAGAGTCTATCACAATATGTACTGTCTTCTGGGCTTCTTCAGACATTTTCTTATATAAGTATAATATCTGGGATCATTATCTCTAGCCAGAGTCTTTCTGATTCTCTTTGATCAATAAAGTTCTTTGGGTGGTAATTCTTCAGCATTCTCTTCAGTAATCTTTCTGTTGCCCTCAGATCTTGATTCCTCTTCTATAAGTATACCTTTTGTGTTCTTTGATCCACTATCTACTGATTCAAAACTCTCATTGTCATTATTGTTGTTTTTCTTTGACTTGAATATCTTCTCATCAACTTGAACTGTTATATGCTTAGGTAATTTTGGGGTTTCAAAGAATATTACATCTCAGGAAACATAGATCTTGAATGGACTTCACTTGTTGCTTATCATATATCCTTTTCTATTTTGAGATAAGTCAACAAAGATTCCTTTAATTACCTTCACATCTAATTTTCCTCATTTGTCATTAGGTACATGAATGTATGCTTGACATCCAAAGACTTAGAGATGCTTCACTGATGGTTTCTTGAGGTGAAAAACTTCATATGGTGTTTTGTCTTCAGCTAGTGCTCACTTTAGTATTTTCTGAGTATACTATACCATGAAAGGCCATAAGCTCCTATGTAGACTAAATTCATATATCATTGCCCTTGTCGTTTCTAGAATAGTTCTGTTGAGACACTCTACTACTTCATTCTTTTATGGAGTATTCACATTTGTCATCTCATGATATATGCTCCTGAATCTCAACCACTCCTGAAAATCTACACCTATATATTTACCACCTCTATTGTTTCTTAGTAGATTAGCCTTTTCCCCTGTCTCTATTTCAGAGTATATGATCTACTTCTTCAAAACCTTAGAAGTCTCATTTTTGGTCCAGATGGGTTTTACCCTGATATAGTATGAGAAACCATCAACAAATGTCACAAAGTATTGACACTAAGAATAGCCTTTAATGTTAAAGAGTCTACAGATATCTAAATAAACCCTATGTAATCTTCTAGGATTTTTCACATCAAATTTCTTGGGAATTTTGTTTTGTATTGTTTTTTTTTATACATACTACATATTTGTCATCTATATGATTTGTGCTATTGTCTATGAGTTCCATTCCTGTTGTCATTGATAATTCAATAAGCTTTTTAATAGAATATGTCATTATATGTCCAAGTTGTTTATACTATATACTAAGTAATACTCTCACAATATATACAACCCATGTCATAACTTGGCCAAATGGCTAAGTTATTATCTATATTTCTTTTCTTTTTCTTTTTCTTTTAATGGATGCATAAGAGAGAACGACTGAAAAGAGATGCATGGGACTTTATAAATAGAAGTAAATACAAAAATGTATATAAGTAGTATATAACAATTGAATGAGAACTCTATTGAGTTTTCCTTGTCAACTTGGACTAGGAGTGGGACTAAGTCATCTAGGCTACATTCTTATACTAGAACTTAATTTCTTCACCAGCACTGCTCATCATAGAGCCCTGCTACTTCTTATTCTCTTATCTTCCTTGGTACCTGAGTAACACAACTCAGGACCACTATGACATAGCCAGGCCCTAGGCTTAAAGGGACTTGA
>Ga0153941_1000929_pt1 | contig 12217 bp, 13 predicted proteins | sample TSNJ025MetaG_FD_104733 | JGI IMG/M metagenome (GOLD analysis project Ga0153941, IMG submission 104733) | Attine ant fungus gardens microbial communities from New Jersey, USA - TSNJ025 MetaG | ecosystem: Host-associated > Fungi > Mycelium > Unclassified | place: USA: New Jersey, Brendan T. Byrne...
CCGTTTTTGATGTCCTCCAGAATGGACTGATATAACGCCGCTGCTTCATCCACATCCTTCTGTGTATATTCGCGCAGCACACCTTCCTTATCATAATAATCACTCACACCATCGTCAGCAAGAGACTGTAAAGCTTCAATTTGCTCTTCCATCCATTCCTTATACTCATCATACGTCCACCACTCGAGTGACGGAAACATGGCATCATATTCCTCGCTGGTCAGAGGCGTCCATGTATTTCCAAAGTCCCAGCTATAATATGTCTTGCCGGTTGCCGGGTCAAATCGTGACATAATTGACATGTCACTTTCCACTACTGTCTGTGCGTTGGACTGGCGGTCAATCTGCCCGTTATTCTTCTGCTCGCTGGCATTTGCCGAAAAAGCCGCACCTGTTGCCATTGTCAACGTCAATACAGCACATATAATGACAACACCGGTCTTCTTTCTGCCTGTATCCATAATGGATGAAATTCTGTTTTTCATACCTTTTTTTCCTCCGTTAAAATTAGTTGATAAGGACGTCTTTCGCTTTGATTTATACCTCACAATGCCGATTATTGTCTCACTGTAATACTGCCTTGTATCTATATCCTTATTGTCCACAACGGCAGCGTCGCAGGACAGTTCGCATTGTCTGTCTATAACCCTTGCCATCATATAAACAACAGGGTTAAACCAATGTATGGCTGTTGCAGCTAATACCAGCATTTTGTACCACAGGTCTTTTCGTTTGAAATGAACAAGCTCATGCCTGAGGATAAAACGGAGTTCGTCCTGTGCTGATTCGATTTTTGGCAAGAGTATCTGAGGGTTTATAAAGCCAATCATCATGGGACTTCCAATACCCGGACACAGATAAATGTTTATCCGTTTAGATATGCCCATTTCCGATTTGAGATTTTGCAATAAAGTCAGTGTCCGCTCGTCCGTAATAACCTCCCGCCAACGCCTTACCATCTTTATGAAGCGGTAATGCCTTACTCCGTGATAAGCGAGAAAAACCACAACACCAACGAGCCAAATCGCCGCCGCAATCTGCCACCATGTAATAGTTGGACCCGCAGAGGGAATCACAATATCAGGAGCAGCGGTATAGACATTTTCGGCAGCAGACAGTCTATTTCCCGCCTGAATGACAGGTACTGCTGTCTCACCCGGCACATCCACTTGTATAAAAGCGTTGTGAAACTGTGGCCGGAACGGGATTATCAATCCAATCACAACAACCAGCCATGCGTAATAACGACCTTTTGCAGAATAATATTTTGTGAGCAGCGGTGTAATCGCCATGTAAAGCAGCGCAAGTGCTGACATAGTGACGGAACAGATTAACAATGTAATAACAAAGTCTCGCATATTATCCCCTCCGTTCTTTTACCCATTTGAGCAGTTCGTCGATATCCGTGTCGGACAACGCCTCGTCGTCGTACAGTGTGTTGACAAGATTGAGGAACGAATTATCGTGATATTGCTTCATAAAATTTCCCGTTTCAAATTTCAGATAATTCTCCCTGTCTACCGTTGGGAAATAGGAGCGCTCCTTACCGTGTTTTTCAGAGCGGAGAAAACCACGATCGGTCAGTCGCAGCATGAGCGAAACAACAGTCTGAATCTTCCACTCTTTTTCGTTCCCCAATTGTTTCATAATTTCCGATGTGGTGACAGGCGGTTCGCTCGCCCACACCACTTTCATGATTTCGAACTCTGCATCTGGCAGTTTTTTTATTTTATCCATTTTATTATCTCCTTTAAGACATGTGCCTTAAACATATAATACACCTGTCTTAAATAAGAGTCAAGTGATTTTTTTACTTTATATCAGAAATAACTGCATCTGCCTCACGATACTTGCTCTCCTCACCATGTTTTCTGGATCTTTCCAGTTTCGCCAGTATCTCATCTTCTGTCATTGATGCATAAGGATTATAATCTGTTGGATTTTTCCTGATTTCAAAAGGAAAACCATTATTCGCCACAGCTTGTGTTAAAAATATTCTGATTGCAGTTGTAGTATCGGTACCCAAATCCTTAAATAACCGATCAGATTTCATCTTAAGTTCATCCTCAACTCTCACCTGAATTGTACTTGTCATATTCATACACCTCCTTCTCTAATAATTATAATGCACATTCATTGCTAAATCAATACATTTACATAGCAAACGTGTGGACTTTCTGTCCGGCATCAGGTTAGATTTGGTATGGCAGTAAAACAGATATGGAACTAACTAAACATACTAAGCATGCTTGTCTATGCATGTATAAAATTTTACTTGTCTATGCATGTATAAAATTTTAATTGACAAATATAGTTTATATGAATATAATATTAGTATATAAGCAATTGCTAATATACTAATGGAGGTTGTTATGTATCTGTCAAAGAAAAAAGCGAATATAACCACGCAATGCGTAGCCTGTGGCTGTTGTGTCAAAACGTGTCCATTTGGCGCTATCACAATTCATAAAGGGATATGTGCTGTTATTGACGGGCAAAAATGTGTCGGTTGTGGAAAATGCGAGGCGGTTTGTCCCGCATCAGTTATCTATATTGCACTGAGGGAGGATGTTAAAAATGAAGCGTAAACATTGGTCTGATTATCTCTGGATTGCATCTTCAGTATATCTGGCTTTGGGATTTTTCAATATTCTGTTCGCATGGCTGGGTATGATTTGTTTTATAACACCGCTATTCCTATCTGTTATTGGCGGCAGCAAAATATATTGTAACAGATATTGCGGCAGAGGCCAATTATTTGAGCTTTTAGGCAGCGGATTTGGACTTTCAATGAAAAGAAATCCTCCGCGGTTTCTGCGTTCCAAATGGTTTCGATATGGTTTCCTTACGTTTTTTATGACAATGTTTTTACTTATGATCTACAATACTTACCTTGTTTTCGCAGGAGCCGGGTTACGTGAAGCAGTTACACTTTTATGGGTATTCAGGCTGCCATGGAACTGGACCAATACCTCCTTTGCTGCACCCTGGGCCGCACAGTTTGCCTTTGGATTTTACGGCGTAATGCTCACGTCTACTGTACTTGGACTTGTAACCATGATTATCTTCAAACCCCGTACATGGTGCGTTTACTGTCCGATGGGAACGATGACACAAGGGATATGTATAATGAAACACAGAAAGGAAAGAGAAAATGGAAGAAAAAGCGAAACAAATAGCGGAACTTTTAAAAATATTGGCCAATGAAAACAGGCTTATGATTCTGTGCGCTCTGATGGAGCAGCCCTTAACAGTAAATAAGATATCCGAAAAAGTTCCTAATATTACCCAGCCTGCTTTATCACAGCATTTAGGTCTTTTCAAAGCACATGGGATTTTGGATTATGTAAAATCGGGACAAAATATCACGTATTCAATAGCAGACCACAGAGTTGAGGAAATTATCAACACGCTTAAAAAATATTACTGCGAGGGCATGCAATGAAAAAGATACTGTTTTTTATTATAATTTGTATAGTATTTTTATGCTCATGCGGTACAGGAGGAGAAATGAAAATCCAACCGTCAGACCCGAGTACGGTAACAGAGATTATCCCAGAAGCTGTTTATCGTAAAATAACCGCTGAGGAAGCATATGATCTAATGGCTTCATCGGAAAATTATATACTCCTTGATGTGCGTACTGAAGAAGAATACAAAGAAAAAAGAATTGAAGGCGCAGTTCTATTGCCGGATTACGAAATTACCGACAACGCCCAATCGGAATTGCCAGATCAGGATACTCTGATTCTTGTCTATTGCCGGAGCGGCCGCAGAAGCGCAATTGCCGCAAATGAGCTGATCGGCATGGGATATACAAACGTATATGATTTCGGAGGCATTATTGATTGGCCATATGAAACAATAAATGACTAAATGTTATATGTTCTCTAAATCCTCAATATATATATCATATATTGAGGAATAAGAGACATCAAATATACTTATGGTAATATCTGTTAACACACTATTTTGTCTACTTTTCGATAGACTTAATGCTGTAAAACTATTTTCTGTGAACGCTTTCCATTGATAAGTGTCAAATACCAGATGCATGAAATAATTGTCCAGATTTTCTTTATCAGCTTCCCCATACTCCTCTCTCAAAATTTCTAAAATACTGGAAAAAACAGTATTCAAATCAGCATCACCAACATCTTTGGCTTTAAATATAAATCCTACTTCATATAACTTATCATTAAAAAATTCACAAGAAACTCTGGCAGTAATACCATTATATCCCATTAATTTTTCAATTGTATATATTGTTACGCCGTCCACAAAATCCTGTGGTTCACCTAAAGCCTTTCCAAAATATTTTTCGACTTCATCTGGTGTACTACCCCACTTCAAATCTGCGTATTTATATAAGCCTTGCTCATCCTTTAAATATTCTAATTCAATTTCACTTGGCTTTGCCTGACATGCCATCAGATTAAAAACTAAAGTAAATATCAATGTTATTAATAAACCTATTTTCTTTTTCAAGCTTATCCCTCCCCATAATTGTTGGCAGGAAGAGTTTGCTATAGTAGAATTATAGTTTAATAGCAAACCCTCCTCCTGTTCATGCAATTTCAATACAATTCAATCCCCTATATTTACTTAGAACGAACACATATTAACGATTCCACGACCACTCTATAATCTTTTTGTACTGCGTATTTGGTATGGCATTTTATTGCTATATCCTACGGTTCTTACAGCTACATATTATAATAGTTACCATTACTTATATCAGATAATATTGATTATTCCTTATTGTTATCTGATTATACCATTTATTATGTATTATTTCAAGTCTTTAGATCTATTTAGATATTATTGTAGTTTCATTTCGCCATATTGAGTGTGTTATTTGAAATAATAACAATGTAATGGACTGATCTATTGAAGAATGGATATGTATGCTATGGCTTCTCATCAGTGGAAGATATATGTCTGCCGCTGCCGCTTGGTTTGTTATTGCAATTCATCCCCCCACCTCTTAGGTGGAGGGATGAATTGCCAGATCAGGTTAAAACTTTGCTTTTAACCTTCACATGCTTCCCATTGAAGGCCATTCCGTAAAGGAAGATATCCTTCACTCCACGCATCTTAAGATTAGCTGTATACTCATTTTTCATAATCTGATCCAGAGCATGCTCAGCTTCCTTCTCCAGATGTGAATCCCGGGTAACAGAATCCTTATATTTTTCTTTCAATGACTTAAGCTCTATAACAATCCCGGGTAGTGTGTTCCGCTTTGGTTCCAGTTGAATATCAAAGCGACCTTCTCCGGATTCCAGATTTGATGCCACATAATATCCTTCCCTCATCATAGCCACACTTCCCATTATGAGTCCATGATAGAATACTTCATAAGCACTATCAAAATTACTTGTGGACTCCATGAGGAAAACTGACAACTCTTCCTGTAAAGTTTCCACATCATTCATTCTAATAGCCCTTTGTATGGCATCTGATACCTCCGGCTTACAGTATAGCTCAAAATATTCTAAAATTTCTGCCTGATAAACCTCCATGATTTCTCTGTTTGGTATCATCAGCTTACATCTGTATTTCAGGTTTTGACCAGTCCTTTCGTCGCCGCCAAGCTTTTTTTCGTTTATTTTTTTCAGATACCCTGTCATCAAAAGCATGGCATACAGATTATTTCCTGGTTTAGCTTTTCCTATGTCCGGATATGCCAGCTCCAGTGGAATCGTTGCATCGACATGCTTTCCCTGTACCAAATCGGTTAAATCTTTCATCATGCTTACCGGCATGTTCTGAAGCATGATATGTATAATATCATTTCCACTTGTGCTGAGCCAGTATGCTTCCGCGACCCTGCCCTTTGCATAATACTGCAGAACTGACCAGGGATTGTAAATCTCATCTGTTCCATAACTATATCCATTATACCAACTCTTTATCTCTGCCATATCCTGCAGCGTTCCATAAATTGCTGCCATCTCCTGCACTTCTTCTTCAATAAATCCAAAATACGCACTATACTGATCGCTAAACACCGAATAGACATCAAAATTGTTCATGCCTGTAAATATGCTCTCTTTTGCAATTCTTAGAACCCCTGTCAGTATGCCCTTCGTGAGATTCATATTATCTTTAAGCCCCCCGGTATAAAAACCTTTCATGAAGTCAATCATCTCATTGTAATATCCGGATGACTGAGCCTTCTGCACTGGTTTATCATACTCATCAATCAGGAGAATCGGTTTTATTCCACATTTTTGGGTAATAAAATATGTCAGCCTTTTTAAACTGACTTTCAACTGCTCAATATTCGCCTGCTCCAATTGTACTGCTTTATAATAAGCACTCTCCCCCTCTGCAAATTCGTCGAGATTTAAGGATTTTGAAAAATAATCATATAAAGTTGAAATGCAGACCTTAAAATAATCCATTGCAGATTTCCAGTCAGAAGACGAAAAATCCATAAAAGATAAATAAATTACCGGATACTTTCCCTGCTCTGTCCGATACCTTTCTCCACACTGCCAAATATTCAGGTCTTGGAATAAATCAGTCGTGTCTGGATTCTTTTCAAAAAAAGCCTTTAGCATACTCATATTTAATGATTTCCCAAAGCGCCTCGGTCTGGTAAAAAGCAATGCTTTGGAACCGCTGTCTATAAGTTCCTTTATCATCATGGTCTTATCAACATAATAATAATTACTCCGGATAATCTCAATAAAGTCACTGTTCCCAATGTTAATCTTTTTTTTCTCCATGGTCACACCTCCTCATAAAAAAACGCTTTATTTCATGTATTGCGATGGTTTCAACATCCTGAATGATGAAATCATCCTTACCCTGGATAAAGCATATCACATTGCCAACAATAAAAGCAATACAATGTTACTCATGGTTAGCGGAGGAGACTATATCCTTTCCATATTAAACCCGAGTAATCTTCGGCTTAGCAGATGAAAACCTTGCAGGCAGCGCCGAGCCGTACCAATACACAAACTATTTTCTACTAAAATGTTCATCAGCATATTTCATCTGTTCCTCACGCTGTCTTATGACCCATGACTTACTGCGGTCCTTTTCCGTGAGGATCAGGAATATGCCCAGGGCGATACCCGGCAGCGAGAATATCATTAATACTGTGATTGCTCCTACCACGGATGTGCTGCCCTGCTTAAACATTTTATTGCCATATAACGTATATACATAGGTATCTATTACACCGGCACTGTTCGAAGGTCCAACGGATTCCATACCAAAATAAGTAACAAATGCCACCAGCACACCAAATAAAATCAATCCTGCCGCAAGTACATACCAGATTGCGCGCTTCCAGCTCATTGCTTCACGTGTGGCAGTTTCCTGCATTAAACCCAGAAATAAGAAGCCCAAAACGGCCGCCATGCCGAAAGGAAGTAAAACCATCACAGTGCCGGTCACCATGCCCGAAGCATACCATGTCAACAGCGGGAGAATCACAGCCAACCCCAACACAAGACCACACAGCACATATAAAGCGCTTTTTACAGGTGTAATATAATTTCTTGTCTTCATATACATTTCAGAAAATACATCCTGCCGTTTTTTCTTACCGATTTCATCTGCAATCACAGATACATCACCCAACTCGTTAATAGCCTTTTCAAAGGCACTTTTTTCGTCCATGCCTTTTTTTACAAGACCTTTAATCCGCTCGTCAATATGGATGGTCAGTTCCTCCTTGAAGTCCGCAAGAGCCGGATTTTCCTGATAGTCAGCAAACATTTTATCGATATGTTTTTGAATGTCCATTACTTCTCCTCCTTTAACAGATTGCTCAAGATTTTTTGTGTAAACTCCCAATCCAGCATATTTTGATGGTAAACTATACGCCCTTTATCCGTAATATGGTAATACTTTCTGCGGGCGCCCTGGGTTTCATTGCCCCAATAGGACATGATGCAGCCCTCTTTTTCCAAACGCTTGTAGCTGGAGTACAGGGTATCTACTTTCAGCTCATACTGTTCATCTGTCCGGCTTAAAATCCTGTTATATATTTCCAGCCCGTAACGGTCGGCATTCATCAGCATAGCCAAAACAATGGTGTCGGTGTGGCCTCGCAAGAGATCAGATGATAATTTAGGCTCCATGGTAGTCCTCCTCCTTTCAAAGCATATTCTAAATATTCCAATATGTTTTTCTGTCACTTATTACTATATCGCACATATCTGTGTCTGTCAAATATATTTTTCAGTAAAACATATATAACCCACCATTTATAAGTTTTATGCCCTAGTCCGCCATTGCCATATAGTTCCATTTTTGCCTTTTACTGGTATTTTTTATTGACTTTTTAAATTATAAACGGTAAAATAGCACCCATGATTAAAGGGTGGTCTGAAAGTAATTGATATCTGTTCCGGAATACCGGATTGATATAAATTATATTTAAGAAAAGGGGAGAAATTACAATGAAGAAAAAAGTATTATTATTGTCACTGTTAACAACGATGCTATTAAGTGCATGTGGAGGTACTCCAACATCTTCCACTTCCAACAGCAAATCACAGCCATCTGCAGAATCAACTACTGATAACACTGCGGATCAGACAGAAACCTCAGCAGAATCAAACACTGATGATGTTGCAGATCAGACAGAAACCTCAGCAGAATCACAGGGCAGTGGTGACTCCACCATTGTGGTGGAAGAAGCTGTTATCTTAGATCAGGATGGTGTAACCATTACAGTCACAGGACTTAGCCAAAGCCTTATGGGGCAGGAATTAAAGATGCTGATAGAAAATGATTCCGATAATAATATCACGGTAATGCTTAGACATGTTTCAGTTAATGGTTATATGATTAATCCTGCTATGTCAGAAGATGTTACCACTGGTAAAAAAAGTAATTCCTCTATGCTGTTCATGTCAGGTGATTTAGAAAAATGTGAAATTAATACAATTACTGATATCACATTTGGTATTCATATAGTTGACTCATCAAGTTGGGAAACAATATACGATAGTGAAATGATAACTGTTAAAACCTCCGCTGCTGATACTTATATACAGTCTTACAATGACAGCGGCAATGTAATCTATGATAGTAACGGTATCAAAATAGTATCAAAAGGAATTGCTGAAGATATTATATTTGGACCGGCAGCACTGCTCTATATAGAAAATAACACAGAACATAATATTTCTATACAAGTAAATGAAACCTCTGTTAATGGATTAATGCTTGATCCTGTTTGTTCAATTGAAGTAAGTTCCGGGAAAAAGATTGTATCAGGTATTACATTTTTTTCATCTCAGCTTGAGGAAAATTCTATAACTGCTTTCGAGAATATAGAAACTTCTTTTCATATTTTCGATACTGATAGTTGGGATAATATTATAGATACAGAACCTGTTGTAATAACATTTTAAGTAAAAAACCGCCCCTGCGCCAGCAGGAGCGGTTTTTAATAGATACTATTACATTTAATATGCCAAATACTTATTTTCCGATTACGCATTCAAAATATTTCACTGCTTTCAATGGATTCCTTACGCAATCAAAAAGTGTTTCTTTTCCATAAATATCATAAATTGTCCCAAATAAATCATTTCCAAAGCTATAAATTCTCGAATGCTTTAATAATGGTTCTTCCTCAGGGTTTTGTTCTTCTGTATATAGATTCCACCAATAATTTTTAAGTTGATTGGAAACATCATCGGCATTCATTTTACCTGCCCGTATATCAATTAATGTATCCCTGAAAATTTTTAATGATTCGCTAAAACACTCATTTAAATAATCCATAGAAAAACTGTCCAATCCCTCATTTACAGGACGGTTATCATCAATCGCTTTTGAAATAGCGCCTTTCGCATTATTACAGAATTTCACAGCCAGACCTTCACCGGTAAAACTAAAAATATATCGTTCTTCTAATGTCAAACTTCCTATAAAATCAGAAACATATTTCCACATTGCCAAATGATGCGTTTCGTGAGCTATCAATGATGACAGCGTATCTAAACTTCCATTATGAAAGCCCATTATATCAAAATGTAGTGTCTCATCGAAAACATATCCAAATGAAGTGCCTATACTCATAGTTGATATCATTCGTATATTGTCTATATCTGTGTTGGCAGGCAGTCCCTTTTTTACCCGGGTACAAATATCTTCAAGCATATCAGCGTTAGTAAATAATCTTATTTTATCATATAAAACCTCATAATATTCAGGATTTTCATATGCAAATAACCAACGCTTATGTTTATTTCTAATCATATTCTTTCGTTCAGAATTTAATAACGGGATATCAGATTCAGTTATTGTATTTATTTTCATAAAATAATCTATTAATAGATCTTTTGATGATATTCCATATCTTCTAAACTCGAAATCATAATCTGGGTGATTAAAAATATCACATATCTGCTTCTTATCAGCTTGTTTATTCTTTAAATTTCGTAAAAAACGCAACATTAGAATAATACTTGACATATTAAAATCAATTTTCATTATATTCCTCACTTTTTGAAAATATAAAATACTCTGATTCTCTTTGGGGACGAAGATGAACAACCATATGCTTATATATTTTATCCTTTCATTTTCACCTTATCATCCGAAATCTACATTATTGTACCATGACCACCCGTCCAAAACAATGAGAACCACATAGCATCTTTTGTTTTTGTTGGACCAGCGGGTTCACAGATACCAGGGGGAGGCAGGGATTTAGGACGAACCGTATTACAATTGTAGGCAGATTGTTACTAAATCTTATTGACAAAACAAAGTCCCCTTTGTATAATTAGAGTAGGCAGATGACTACAGAGTTATTATACGAGGAGTATTTTGTATGGATAAAAAGCAAAACTATCTGATGCTGAATAAAGCAAATTACAATGATATTACAGAAAAAGAAGTAAACACGATGACGGACATATTACAAAAAGTACGCTCCATGGGCAGTGAAGGCGGTGCAGTATGAGTACAATCATTAATATTCTGCTGGAAATTTCGATTACATCATCAATACTGATTATAGTTGTGCTGATCATACGCAGTTTGTTCAGGAACAGGATAAGCGCACCCATACAGTACAGTATGTGGCTTTTGGTGGTTTTCAGATTATTAATGCCATTTAGCATTCCCAGTCCGGCAAGTGTCATGAATATAGTTGATAAAATGCAGGTAACATCTACACAAATTGCCGGTACTGACCTGATCAATAATCCTGCAGAGAAAACAGGAATTGACTTTAACAACGCAGTCAACAAAAATTTTTCTGTGGATTACAATGCATTTCAACCTGATATTCAAGCTGATGATACAACGATATCTTATACTGCTTTTATAATATTATTTTGGCTGATTGGTGTTATTTGTACAGCAGGGTATATGGCATTCGTAAATATGACCTATTTTAAAAGTATCCATAAAAATTCATTTGCTTTTCCAAATGACAAAGTATACCTGGCAGAGAAAATCCGCACTGAATTGAAAATAAATAAACACATACCTGTTATTATTAATGATACCATATCATCCCCTTGCTTGATCGGATGGTTCAAACCGAAAATCGTGGTAACCTCTCAAATTTTGGAAAGTAATAAAATAATCTGTCATGTATTGCTGCATGAGTTTTGTCACTATAAACAAAGAGATAACTGGTTTGCCTTGCTTCGGAATATGTGCTGCGCTGTATATTGGTTTCATCCGCTTGTATGGATTGCAGCTGCAGTTTCACGGGATGATGCAGAGTTTGCTTGTGATGAAAAAGTATTACAGCATTTAGATGATAATGAAAATACCTGTTACGGAGAAACCTTGTTGAAAATAATGCACAGAAGCAAATTAAGGGCAAACGCTGTAAATACCTCAACAACAATGTCGATGGGAGGGAAAAAGATGAGCAAGCGTATTCACCAGATCATAAAACGTCCGAAAACACTGAAAATAGCTGCCATTTGTGCAGCTCTTATATTACTGGCCGTAAGCGGCACAACACTTTCCGGTGCAATTTCAACGAAAACCGGCGAGACCCTCAATAACACACTGACAGAAGGTTATGCAGACCTTGGAAAAATAGCAGGATATGGAACAATATACATTGGCGATGCAGCTTCAGTTGGTAATTTAATTGCAAGTTTACCCGAGCCAAGCGTATTTCACAGCCAGAATATGTTCTCCTTACAAACAGAAAGTGCACCATACGGATTAACTGTATATTATGAGAATAATGGCTATATCAAGGAAA
>Ga0153941_1000932_pt1 | contig 12193 bp, 8 predicted proteins | sample TSNJ025MetaG_FD_104733 | JGI IMG/M metagenome (GOLD analysis project Ga0153941, IMG submission 104733) | Attine ant fungus gardens microbial communities from New Jersey, USA - TSNJ025 MetaG | ecosystem: Host-associated > Fungi > Mycelium > Unclassified | place: USA: New Jersey, Brendan T. Byrne...
CACGCTGGAGCCACAGGCGCAGCTTGCCTACCAGCATGTCTCGTTCGACGAGGTCGCCGACAGCTATGGCCGGTTCAGGCTCGGTGACAGCGACAGTCTGCGCGGCCGTCTCGGGCTGCGTCTGGCGAAGGTGTGGAGTGTCAGCAATGGCGGCAGGCCACGGCTGATCAGCACCTGGGTGCGGACCAATGTCTGGCATGAGTTCATGGGCGGCCAGTCGACGACGGTCACGGCGCTGACCGGCGACAACCCGCTGCGGCTGAACACGTCGCTCGGCGGCACCTGGGGCGAGATCGGCGCTGGCGTCTCCGGCGAGGTCTCCGACAGCACCAGCCTGTTTGCCACCGGCGGCTACAACCGCTCGCTCGACAATAAGGGCCGCGAGACCTGGAACGGCAGGGTCGGGGTCAACGTCCGGTGGTGACCACCGCCTGACAGCCTGTCGCCGGCGCTGTTCGGCCCCGACGGACACCCCTGCCTTTGCAACCACTTCGCTGTCAGGGGGCGAGAGCTTAATCTACGGCCGGATCTGGAGCACGGTGCTCAATGACCGGCTGCCTCCGGGCACGAAGCTGCCGGAGGAGGAGATCGGCGAAGCCTTCCGGGTCTGACGCACCGTGGTTTGCAAGGCGCTGGTGATCATGGAGCAATTTTCAGATTTCCGGCTGCTCCTGTTGTCGAGCGAACGGTTACAGCCATCCGTTGCAAATAGGCCGTCGCGTTCCCTATCCTGAGATACCGGTACCAATCTTGCGACCCTGCAAAAAAAGTTTTTAAGCTGAATACATTCGGGATTGCAGGTTGATGTGTGCCTTCTGTTGAATGGTGCAGAAGTCCCCGGCACGCTAAAGGTTATCGCAGATATCCACGTGCTGATGGATCAATATGCTGATCGCCGTTCTTTCAGATATCCATGCCAATCGGGAAGCTTTTGAGGCAGTTCTCGCCGCTGTTGATGCAGTGGGAGCGCAGCATCTTGTTTTGCTTGGCGATATCGTCGGTTATGGCGCTGATCCGGAATGGTGCGTTCAGCGGGCAATTACTCTTTCCGGGAGTGGAGCGGTTGTTCTGTGCGGCAACCACGACAGAGCGGTGAGTGATCCATCCGTCGGGCTTAACGCCGCGGCGCAGAGGGCGATGGATTGGACGCGCAACCAACTGGGGCAGGAGGAGCGGACCTTTCTTGCCGGACTCCCGCTTGAAGTGCGTGAAGAGGATCGGCTTTATGTCCATGCCGAGGCCAGTGCTCCTGAGAAATGGAGATATGTTCTGAGCGAAGAAGACGCTGCCGGGCATTTTGCTTCCAGTCTGGAGCGTGTCAGTTTCTGCGGTCACGTTCATGTCCCGGCTCTTTATTGTACCGCGAATGCTACCAAGGCCATTCGTTTCACACCTGCCGAGCCGACGCCGATACCTCTTCTGGCTCAACGTCGATGGCTTGCGGTGATGGGAGCCGTTGGCCAGCCGCGTGACGGTGACCCGAGCGCAGCGTTTGGTTTGTTCGACACCAGCAAGAATGAGCTGTGTTTCATGCGCGTTCCTTATGATGTCGATGCGGCGGCACAAAAAGTACTCGGCGCAGGTTTACCTGGTTCGCTTGCCAAAAGGCTCGCAAAAGGACGTTAGACGATGAAGCAGGGGCGATTGAAGCCGGGCGATGTTATCGATGGTTTTACCATCGGTGAGCTCGCTCACAGTTGCGGCATGGCGCGATTGTGGAGCGTGACGACGCCGGATCTCGATTTTCCTCTACTCATGAAGGTCCCGGTGATAGGCGGAGGCGATGACCCTGCAAGCATTGTGGGATTCGAGATGGAAGAGATGATTCTGCCTCGTCTTTCCGGTTTGCATGTCCCGCGTTTTGTTGCCAACGGCGACTTTGCAGTGCTGCCTTATATCGTCATGGAGCAGATTTCCGGCCCGTCGCTTCAATCGCTTGTTCCAAGGCTGCCTCTGCCAGAGGAGGAAGTCGTCGGCATCGGTTTGAAAGTTACCATAGCGCTCGAAGAGTTACATCGCCAGCATGTTGTTCATCTGGATATCAAGCCGGCGAATGTGCTGTTGCGTGAAAGCGGAGAGGCGGTTCTCATCGATTACGGGCTTGCCCGTCATAACCTGTTGCCAGACCTGATGCAGGAACAGTTCCGCCTTCCCTATGGTACGGCACCCTATATGGCTCCCGAACAGGTTCTCGGAACCCGGTCGGATTATCGCAGTGATCTTTTTGCCCTTGGGGTGATGATGTATTTCTTCGCTACGGGTGAATTACCGTTTGGCGATCCGCAGCGGCTTAGGGGTTTGAAGCGTCGTCTATGGCGCGATCCGTTTCCGCCGCGCGCCCGCAATCCGGAAATTTCGCAGCAATTGCAGGAAGTCATATTGCGTTGCCTCGAAGTGAATCCTGCATGGCGCTATCCCAGCGCCGCGCAGCTTGCCCTTGATTTACGCGACCTTGCCGGTGTCAAGCTGACTGCGAGAGCCGTTAGAACGGAGCGCGATCCGTGGTTGACCGCCATTCGCCGCCGTTTCAATCCAGTACTCTTGGAAACGGTCAAGCCGCAAGCCGCAGATACGCAGCTTGGCGATGCACCGATTGTTCTGGTTGCCATCGATTTCCGTGATGGTTACGCCGAGCTGGCCGATGCGTTGCGGCGAGCTGTCAGACGCGTTGCCGATAACACGCCCAATGCCCGGATTGCATGTCTCAATGTCTTGCGGATCAAGCGGATCGCCATGGACGACCCGCTCGATGAAAGCGGGCGCAACAAGCATGTCGCACGGATTGCCGAATTGAGAGCCTGGGCCGCACCACTTCAGGCCCGGGGCGGGACAATCACTTTCCATGTGCTTGAAGCTGTCTCGCCGGCTGACGTTATCCTGGATTATGCCCGCGAGAATTACGTGGACCATATCGTGATGGGGGCCCGTGCGGAATCGAAGATGCGCTCCGTGCTCGGCAGTGTCTCCGGAGCGGTTGCCGCCCACGCCCCCTGTACCGTGACAGTGGTGAGAAATCGTTTAAAGCCGGATGATTGAGCGAGGTATGAGTACAGCACAGTACTCGTGAAAGGCAGAAGGCGGTCGGAAATCAAGCTGTCCGTTTTCCGGAATCTGCATCAAAATGGGAAATGTGGATTGGGACTTTTTGCGGGTCAGGCGGCGCTTCTGCGCCGCCTGACGATTTTATCGTGAAATCAAGCACTTGTCTCCGGCTCCAGGAAGACAGTCACGGTAGGGGCCGTACCGATGAATTTCTCCACCTGGGCGATGACAGTGTGGCCGCAATTGCCCTGCGCCAGTTTCGAAGTGCCGATATCTGGTGTCAGAACGTTCGGATCACCGAATTTGCAAAGGGTGCCGTGTTTGGTTGGCTCGGCCGGGTTGTACCAGTTGCCTTCTTCGCAGACCACGACGCTCGGGCGGATCTTGTCCGTGACGACCGCACCGGCGAGGATCTGGCCGCGATCATTGAACACACGCACGATATCGCCGTTTTTGATGCCCCGCGCTTCGGCATCCTTCGGATTGATCATCAACGGTGCGCGTTCATTGACTTCGTATTTCTTGCGAAGAACGGTACCGCAAAGCTGCGAATGCAACCGGTATAGCGGATGCTTCGTAACGATGTGGAGCGGGTAGGTGTTAGCCGTTTTGCCACCAAGCCACTCAAGAGGCTCCATCCAGGTGGGATGGGGCGGGCAATCGTCATAAGCCATCTTTTCAATGTTCTTTGAATAAATTTCAATTTTGCCAGATGGTGTACCGATTGCCTCCAGGGCCGGATCTTCGCGGAATTTTTCGTAGCGCACGAATTTCTTTCCTGCCTCGGTAGGCGGGAATTCGAGATAACCTACTTTCCAGAATTCCTCGAACGAAGGCATGTTCAGTTTTCTGGTCTGTCCCAGTTTCGCCGCGGCGTCATAGAAGGATTTGACCCATTCGAGATCATCCTTCTTGCCTTCCGTGAATTTTTGCTCCTTGCCGGCAGCTTTCGAGAGCAGGCGGAAGATTTCATAATCGCTCTTGGCTTCAAAGACTGGCTCGATGATTTTCTTCATCGCAACCATGCCGCGCAGCGAATAATCGCCCCATTGCTCGATATCATCGCGCTCATATGGTGTTGTTGCCGGCAAAATGATATCGGCGTGACGGGCGGTTGGCGTCCATTGGAAATCATGGACGATGAAGGTTTCAATCTTCTGCCACGCCTTGAGCATCCGGTTACGGTCCTGATGGTGGGCAAATGGATTGCCTCCGACCCAGTAGCTGAGCTTGATATCCGGATAGGTGATTTTCTTGCCGTTGAAGTCGATGACCTTGCCAGGGTTCTCCAACATGTCGACGACACGGGCGAGCGGGATAGAGGCTGATCCGGAGGTCTCAAGCCAGGGTGTGGCTCCGGCCTCGCCTCCGCTGGTGATACCGCTCAATGCCGGGCAATCCGTTTCCGGCGTGCCACCGTTGGAATAATGATAGGACAGGCCAAAACCACCGCCGGGCAGACCGATCTGTCCGAGCATGGACGCAAGCGTTACCAGCATCCAGTGAGATTGTTCGCCATGGTGCTGGCGCTGGATCGACCATCCGCTCATCAGCATGGTGCGGTTTTTCGCGAACAGGCGAGCGAGTTCCTTGATGGTCTCGGCAGGCACTTCCGTGATCGCGGCCGCCCATTCCGCCGTCTTTGGTGTTTTATCAGTCTCGCCAAGGAGATAGGGCAGGAACTGCTTGAAGCCGGTGGTGTATTCCTCCAGGAATTTCTCGTCGTGCAGCTTTTCCGAATAAAGCGTATGCGCCATGCCCAGCATCAGGGCGACATCGGTATGCGGACGGATTGGTATCCACTCGGCATTGAAGAATTCAGCCGTCTCGGTTTTGAGCGGATCGATGACAATGACCTTCTTGCCAGCTTCTTTCAGGGCTTTCATGCCCACATAAGCGCCGTGATCGGGAACAATCCAGCCGATCTGGTTCGTGTTGACCGGGTCAGCGCCCCAGATGACGACGACATTGCTGTGCTCGACCACGATCGGCCAGACCGTCTGCTGTTCGTAAACCTCCAGCGTACCCACCACGTGCGGCATGATGACCTGCGAGGCACCGGTGGAGTAATCGCCGGAATGAGATACGAAGCCCTTGTCGTACACATTCAGGTAGCGTTGCAGGAGGCTACGGCAATTATGGAGTTTGCCTGTGCTCTTCCAACCATAGGAACCCGCAAAGATCGAGTTACCGCCGTGTTCCTTGAGAACCCGTTCAATCTCTTTTGAGACCAGCTCGATTGCCTGATCCCACGACACGCGAACGAACTGGTCAGCCCCGCGCATGGAGCGGTCGCTCTTGATGCCATCCTTGAGATATCCGGCACGTACCATCGGATACTTGATGCGGGTCGGCGAATATATGGAATCGAGCACGCCGGGAAGGGCACGGCTCGGTGCAGGGTCTTTTTCGAAGGGAACAAGCTCCGTGATGCGCTTGCCGTCGGTGGTTGCGCGGAATGGACCCCAGTGTGAAGCGGATATAATGCCATTGACCGGTGTGGATTGTGCCTGAGCACCCTTGGCCAGAACTCCGTTTCCGAACGCAGCAAGAAGCCCCGCAGCGACTGATCCTTCGAGAATTTGCCGTCTCGACGGGTGCCTGTTTTCCGTCTCCGTCATGCCTGTTCTCCTGTTGTGAGCAACTTGATGCAACTGTTTGCAGAACGTATGCAGTCGCTCGTATGAAAAAAGCTCCGAAACACTAGAACGTGCCTGTTAACCGGATTGGTGAGGTTTTTCGCTCTCAGGAGTTTTTTTGTAAACAAAATGTAAAATTTGAACATCCGCCGGTTCTAAACTTGAATTTACCTGGCGCGCTGGAAAACTGACCCAATGCGAGACTTGTCAGTGATGCTTCTCTCTGGTGAAATGACGGCATGGAAAAGCAGGAAATCGACAATGATATTCCAGTAACGGCGGGAAGGGTTTCCGATCAGGAGCCGCAATATGAGCCGCCGGTTCCGCAACCGGATGCAGTCAGCAGTTCGGTGGGATTTTTTCGCCATCTGATCATCGCTCATGAGGACTGGCTGGTTACCAGGGTTCTCGATTACGCGAAGCAATACGGTTACACCCGTTATTCCTCAACATTGCTGGAAGCGTGGCGGCTGTCGGTGGCAAAATTGTCGGCGGTTCTGCTGCACTCTTTCGAAGACGGGGCCTATCGGTCCGGCCTCCACGCAGATGGGGATCACGCTGCTGATCCTGTTACGCTGTACGGTATTGAAGAAGCAAGGAAACACCGCAGCCGGGGTGTTTCCCTGTCCCTGTTCATTTCTCTCCTGAAATATTATCGCAGGGCATATCTCGATCTGATAGTGGAACAATGCGGAAACCCGGATGATCTCCGTCGATATCATGATTTTATTCTTGAAGTGTTCGACAAGATAGAAATCGGCTGCAGCGATGAATGGGTTAACGTCAAAGTTGATGACGAAATCAGCGCTCTACAGATACAGAATAAGGAGCTGGTCGAAGAAAAGCTCGTTTATCTGACCATCTTTGAGAGTCTGAAGGACCCCGTTATCTTCGCGGATGCGCAAGGCCATATCAGGAACATGAATCGCAGTGCGTGCTTATGTTTCACGCCGTATGACACGCCGGGAGCCATCTATTACGGGCGCAAGGAGATCGACGAAATTGAGAGGCTGCTTGCACCGTTTCTCGATTATCGCGACACTAGGGATGACTTTCCTGACTGCCTTCTGCCGACGCGCAATGGTCCACGCCGTTTTCATATCAAGACGCGGCGCATGATTGACAGCAGCGAACGCATGGCTGGGATCGTTCTGATTTGCTCCGATATTACAGACTTCCAGCAGGCCCTGCATGACGCGGCGCTTGCCGATCAGGCGAAGTCGGCTTTTCTTGCCACCATGAGCCATGAGTTACGCACTCCCGCGGCCAGCATCATCGGGGCGGCAGAGCTCCTCGCACATACGGGCGTAACGCGCAGCCAGAGTCTTTATCTCGATCTTATAGACGCTTCCGCTTCGACGCTTCTTGGGATTTTGAATGAAGTGCTTGATTATTCGAAGTTCAACGAAACCGGCGTGACTGTCGAGACAGTTGATCTCGACCTGGTGGAAACAATTGATGGCGTCGTCAAGATAATGCGCTATCAGGCATTGCGCAAAGGAGTGACTCTCAGCGTCACCATGTCGTCGCGGGTACCCCGGCTACTGCGTGGCGACCCTGATAAGTTGCGGCGTGTTTTGATGAATCTGCTTGGAAACGCCGTCAAGTTCACCGAGCAGGGCCGAATAGAACTCACGGTGCGACGGATAAAGAAGGCTGATGCACCGGTTATGCTGAAATTCGCCATTGCGGATACCGGTATCGGCATTCCTTCCGACGTTGTGAGCGATCTGTTCCTGCCGTTCTCACAGGGTGACGGATCGATCTCGCGTAAATTCGGCGGTACAGGGCTGGGTTTGGCGATCTGCAAGCGCATTGTCGATGCACTTGGTGGCGAGATAGGAGCAAAGAACAGGGAGGGTGATGGCAGTCTTTTCTGGTTTACACTGCCATTCGGCCCTCCCGTTACCCGCCAGAAGAGAGTGAAGAAGCAGGCCATTCCGGTTTCTCGACCGCTTTCGATTCTTCTGGTGGAGGACAATGAGGTCAACCAGATTGTCGGAATTGGCCTGTTAGAGCATCTTGGCCACAATGTTGGTTTGGCAGGTGATGGCGAGGAGGCGCTCGCGATGCTGGCAGAAGGCGATTATAATGCGGTTTTGCTGGATATTCACCTACCGGGTATGGATGGCTATGAGGTCGCCAGACGAATTCGCTCCCTCAGCGATCCGATAAAATCAAATACGCTCATTGTGGCATTGACGGCGGATGGAGGAGCAGCGGGCAAGCGTATGGGCGATGCAATAAATGCCTTTCTCACCAAGCCATTGCGGGTGGATGAGTTAAATCGGATTTTGGCGACCGCGCATGATTCCACATCCAATCCGCTGAAATTGCTGGATGGAAGCGTTTTGAGAGATCATGCCGTGGCTTTGGGTACCGAAGTTACCGAACGGATTGTTGTGGCATTCAGGGTGTCGGCGAAACAGTCGATGGCTGAGCTCGGCAGGGCAATGAGAGCCGGAGATGTGGGATTGATTGCCTTTTTATCTCATCGGTTAAAAGGAGCTGCGGGCAATGTCGGCCTGGTTTGTCTCGCTCGGTTGTCCGGCGATGTTGAAGCAAGGGCAGCGCAGATGGAGCCGGATGAGTTAAGCGCTGCTGTGAAGCAATTGACATCATGCACGCTGCTTTCCTTGCGCGATCTCGAAGCTTGGTGGAATGAGTTTCTCACCGATACCCTGGCTTACCTGACCGATTCCGTGAAGACATAGCCGATACCGTGCTCGGTAATGATGATCTGTGGATTGGCGGGGTCTATCTCGATTTTCTTGCGCAGGCGTCCGATCAGCACGTCGATGGTGCGATCATAAGGCGACCAGTTGCGGCTGCTTACGTGATCAAGAAGCGTATCCCGCGACATGACACGTTCCGGGTTGTTGACCAGAGCAACCAGAAGATCGAATTCGGCACGGGTCATCTTGAGAATCCTGCCGTCCGGGGAAGTGAGGCGGCGCCGGACCGTATCCAGCTCCCATCCCGCGAAGTATTTCGCAGACGAAGGCGCTGCCACTGCTTGTGCTGGAGAATCGAGACGACGGAGCAGCGTCTTAACTCTTGCGAGCAGTTCACGCGTGTTGAATGGCTTGGTGACATAGTCGTCCGCGCCCATTTCAAGGCCAATGATACGATCAATATCCTCGCTTTTGCCAGTCACGAAAATAACGCCGATATCGGAAGTGGCTCTTATCTCGCGTAGCAATGTCAGGCCGTCATTGTCAGGCAGCATGATGTCGAGCAGGACGATATCGACGGTTTGTCCAGCAAGGGCCTTGCGCATGGAAGCGCCGTCTGCAGCCTCGGTGACGAGGAGTCCTTCGCGGCGGAGATAGGCAGCGAGGGTTACCCTTGTGGTGATATCGTCTTCCACGACCAGAACATGGTGGGGAGTTGGCGTTGTCACGATGCAGGAGCCTCGCTTGAAAAGTGAGCATCATCTTGAAATAAGCGATGCAGCATCGAAAAGGCAAGGTGGCGGTTTCAACCATGCGTCAGATGAATGCATGAACGGGACATCCAGCATATTGCGTAGCTTCGTTAACATTTTTTTGCAAACTGTTTAACTTTCGATGCAACGCTGTTTACGTTCGGCTGCGATTTTCGATGTCTGTTCTGTGCGAGATTCCCCAGACTCTGGTAGAATCTTGTCATTACCGGTTGGAGGTTCTCTTGTTGAGGCGGCTATGGAAGCGTTTGGGGCAACCGGTCTTTACTCCGAGCGCACGTTGGGGAGCGGGGATTCTTGTCGGGCTGGGAATGTGTGCGGGACTGATCTTCTGGGGGATGTTCTCTGTCACGCTGGATTACACCAACACCACAGAGTTCTGCATAACCTGCCATGAAATGCACGATAATGTTTACGAAGAGTACAAGAAGACAGTGCATTTTCAGAACCAGTCCGGCGTGCGCGCCGGCTGCGCCGATTGCCACGTGGCGAAGTCTCTCGGACCCAAGCTTCTCGCCAAGGTCAAGGCAAGCAAGGATGTCTGGGGACATCTGACAGGCGTCATCGATACGAGGGAAAAGTTCGAAGCTTATCGTCTGACCATGGCTGAGCGGGTCTGGAAGCACATGGAGTCTACTGACTCCCGCGAATGCCGCAGCTGCCATTCATTTACCGCGATGACTGTCGATCAACAGAAGGGCGATGCCCAGAAGATGCATCCGACCGCCATTAAGGATGGTGAGACGTGTATTTCCTGCCATAAGGGCATTGCCCACACCCTGCCGGATATGAGCGGTGGTTATAAAAAGCTCTTCGAGGAGCTGCAGGCTCTTGCAGCAACAGAGACGAAGGCTGACATTCTTTATCCGATTCAGGAGGTTGCCATCTATGCAACCGGTGATCTGGCGGCGACCGGCGGAACAATCCTTCCGGCGACCAAGCTGACGGTTCTGGAGCGTTCCGGTGAGGGACTGCGCGTCCGCATCGATGGCTGGCAGCAGGAAGGCGTGCGTTCGGCCATATATTCTCATATGGGCAAGCGTGTAATCCAGGCGGCTTTGAGGGGGGACCTGATCGAACGCATACAGGCATCTGAGACCGTTACTGATCCCGATACCGATATCGTATGGCACAAGGTCAGCGTTGACGGCTGGGTCAAAAAGAATGCTCTGATCGATGATCTTGATCGGATATGGAGTTATGGTTCCGAACTGTATGTCGCGACCTGTAACAGTTGCCACAAGGCTCCTACTGCCGATCATAACTTGGCCAATCAGTGGCCTGGAATTCTTGACGCTATGAAACGCTTTGTGGCATTGGATGACAAGCAATTCCGCTTTCTGCGCAAATACCTGCAATTGCACGCGGGTGATATCGAAAGGCAGGCGCATTGATGCCTGGACTGACACGATGGGCATATATAACGGCGAAATAGGTGGAACGTCATCAGGTCAGGCATTTGGCCTGGCCGCGCTGGAACGGATTGCGCTTTACAGGTGGTTGGGTCGTATCTTCCAGCGGGAATGTGATTCCGGCGCCCTGTTATGGCATAGATCCGCTCAGGGGCAGGCATTCCTGAGTTCGCTGGCAGCCCATCCACCCTTTGCCGCTGGAGCGAAATTGCTGATAGGCGCGCTCAATGCCGACTCTTCGATTGAGGATACGGTTTTTCACCTTGCCGGAGACTTCTCGTCGCTGTTTCACGGTATTGATCCGGTGCGAGCGGCTCCTCCGTATGAATCCCATTATGCGGAAGATAGTGGACGGCTTTTCGGGGAAGCCACCGCGCGAATGCAGGATATTCTTGCTCAGAATGGCCTTAATATCGTCGGCTTCTCCGAACCCGCAGATCATATCGCCGTGCACCTGCAATTAATGGCTCACTTTGCGGAAAACGCAGCAGGTCACGACCCTGCAAGCCCCGCTGCCGGTGAGTTGAACAGGGCACAATATGAATTCCTTCGTGACCATCTTCGTAACTGGACACAGGATTTTGCAGACGATTGCATGCACCTTGATCAGTCAGGCCTTTATGCCGGTGCTGCGATGATTCTCGTGGCATTCCTCGACGAAGAATTTGAGCGGCTTCAAGCCCCGCCTTCGTGACATCTGCACGCTATCCAACAGCTTGATATTCTGTCCCAAATGACTGGACAGCAAGCGACTGCGCTCAATTAGCGCGGTCGCTTTTTATCGGGGTGCTGCCTTCTTTCGCAGACATATCTCACACGGTATACTTACATTGCATCATTTTTCGCTTGTATGGTGTAGATTTCTCTTCTAAGCATAGTCTTGATGATTGAGTACTTAACGTAAGTTAAAACTTTGGTTATTGATTCTTCATGTATGTAAAATGATTCGACAGAATCGTTCTTACAAAAGGTAGGGCCACGGCTTTAAAGAGCTTTTGGCATTTTTAAATGCAAATTTTCTTTATTAAGAAATTGGATTGCATAAGAAAATTCAATACAATTTTTATTAAGCTGTTTCTTGCTATTGAAAGAGAATTTCTTACTAGAAAGTTTTTGCAGCTATTTTTGCTTGCCCAAATGGCCCGGTCACTTTGGAGAGCCCTCTTAAACATATTGAATTTCCCCGATTTCGCCGGTCGTTATCGGGCATGGTTCTTCCGCTTAGAAAGCGGTTTCATCGACCTCAGTATCCTAAAGGGCCATTTGCAAAGCTGATCTTGAAAAACGGATAGCCTCGTCGTCTACGCTGCCCTTGTCGACAGGCCTGCACTGGTAAGGCTGGGAGCATCGTCGTTCAGTAGAGCGGTCTTCTTGAGGTCAAGGAGCATTCATATGGGTTCCAAATTTTGGTTAGCTCCCGGTCTCGTCTTCGCCCTATCGCGGTCCCCTGAGAGTCGTTGGCACGTCGATAGGTTCATGAGGGCTGTTTCTGAGTTTTTCTCCCTCGTTTTTGAGTTGCGATTACGTGGCGCAGTGAAGCGCCCCGGGTTTGCCGGAGGCTCCACCTTCCAAATAGGATGGAGCCATGACGAGCAAGACGACGACGAACAAATATTCACCTGAGGTGCGCGACCGTGCGGTACGGCTGGTTCAGG
>Ga0153941_1000934_pt1 | contig 12182 bp, 8 predicted proteins | sample TSNJ025MetaG_FD_104733 | JGI IMG/M metagenome (GOLD analysis project Ga0153941, IMG submission 104733) | Attine ant fungus gardens microbial communities from New Jersey, USA - TSNJ025 MetaG | ecosystem: Host-associated > Fungi > Mycelium > Unclassified | place: USA: New Jersey, Brendan T. Byrne...
CCAAACCAGCAGAACCACAAAATAAATACGCCCAATGCGCCCAGCGTAAGACTATGCCCCGGAATAGCCCGGGATTCTCCCGTCTTAGAATACTTGCCGATACGCGGTCCAACGATTTTCGCACCCACCAGTGCCGCAATACCGCCAACCATATGAACAGCGGTAGAACCGGCAAAATCATGAAAGCCCAGCTGCGCCAGCCATCCGCCACCCCATACCCAATGACCGGAGACAGGATAAATGAATGCGCTTATAATAAGGCTGTAAACACAATATGCTGAAAACTTTGTCCTCTCTGCCATAGCACCGGAAACAATTGTTGCAGCGGTGGCGCAGAATACTGTTTGAAAGATAAGAAAAACCGATGTAGGAATGGAAGTATCATAATTTCCCCTGACCATAAAGTCAATTCCGCCGATTAACGGACCGCTGCCCGCGAACATGATACCAAATCCAATCAGCCAGTATACAGGCGTACCAATAGCAAAGTCCATCAAATTTTTCATAATGATGTTACCGGCGTTTTTAGCCCTTGTAAAACCGGTTTCCACCATTGCGAAACCAGCCTGCATAAAGAATACCAATGCAGCAGCAATAAGAACCCAAATCGTGTCAACTGATGAATACATAATAAATCCTCCTCTAAAAATAATATAAGGTGTGTGTTTTCTGATCACATCCAAATACTACCTCGGGTTGAAAATCCGGTAATATCGATGTTTTCAGAAAAACACACACCTTTGTGCATAGCATTTCTATACAACGCTGTAAAGCAGCTGGGCATAAGACGGAAATGGCCAATGATTTCTTGCCACAAGCGTTTCCAGCTCGTCAACAATCAGCCGAAGCTCAGACATAGCCCCAAAAATCTTATCACGGTAAAGTAAAGCGTGAGCGTGAATCTCCTGCTCCTCTTTGGACGCTATGACAGCATTTTCAAGTGCAGTCAGCTTACTCAGCATACAGGATGACAATTTGGCAATCCTGCCCAGTAAATGCTCCTCAAGGGAAGCATCATATTCCCCATATGCCTTTTTCCGTCCCAAAAGCTCCGCAAGCTCATTTTGATAGCTGATGCAGGCAGGGATGATTTCTCCCTTAACCATATCAATCATTGTAAGAGCCTCAATGTGAAGCGTTTTACAATAACCCTCCATGAGAATTTCAAAACGGGAATGAAGCTCAGACTCTGAAAAAACATGATGCCTTGTAAACAACTCCACACTCTTTGACGATACAAAAGCAGGAAGCGCATCCACGGTAGTCTTTAAGTTGGACAGACCCCGCCGGCCGGCCTCAGTAACCCATTCCTCAGCGTAATTATTACCATTGAAAATAATCCTCTTGTGCTTATGGAACGTTTCCTTAACAAGCGCAGCCAGATCACCCTTAAAATCCTCTGACTTTTCCAGCACATCCGCAAACTGAGACAAAGCCTCTGCGACCACTGTATTCAATATAATATTAGTCCCCGCAATGGAAAACGCCGAACCAAGCATACGAAACTCAAACTTATTACCGGTAAACGCAAACGGCGATGTACGGTTGCGGTCGGTTGTATCTTTCGAGAAGTGAGGCAGCACAGTAACGCCAATCTCCATCTGATGCTTCACTTCATTATGATACTCCACACCTGCTTCCAGAGCCTCCAGAATTCCGGTCAGCTCATCACCCAGGAACATGGATACAATAGCCGGAGGTGCTTCGTTTGCACCGAGCCTGTGGTCATTTCCGGCACTGGCTACCGAAACACGAAGCAAATCCTGATATTCATCCACCGCCTTAATAACCGCCACAAGGAATAACAGAAACTGCGCATTCTCATGAGGTGTTTCCCCCGGCTCAAGCAAATTCACACCTGTATCGGTAGAGATCGACCAGTTGTTATGCTTCCCGCTCCCATTTACACCCGCAAAAGGCTTTTCATGCAGCAGACAGGTAAGACCATGCCTGTTGGCAACGATTTTCATAAGCTCCATGGTAAGCTGATTGTGATCGGTAGCAATATTTGCGGTTGTATATACCGGTGCCAGCTCATGCTGCCCGGGAGCCACTTCGTTATGCTTGGTTTTCGCATAAATGCCCAGCTTCCAAAGCTCCTCGTCAAGCTCCTTCATATAGGCAGACACCCTTGGCTTCAGGCTGCCGAAGTAATGATCATCCAGCTCCTGCCCCTTGGAAGGACGTGCTCCAAACAACGTCCTGCCGCAATAAATAAGGTCTGGACGCTTCTTGAAAATCTCCTTGTCAATCAAAAAGTATTCCTGCTCAGGTCCAACAACAGACATAACTCTTTTCGCATCGGTATTCCCAAACAACCGCAGTATACGCAATGCCTGCCTGTCAATTGCCTCCATGGAACGCAAAAGCGGTGTTTTCTTATCAAGAGCCTCACCACTATAAGAACAAAAAGCAGTGGGAATACACAATGTACCGTCCTTAATAAAAGCATATGAAGTAATATCCCAGACAGTGTAACCCCTTGCTTCAAAGGTAGCACGCAGCCCACCTGACGGAAAGCTGGATGCATCCGGCTCTCCCTTAACAAGCGCTTTGCCGGAGAACGCCATAATAGCGCAGCCTTCACCATCTGGCACAATAAAACTATCGTGCTTTTCAGCCGTTATACCTGTCATGGGCTGGAACCAATGTGTAAAATGTGTAACTCCTTTTTCAACCGCCCAATCCTTCATCGCATTAGCCACAACATTAGCCACATCAAGCTCCAGATGCGTACCCTGTGACATTGTTTTTTTAAGCGCCTTATATATATCCTTGGGAAGCCGCGCTTTCATTACCGCGTCATTAAAAACCATATTTCCAAACAGATCAGGAACGTCTTTCATCATAAACACCTCACATTTTTTGATTACCGGCGTTAGACAGCCGGAAAACTCTTTTCCACATCTTAGGATTTGCCGATTATTATCCGGCACAGCCTTACATTCTCTCACACCTAGGGCGGTCTGGTCTCATACGCCGACAAATCCGGCTGATGACCCGTATGTACATATACCTTACGCATAATATATACCCTTTCAAAAGCAAAAAAATAAGGTACTGCGGACATGATGTCCACAGCACCTTTGCTGTTTATAACATTTATTGTAGCTTGCTATTGCTTCTTTGTCAAGTTTTTTCGGAAGAATTTTTCCCCGTTTGATAACCGTTCAATCTTAAACTGCTGTTTAATGTATTTATTGAGGTATTGAAAAATCCGGACAAGAGAGAAGAGAAACCAGATATAGAGTGCCGGAATCTGGCAGAAGGAAATTTTCACAGGGACACAGGGCGATGGCTGCATACCTCTTTGCAGTGTGTTTGTCTTCACCCAGTAACTCTAAATGCCATTTTCTCCGGTTGCCGAAGTCTTTCGTTCCTTCCGGAATCGGCGCAATGCGTCCATCCATGGACAATTGCGCCTGCTGCGACATCCATGTCGCAGCTTCCTTGGTTTTCTAACCGGATAAAATGTCATTAAGAGTTACTATGGGCTTGACAAGTACACTGCAAAGAGGTGTGCAGCCATCGCCCTGTGTCCCTGTGAAAATTTCCTTCTGCCAGATTCCGGCACTCTATATCTGGTTTCCCTTCTCTCTCTGTGTATTCCTAGCCTCAAAATTGTATAGTATAATGAAACATAAAGAGATTTTCAAGCATAATTCCAAATTTTAGTATAATATTTTTCATGCCTCAACAAAAGTCTACATCTGGTCTGTAACCTCTGTTTTCAAAGCAGCTTCAAGCAATCCCAAAAATAACGGATGCGGTTTATTGGGCCGGCTTTTAAACTCCGGATGAAACTGAACAGCTGCGAAAAAGCGGTTTTCAGGTAATTCAATCGCTTCCACAAGGCTTCCGTCCGGCGATATGCCGCATATGGAAAGACCCTTTTGTATGCAGAGTTCACGGTAATCATTATTAAACTCAAACCGGTGTCGATGGCGTTCACTTATTTCCTCCACACCGTACAGTTTATATATAAGAGAGTCTTGTGTCAGCCTGCATGGATATGCACCCAGACGCATTGTACCGCCGCTGCCCATCATTCCCAGTTGGCTGGGCATGATGTCGATTACGCGATGGCTTGTTTCTTCGTTAAATTCACCGGAATGAGCACCATCAAGCCCACAGACATTGCGGGCAAATTCTATTACGGCAATATGCATACCAAGACAGATCCCTAAAAATGGGATATCGTTCTCACGTGCATATCGGCAGGCGATGATCTTGCCATCGATACCTCTGTCGCCAAAGCCACCAGGGATAATCATGCCATTGATTCCATTTAATATGCTGCTTACGTTTTTCTCTGTCACACCTTCGCTGTCTATCCATTGTATATCCACAATCGCGTCGGTTTCAAATCCGGCATGGTTTAAACTCTCGATAATAGAGAGATAAGCATCGTGCAGTCTGACATATTTACCTACGATCGCTATGCTTATTTTCTTTTTCCTTGCGGCTATTTTTTGTGTCATTACACGCCATTCGGTTAGATCAGGTTTCGGCGCTTTCATTCCCAGTTCCCGGCATACGACTTCGTCCAGACCGTTCTCATGCAGCATCAACGGTGCTTCGTACAGAGAGGGCAGTGTGGTATTTTCAATGACACAGTCTGGCTTTACATTGCAGAAAAGTGATATTTTTTCCTTGATTCCGCTGCTTAAGGGTTCGTCGGCCCGGGCTATGATTATGTTGGGTGAGATGCCCATTGCACGCAGTTCCTTGACCGAATGTTGTGTTGGTTTGGACTTATGTTCGCCGGAGCCTTTCAGATAGGGAATCAAGGTCACGTGAATGAACAGACAATTCTCATGGCCTTTTTCCAGGGATATCTGCCGGATGGCTTCCAAAAAGGGCTGGCTCTCGATATCACCGGTAGTACCCCCTATCTCTGTGATCAATATATCGGTCCGGCTGTTATCGGCTCCCGCATAGATAAAGTCTTTAATCTCCTCCGTGACATGAGGAATGACCTGGACAGTTCCGCCCAGATAACCACCGGCACGTTCACGGTCAAGTACGTTTCGATATACCTGTCCTGAAGTCAGGTTGCTGCGCTTTGTCAGGTTCTCATCTATAAAACGCTCATAATGCCCCAGGTCAAGATCTGTCTCAGCACCGTCATCGGTAACAAACACTTCGCCATGCTGAAATGGACTCATAGTTCCGGGATCCACATTCATATACGGATCAAGCTTCTGCGCCGCAACCTTCACCCCTCTTTGCTTCAGCAGCCTGCCCAGTGATGCCGCAGTAATCCCTTTCCCAAGACCAGAAACAACTCCACCCGTTACAAAAATATACTTAGTCATAATGATACCCCTTATCCGCTCAAACTCAGCATGCTCAGCTCGCTGAGCATACTCAGTAAGCTGAGCTTGCTGACATCAATTCAATATTTTAAAGTGACTTTCTTTCACACTTCCAGCCACGCCTCCCCAGGCAACACAAACAGTCCTCACGATAACCCGGAAGAATCGGAAAATGAAATTCCAATGGATTTCATTTTTCTATTCTTCCCAGACGAGACTTAGTTTAACTTAGGTGGCGTCCTTTGACACCTTAGTTAAACTTCTCGTCTTTCAAAAATGTCTTTTTTTTCGCGTATATCCCCGCCATTTCCGGTAAAGCAGGCTGTGCAAAATGATAATCTGCATTTTATACACGCTTTTTTTAAACCTTCAATGGTGATATATCCCAGGCTGTCAGCGCCGATATTACGGCGGATCTCCTCTATGCTCATCTGATTGGCTATGAGGTTTTCCTCACTGTCTATATCGGTTCCGTAATGGCATGTATAGCGAAAGGCCGGGCTGGATACACGCATATGCACTTCTTTGGCGCCTGCATTTTTGAGACTGCGCACGATCTTTTCGCTGGTGGTACCGCGCACGATGGAGTCATCCACAAGGACAACCCGTTTGCCCCGGACATTGGCGGTCAGGGGATTGAGCTTCAGGCGGACGGCGCTATCCCGCTCTGTCTGTGTGGGATAGATGAAGCTCCTGCCTATATATCTGTTCTTTACGAAGCCCGATACCAGCGGTATCCCACTTTGTGCGCTGTAGCCGCTTGCAGCATCCAGTCCTGAATCGGGTACGCCGCAGACAACATCGGCATCCACAGGGTATTCCCCAGCCAGTATAACACCCATATTATACCGGGCTTCATATACGCTTAATCCATCGATGATGGAATCCGGCCGTGCGAAGTACACATACTCAAATATGCACAATCCGCCGCTTTCTTTATTGCTGTGGGGGTTTTGACTCTCCTTAAGTCTGACGCCCTGACAGGTCAGCTTCCCATTTTCAAATATTATAACCTCTCCTGGTAAAACATCTCTGATAAATTCAAATCCGCAGGTTTCCAACGCACAGCTTTCCGATGCTGCCGCATAACCCATACTGTTTTTTCCGATACAAAGGGGACGGTAGCCGCTTGGGTCACGAAGGGCGATCAGCTTGTTCTCACTGGTGGCAATCAGGAGAGAAAAGGCACCCTGCAGAAAATCCGCTCCATTTACCACACCTTGTATGATGTTTTCTTCCTTTGTGATGCAATATGCGATGAGCGAGGAAACTACTTCGCTGTCGCTGGTTGCGTCAAAGTTTAGTCCCTGGCTTTTCAGCTGCTGCCGGATTTGTGCCGCGTTTGTTATGTTACCGTTGTGGGCGGTGGCAATTCGTCCTGTCAGGTACTCGGTAACAAAGGGTCCTACATTCTCTTTTTTGTTGTTACCGGTTGTCCCATACCGCGTATGCCCCACAGCTATGCCGCATCCTGACAGTTTTTCAAGTTCATTACCTGAAAATACTTCACTTACAAGGCCAATCTCCTTATGGCACAGAATTTTGCCGTCATTTACCACGGCAATGCCTGCGCCTTCTTGTCCCCGGTGCTGCAGCGATAACAATCCGTTATATGTAATTCCCGCTGCCTCACCTGTTGTCAGGCTGACTCCGAACACGGCACATTCTTCGTTTAATTTCCTTTCAGTTTTCATAGGTTTTCAATATCCCCTCCGCAACCGCCCGTTTTGTCAACCGCATATCCATAGCTTGTTTTTCAATATAACGGTGCGCTTCCTGTTCATTCATGTTTAAATAGGAAATTAAAATACACTTTGCGCGGTCAATTATGCGTATATCTTCAATTTTTTGCTTCAGTTTACTATTTTCAGTCTGTACACGTTTAAATCTGTTTTGTGCTGCCCGGGCCAGCTTTAATGCCGACCAGAAGACAGCTCTGTTAATCGGTTTTGAGATTGTCAGTACACCGTCATTTTCACAATTGGCTGAAACGGCATCAAAATACTCACTTGCAGCAACAAGTATGACCTCAGAAATTCCTTTTACGGCAATATGCCTTGACAGCAGCTCACCGGATTCGTCCCGAAGAGGCGCATTTATGATTACAATATCAAAATCCCGTTCTATAAGCAGACGACGGGCTTCACCGCAGGTTTTCACGGCTATGATATGTTCGATGGCAGCTTCGCTTAGTATTTCGGTAAAGTATGTGATGCTTTTTTCCGTGCCGGAAACAATCAATGCGCTTTCCATCGGGAATCACCTCTCTCTCTGCCTTGTATGTTCAACTATGTTGCATAGCTGACTTATTACACGATGTTAAAATAACTTTCCCTGAAAAAAGCATCCTTACCCTCTGCAGCGTCAAAAGCATCCGCCTCAGTTTCTTTCATGGTTATATATTTCAACAACAGTTCCTCACCAATCACACTTGTAACAAATGCGCTTTCCCGGGCGAGGTTGATGGCATCCCGCATACTTTCCGGCAAAATTGCAAGGCCGGCAATAACACTTTTGCCGGCTGTGTATAAATCAGCGTCAACTGCAGGCGGCAGGGTCATGTCTTTTTCAATCCCGTCAAATCCTGCGGCTAAAATAAGTGCGAACGCAAGATGGGGATTAATCGATGGATCCGGTGAACGCAGCTCCATTCTCACTTTCTCACCCATGGCTGCAGGAATTCTTACTAACTGGGAACGGTTTTGATGGGACCACGACACATATTTAGGCGCTTCAAATGAGCCAAAACGTTCATAGGAATTGGCAAGCGGGTTCAGGAATAAGGTTATCTCCGGAATTTTCGACAGGATTCCGGCGATAAAGCTCTCCGCCGTTCTGGAATGTTCTCCGGCTGCAGCGTTTTTGAAGATATTATGTCCGTTTCGTGCAAGGGAGAGATTAACGTGCAGTCCGCTACCGGGAGCGCCCGGTATGGGTTTGGGCATAAAGGACGCAAACAGCCCATTGCGTGCCGCAACCGATTTTACCACTGCTTTAAAGGTTAAAAGGTGATCGGCACTGGTGAGCGCATCACTGAACCTGAAATCAATCTCGTTTTGCCCCGGTCCCTGCTCATGATGGGAGGCCTCCGGATTTACACTCATTTCCTCAAGCATCAGGCATATTTCACGGCGTATATCCTCACCCTTATCAAGCGGTGAAATGTCCAAATATCCGCCCCGGTCAAGAGTCGCTGTGGTTGGCTCTCCGTTTTCATCGGTTTTAAACAGATAAAATTCGCATTCCGTACCAATTTTGCAGACATAGCCCAGTTTTTCATATTGCCTGATAACATTTTTTAACAGATATCTGCCGTCATGTGAGAATGCTGAGCCGTCAGGATTTTTAATATCGCAATAGAATCGCACGACCCGGCCCGGTCCCGGACGCCACGGCAGCACGGTAAGCGTAGCCGGATCCGGAAACAGCAGTAAATCAGAATGCGTAACATCACGAAAGCCCCTGATTGCGTTAGCGTCAAAGGAAACACCGGTTTCAAATGCAGCAGGCAATGCCTCAGCCATAATGGATATATTTTTTTGAAACCCGAACAAATCGCAAAATCCCAATCGGATGAATTTTACATCGTTCTCCCTTACAAACTCTAAAACCTCACTGATGGTAGTATTCATACTTGCTTCCTCCTAAGCAGTATCGCTATTCGATACTGTTACACTGTAACACCTGCGCACTGCTATTCTACTGTAACACTTTTGGCTAAATTACGGGGTTTATCTATATCAAGTCCTTTATTTGCAGCCACATAATAACTAAAAAGCTGCAGGGCGATTACAGACAATGACGGTGAAAATAATTCGTTTACCTCTGGTATATCAATAAGCGACAGCTTTTCATCTTCCTCTGCCTGCGGGGAATTGCCAATCAGCAGCACCTTTGCGCCGCGGCTTATTACCTGCTCCACATTACTGAGTATCTTTCCATATAACCTTTCACAGCTCGACATGGCGACCACCAGCGTATCCTCCTCCACCAGGGAGATGGTTCCGTGCTTCAGCTCGCCGCCTGCATATGCTTCGGAATGGATATAGGAGATCTCCTTTAGCTTAAGGGAGCCTTCCATGGCAATAGCGTAGTCAATATTCCTGCCGATAAAGAAAATGCTTTTATATCCCACACATGTGGAAGCGTACTTTTGGATCGCATCCACCTGTTCAAGCATATCCGCTGCTTTGTCGGGAAGCGCTGTGATTTCTTCCAGCAGCTTAGTCTCCGCTTCCCCGGATAATTTCCCCAGATGAACGGCAAACTTAACCGCCAACAGATATAATAATGCAAGCTGTGCGGAAAAGGCTTTTGTGGTGGCCACGGCGATCTCCGGACCTGCTGCTGTATAAACGGTATAATCCGCTTCTTTTGCAATGGTACTGCCCACTACATTAACAATTGACAGCGTAACAGCGCTTTTGGATTTTGCCTCTCTCATAGCGGCTATGGTATCGGCGGTTTCTCCCGATTGACTGACAAGTATAACCAGGGTCTTTTCATCCACAATAGGGTCTTTATACCGGAATTCACTGGCAAGCTCCACCTCAGCCGGGAGCCTGCACAAGCGCTCGAATATATATTTTGCTACCATACCTGCGTTATACGCCGAACCGCAGGCCGTTATTACAATCTTATTGTAACCTGAGATGTCAATTCCTTCAATAACCTTCCGGTTATCCCCCTGACCGGTTGTTGAAAGTATGGTTTTACGTAAGACTTCAGGCTGTTCCATGATTTCTTTCAGCATAAAATGAGGATAACCGCATTTTTCCGCGCTGTCAATATTCCATGTTACAGTTTCCAGCGTTTTTTGAAGCTGCTCTTTGTCCGTATTAAAAAATTGTACGCCGTTCTTAGTCAATACCGCAATTTCCTTGTCGTTCAGGTAATGAACCTTATTGGTATGCTTTAATACTGCCGGAACATCGGAGGCGATAAAGAAACCGGTATCCGAAACACCCACAATCAGCGGATTATCTTTCTTAATTGCGATCAGCCTATCCGGGTCGTCAAGACACATAATCCCAAGGGCATAGGAACCTTCCAAAGCATTTGCCACCTTTATAACCGTATTCATCAGATCGCCGTCGTAATAGTATTCAGCAAGCTGCGCAATTACCTCGCTGTCGGTCTGGGAAGCAAATGTTATGCCTTTCCTCTCCAGTCGGGCTTTTAACTGCTTATAGTTTTCAATAATCCCGTTATGAACAACAGCGATTCTGCTCTTGCTGCCCAGATGGGGGTGGGAATTCAAGTCTGACGGTTCCCCGTGCGTCGCCCACCGGGTATGCCCGATACCCATAAACCCACTGATGGGGCTGCCGGCAAGTCTCGCCTCCAGCACCGCCAGACGTCCTTTTTGCTTTACCACGTCAAAGCCTTTCTCGCCGTATATTGCGATGCCGGCTGAATCATATCCCCGGTATTCCAGCTTTTTAAGTCCCTCAACAATAATCGGAACAGCATTTTCGTTTCCTACATAACCAATAATTCCACACATAATATCACTCCTGTTTCACTTCGCGGGATACATTCTGCTGACTGTTACCAACCACGCCTTCAATTCGCGGAATATAGCTGTTTATATATCATTCAGAGTTGGTTTTTATCAGACATCTACAAACTTCAATTCGCAGTATATAGCTGTTTATACGGATTCCTCGCGTTTGGCTTTAATATATAAAACCTTTCTTTCGTAAGCTGCTCTGCATCCATGTTGAAATACCCGGCAAACTCGGAGATATATGCAGCGATTTCCTGTATGTCCTCATCAGTTGCAGCCTCTGCCGTAACCTGCCCGGGCAATCCTGTAAGTTCCTGATCCGTGCGAATGTAAATGCGGCCGCCGTGCATACCGGTCCCCGTGAAGTTTCCCACAGGCACTTCCTCAGTACCTATACCAAGTACAATAATGAGACCGCCGGCAAGATATTCACCCAGGAAGCTGCCCACCCTGCCGCCTATAACGATCACCGGTCTTTTATCTGTAAGGACCGCCTGGGGAGTTTTGTACTCCTTCATATGGATGCCGGTTCTGTATCCGGCGTCTCCCTGTACAAAGATGCTTCCGCCCCGCATGGCGTAACCCAGAGCGTCTCCTGCGCTGCCGTGGATTACAATCTTCCCGTCGTTCATGGTATCGCCGACGGCGTCCTGTACGCTGCCGTTTACTTCAATGACGGCACCATCAAGATATGCGCCTAAAGCGTTGCCCGGCGTTCCGTTTATCGTGATCTTTTTTCCCTTTGCACCGCAGCCAATAAATCTTTGACCACAGCAGCCGTCAATGTAAATGTCATCTTCAGCTGATCTGACCTTCTCATTTAATTCTCTGAAATCAAGGCTTTTCGCTGCTATATTCATATCGCTTCGCCTCCTAACTTAATCTGCCTGTCTGCTTTTGCAAATGCCATAAGCCCCGGTTTCTCACAGATCAGCTCAAAATCTATGGTATCAAGGGGTGTACGTTCCCGGATAAGGCTTGTGTAAATTCCCGCTTTCTCATATACCGGCGTGTCTTCTCCTGTTTTCCTGCCGATCAGAATATATCCGTTCAGCTTATTATTACTGTAAAACAAGCGTTTATATTGATTGTTTCTGTTTTCCTCATACATTTCACCGGTGTAATTACCCGCCGTAAGGATATGCAAACCGGAAAAACCTATGGCATTCATGGGAATTGCTTTCTCAAAAGTCATTTCGCCTCCCGCCATGTTCATTCCGGCGCATTCTCCCTGCATATAAGCGTTCGGCAATAATGCCATTATCCTGCTCTGACCACTGGATATGTCAAGGGATTGGGTACAGTCACCGGCAGCATAAATGTCCGTTGCCGTGGTTTCGCATTTTTCGTTTATC
>Ga0153941_1000935_pt1 | contig 12180 bp, 9 predicted proteins | sample TSNJ025MetaG_FD_104733 | JGI IMG/M metagenome (GOLD analysis project Ga0153941, IMG submission 104733) | Attine ant fungus gardens microbial communities from New Jersey, USA - TSNJ025 MetaG | ecosystem: Host-associated > Fungi > Mycelium > Unclassified | place: USA: New Jersey, Brendan T. Byrne...
GCTTTCTTTCACTGCTCCATTTTGTAATGGTCTTGCTTTTTTTGCTTCCGTGAAACAATGTAAGTAAAGCAGGAGAAAGCAGGCCGATACCGAAGATGGAGCCAAAGGAAAGGAGAAAACCGCTGTGCTTCAGATATTCAGGCTGCCCTATCAGGATGACAACGGCCATGACACCCATGGCTGTCAGCATATCATAGGTTCTGCCGATACATTCTCCCAGCATACGGATCAGGTACATTCCGATTGCCCGGCATGCGGATACAGCCATTCCTGTCATGATCCCAAACAGCACCAGGATCACGCCGCCGGTCACTGCCGCAAGGATCCGGGGGCATCCTGCCTTGCGCAGCAGGCGGTAAATACCCATGCCTATTATAGTAATATGGAGCCCGGAAATACTCAGTATGTGGATAATGCCGTTTCTTTTATACAGTTCTTTTATTTCACTGTCCAGGCTTGTCTTATCTCCCAGAATCATGGTTGTGATAATAGATGCTTCTTTTTCCGGAAAGCATTCATATATCCTGTTTTTCCAGTAATGCTTCAGGTTATGGAGTACTTCGCGCAGATAGAATCCGGTATGACTGGCAGTAAGCAGTTCCGCTTTTTTTAGCTGGCAGCCAACTCCCAGTATCCGATAATATTCCCTGCTGTCAAATTCTCCCGGATTTGTTGCGGCTGTATGGAAATAAGCCTGTCCGCTGATCTGCACATTGCTTCCGACAGCAGGCATGTCATCCCCGCTCATTTCACATATAAGATAAGATGAATATTGGATATTTACATCAGATTGATTGATTTTTTGAATAGATACTGATTTTAAATAGAGTATTACGATTTCCCGGTTATAACTTGTCCGGATTTCTTTCTGATAGATTTGTCCTGTTACCGTTATATGGTCACCTTCAGAAAAAAACGCTGCTCCCGGATCTATAGAAGCATCTGCATTATTCTGAAACCTGCCGCTCAGTGCCATCCACACTGCAATAAAGGCAACAAGACAAAGGCATACCGAAAATAATGGCCGCCGCATCTGTTCCTCCTTTAATTTTAATTTTATTTTACCTCTGCTGCCACAATGTCCAGATTTCTTTCGTAGACTGTGGAAAAGCTGAATTTTTCCCGAAAGGTACCGGAGCTGTCTCCATTGATGAAAATCTGTACTTTATTCACATTACTTAACTCTGTCAGGGAATTAACGATGGAATACCAGGTTGCTTCTGCCGTGGCATTGCCGGACTGGATCAGGAAATTCTCATCCAGATTCACATAACAGATTCCATCCTTCACCATAACACTGATTACCTTGGTGTCTGGGTTCAGGGCAGCATATGCTGTTCCAGCATTGGGGCCCTTTATCAGTTCCTCAACCACCAGTTTCTCCAGTGATCTGTTACTGTTATATCTTAATTCAGCAGTATTCACCGCAATCAGGGTGTTCCCGTCCTCATTTGTAAAATACAGTTTCAGCCGCACTTTCTCATAAGTATTGATTTCATTACCTTCATTGCTGATAAACTGGTCCGCAAACATCCATCCCACCAGATTATTCAGGTTGTCATATAAGGGATTGCCATTTACCGTAATCCCTATAAAATTAATTTCTGTAAGCTGTGTTAATGTCTTAACCAGCGCCGCTCTTACCAATGTCTCAGTGGTAGCCGATAAATCCTTGTATTTATCATCTACATCCAGAAGAAGCTTTCCATCCGTCAAATCATAGGAAAGTAAAGTGAATCCCATGGAAAGGGGTGCTTTGTATTCCAGCTTCTCGGGTATGGCAGAGAGGCATTGCAGCAGTTCCTCAAGCTGTTCCCGGGTTTCTTCAGACTGCATTACATAGTCGCGGCTCTCCACCTTTGTCTCTTCATAACTGATATAGAAAATCTGACAGACATTCCGGGAATCCGGCTCTTTCTCACTGCAGGCTGTAAACAGCAGCAGACAAGGCAGAAATATACCTGTAAGACCCAATAATACTTTTCTTAGTTTACCCTGCATTAACTCATCCTTTCAAAAAAATTACAGTGACTGCCTAATTTTGTGCTATATAGTTTAAGGGTATTTTAATTTTAAAACAACTTCCCTCACCAAAAGTACTGGTTACAGTAATCGATCCCCGGTGCAGCAGAACCGCATTTTTGGTAATCGCCAGTCCCAGTCCCGTGCCGCCGATTTCTCTTGAGTGGGATTTTTCAGCCCTGTAAAACCGCTCATAAATATGCCCCAGATCCTCTTCCGGAATGCCAATACCGGAATCACTGACTTCAAATTTAAAATATTGGTAGTCCGCATCAAGCAGCACCTTGACCCAGCCATGTGTCTTATTATATTTAATAGCATTTTCCACCAGATTTGACAGAATCAGGGTCATCTTTACTTCATCCACTTCCGCCACCACCGGTCGGATGCTCTCAAAGACCACCTCAATGTCATTTTTACGGGCTATGGGGCGGAGACGCTTCAGTATCAGCTCCGTCAGATCATTGATGCTGATGGCTGCAATATTCAGCTTCTGCGCCCGCTTATCCATTTTAACCAATGCCAGCAAATCTGTAATGATCTGGTTCTCACGGTCAATTTCCGATACAATATCCTTTAAAAATTCCTGATATAATTCCACAGGCGCATTGCCCTGGGACAACAGGGAATCTGCCAGAACCTTCATGGACGCCAGCGGTGTTTTCAGTTCATGGGACACGTTAGCCACGAACTCCTGTCTGGAATTGTCAAGCACCCTCATCCGTGCCAGCAATTCATTAAAGGCATCCACAATATGTACGGTTTCCACATAATCCGGCACAGAAATGCTTTTATCACTATAACCTTCCTGTACTTCATTGATGGCCTCCGTTACCCTGTTAATGGGGCGGGTCAGGGCACTGGAAAGGATAAAGGCAATAACTATAATGACCATCATCATCAATGTTTCCAGTATGGTGGCATTCCGATTCAGAACCTCCTTGGTATCTTCTATACTTCCACTGGAGATACTGGTGAGCATCACACCTCTTACAACGCTTGTCTCCGACCCGCTGCCGTCAGTACTTGCCACCGTTTCCACAATGGGTGTCGTCATTTCGATAAACCCGTTTTCTGCATCATAATAATATGCGCTTTCACCCTGGAAACACTTAATCACTTCTTCTGAGATGATCGTCTTTCCTTCGCTGATATTATAGGTATCTTTTACGATCTTCAGGTTGCCTGTTATAATCATTACGCGCCCGTCATAAAGATTCGCCAGAAGCTCCAGTTCGGAATCGATCACCTCTGACTGGTATTTAACCATGTAATTCTTACTGATCAGATGGCTGGCAATGATTTTCAACTGGCTCTGGACCATGGTAGTCCTCTGCTGTACAGCTTTGTCCTCATAACTCTCCACAAGACTGTACACCATCAGCATACTTGGCACGATCCCTACGATCAGGATAATCACAAACAGCCTTGCCCTGAGACTCCGAAGCAGAAGGATCTGTTTTAACTTCTCTATATCTGCTGAAGATATTTTTTCTTTGATTTGTTCTATCATACTGCTAGACAAAATAATAACCTACTCCCCATTTTGTATGCACATATTTAGGTTCACTCGGGTTTTCTTCCACTTTTTCCCGGAGTCTTCTGATATGGACGTCCACTGTCCTTACATCACCGGGATAATCTTCGCCCCATACAAGATTCAGCAGCTTTTCACGGCTGTATACCTTATTGGGGTTCAGCATAAGCAGTTCCAATACTTCAAATTCCTTTGCTGTAAGACTGATTTCTCTGCCTTCGATATAGACTCTGCGGCCTTCACAGTCCAGCCTTACATTACCGCTTTCTATGAATTTGTCGATCTCACCGCCGTTCTTCCTGGGTTCTGTCCTGCGTCTGATTGCCTTGATCCGCGCCTTCACCTCCAGAATATTAAAAGGCTTGGTGATATAATCATCTGCACCATATTCCAGTCCCAGGATCTTATCCATGTCATCGTCCTTGGCTGTCAGCATGATAACCGGCACATTGGAGAACTCCCTGATCTGCTGACAGACCTCGAATCCGGAAAGCTTCGGCAGCATAATGTCCAACAGAATAATATCATATTGATTGTTCCTTGCATACTCCAGGGCTTCTTCCCCGTCATAGGCACAGTCTACCTGAAAATCATCCTGCTCCAGACTGAAGCGGATTCCTTTTACTATTAATTTCTCGTCGTCTACAACCAATACTCTTCTTGCCATTTTGTCTGCCCTCACTTTATTTTTATTAAAAACATCAGGATTTGCTGAATAATCCGTTGTGTTTCGCACAAGGTATTATCCGGCGCAGCCTAACTGCTATTCCACCGTGATCTTGTCCTTGATCTTATTGAAAGTATTTTCTTTGATACCGGGTACATTCATGATTTCTTCAATGGTCTGAAAGCCGCCGCCGGATTCCCTGTAGGCAATAATATCGTATGCCCGGCTCTCACCGATTCCTGACAGTGTACAAAGCTCGGACAGGTCTGCCTGATTGATATTAATCAGCCCGTTTGTCCGGCTCTCCGCTTCCCGAATCAGTGCCTGGGCCTCATCCATGGTGGGGATTAATAATTTCTCCCCATCGCTGACCCTGGCCGCCAGATTCACATAAGAGATATCTGCATCCTGTGCAAATCCGCCGGCAGCCTGAACCGCCTCATCAGCCCGGCTTCCCTCCGTAAGCTCCACAACGCCGGGATTAATCACTGCTCCGCATACATATATGTATATCATCCGGTTTTCCGGGGTATTCCGGGGTTCTTCTTCAGGTAAAACGGGATCGTAAGCCTCCGATGCAGGTACACCTTCTATGACCAGTTGCGCTTCCTTTCTGCCGCATCCGCTTAACACTACACAAATAAGCAGACAGCCGGTCAAAAGCTCCCGGACTATTCTGCTTTTCTTATCAAAAAGTAAATCTGTTATCTTCATAGTTCCATCTCCTTGTATTATACTTGTGAAGATGTCCTTTCTTCACAACTTAGGATCTGCCGAATAATCAGTTTTGCTTTTGTTTCAGCACAAGTTATTATTCGGCACAACCTTACACAGCCTTGTACAAACTGCTCATACAAAACCAAAAAGGATAAGGAATGCCTCTCTATGTGGATTTCTTCTATTGTAAAATATATATCGCTTTTTTACAAGCACTTTTTACTTCCATTTAAATAATACTATACCGATGACTGCCACAGCCATACCGATTGCCTTTCTCCACTCCCAGGGCTGTTTCTCCACGCCGAACCATCCAAGCAATTCAATGATATAGGCAATCAGCAGCTGGGAAATAACGATCAGCATAACCGCTCTGGCCGGCCCCAGCATCTCCATTCCCTTTATTACCGTATAGGTAATAAAAGCACCGATAACACCACCCAGCAGCATATACTTTGGATCTACCTTGAATACATTCATAAGAGAGCTTCTGTCCGTAATGAGCCAGGCTGCCAGACACACAAGCAGGGCTGAAAATTGTACAAAAGCGCTGGCCGCCCAGGTACTGGAGGATTTCGTCACCTGTGTGTTGAAGACGCCCTGAATACTCATCAGGGCACCAGATATTAAAGCAATAAAAATACCAATCATTGGGAAACCGCCTTTCTTGTTTTTATCATTGTTTCCATATGATTGGTATTTTATGCTTATTGATTTGGGAATGGCTGAATACTTTTTCCATCGCTGGTGAAACGGACGGTATAACCTGCCGTGAAATACAACTGCGTTCCGATTTCTTCACATACCGCGTTCAGACGTGTGCTCACTTCACCGGATGTTACGATACCATACATGGGAGCAAGCTGTGTCAGCATCCGGGCCGAAGCATCGTGGTACCGTCCGTGATGAGAAAGTTTCAAAAGAGCAGTCTGGGGCAAATCAAGCTCCAGCATTTCAGTCAGCCGCTTCTCTTCTGCATCCCCCGGAAAAAAGAGATTGATATCTCCATGTTTGATCAGAACACCCAAAGAATAATTGTTATCGTCAACATAGTGTTTTTCCTGAGGGGGATACACATATATCCGGACGTCGTCAAAGTAATACTGTAATGCACGGTTTGGTATCACCACCTTGACATTTCCCTGGGTCAGCCGTGTATTTAAAATATCCAGTGTATCACTTGCCTTTTGATAATAGGGCTGGATTGCCGTATGGACATTGATTTCATGCACGATTTCCGCGGCAGAGCCGATATGATCCTTGTCCGGATGGGTAAGAATCATATAATCAAGTTCACGTATTTCCTGTTCTTCCAGAAATTCCAGAATGGCTGAAGCATCCTGCTGCTCACCGGTATCGATCATCATCGCAAAGTCAGACTGCCAGATCACAATACAGTCCGCGTCATCCTTCGTTCCGATAAACGCGATATTCAAAATCGGATCATATTCCGGTTTGGAAAGCTCATTCATTGTGCTGATCAATACCAACAGTCCACAAACAAGCAAAATTGCGGCAATTCCCCGGGCAATGCTTTTTTTCATACTTACACCTCATCTCCACTGAAAACTTTTAATCCTTCCCCAGCCGGTTAAAAATAAATTTTCCGTACAGCGTCAGGTCTTCTTGCGTCCAATTGCTCAGCAGAGCACTTTCCGGTACAATCAGAGAATGACGCTCTTCCTTGTTTGACAAAGCCCAACTGACCCAGCTGATGCCGTTCTCATTCAGATAGTTCAGGAAAACATCCGCTTTTTCAAGCAATACATCCATCCCGCTGCGATCGGCTGTGCCGCCCACACCCCACTCGGAAATAAAAACAGCGCAGCCTTTTTCCATTGCGTAAGAGAGCTTTCTGTCATATCCTCCCTGGTCATAAACGGCGTAATAATGATAGGTATACATAATATTTTCGTAAGGAAGCGGGTCGTCCGCCGCCTCTTTGATATCCACACAGTAGTCCGGTGTACCCACCAGGATCAATGCATCCGGTGAATTGGCGCGGATTACGGGAATGACACGTTCAGCATATTTCTTTATATCATCCCAGCCGGTATCTCCATTAGGCTCATTGCAGATTTCATAGATTACACCAGGTTCCTCTGCATAGATCCGGGATATTTCATCGAAAAACAAAACTGCTTCTTCCACATACACATTGGGGTTTTCTTCCCTCAATACATGCCAGTCCACAATAATATACATATCAGCACCCAAAGCGTTTTCCACAATTGTTTTCAGGGTGCGCAGGGCTTCCTTTGGGTTTTCGTCATATCCGCCCTTTTCCGTGGTATACATCGCAGCCCTGAATACATTTGCCCCTTGCTCCTTCGTGGTCATAATCGCACGGTAATTACCATACTCCGGATACCACATAATGCCGTGGCTGCTCACGCCGCGCAGCTGAAGAGATTCCCCGTGGGTATTTACCAGCCGGCTCCCCTCTACGGAAAGCCAGCCGTTATACATAACCCCGTCTTTTGGGTACAGCAAATCTTCCATTTTCCTGTTCAGATCCTCTGCCTCCGCGATCAGGTTCTCAATCTCCACATTCAGATCCGTGATCTCTCTCTGTAAGGCATTCACAGTATCCTCATATCGGGTTATCTGTTTCCTTTCGTTATAAATCCAACAGGCTCCTGCCAGAATACACAACATAAGGACAACCAACATGGTAATTTTTCTTCCAGACATACTAAACACTCCCTGCAGCGGCACGCTTCAGTGCGTAACCGCTCACATTTTCTGCATATCCCAAAAGACCCAAAAAGCATTTTCTGAATTGCTCAGAACCCGAGATTTCCCGCCATTCGCTAATCTGATACAGGCTTTTACTGTCGCCGCCCTTTTCCTGTATTTTCTTACATTCCAGTAAAATATCCGCCTCCAGAGCAATCGTGAGCTCATCCGGCAGACCGCCTTCTGCATCAAGAAGGATGTACTCGTAGTTAAAATTCAGACATGTGACCGTTTGTCCGTCCAGCGTGTTCATTGTCTGATTCATGGGAACACGGGGAAGCCTGCGGTTGGAACGTTCCGTCCGCTTTATGGAACCCTTGACGGGAGCCACAGTATCCTTAAGCAGTCCGGTCTGGATGGTTTTCGCCAATGTGTGATCGCGGTCAAATACGATCTGCAGATATTTCATACGGTTTTCCTCTGTGCAGTCTGTTATTTTCAGACTGTATTTCCATTTGTCGCCGACTTGCTGTACATGAAGTACTTTGGCTTTCATCTCAGCCGTATAATCTTTATAGGATAAAACTCCCAAAACATCTTTATCGTAAGGAATAAACTCAGGACTATCCAATAATACACCCATCCCTCCTTCTGAAATATCGGAGGTAATTCCTTTCAGCTCCCGGTTATCCACAATCAGCGTCATGGGCACACTGGCATATAGGCGTTCATCCTCACGATAATTGATACGTCCGGCGATAAATATTACCGATATCACCAGATAATAAAGGTTAAACAGGAGCCAGTAGAGGATGATGGCACTGCCGTAAGTCTCCACCATCAGTATATCTCGAACGCAGTAATATAATCCTGTTATTGATAATATCGCCAAAATAATATGAGGTATGGCGTACCGGAGTTCTGAATTTTTTGAAGAGGTTTTTAATTTAGGTGTTACATTAAACTTGTGCATCCGATTCCCGAAGGTCTCTGCTATCACAGGGACAATCAGGTATGGGAATAAAATGGTGTCCGCCACGTTGCTCCACCGCTGATTACGGATATTGCCGGACATGACACGAAGCGCCCGGTTATAAATAACATATGACGGCAGCCAGATCAGCAGCAGTTCCCAAAAGGAGCAGTCCACCGACACGATACCGAAGACGGCAAATAAAATGGGGGACAGGATATATATAAGCCTCCTGAGAAAAGTCCACCAGTACAGAAAGCAGACCAGATAACTGATCTTGGAACGCAGCGGCAGGGAACCGAACAGGAATTTGGGGCTCAGCAGGGTTTGTACGCATCCCCGTGCCCACCGCTGACGCTGCTTGATCAGGCTTTTGAAATCCTTGGGGGCCAGACCATGGGCCAGCGTCTTGTCAATCGCATAGCAGGTGTACCCCTTACTCTGGATACTCAGCCCGGTGGCAAAGTCCTCTGTGATGGTATCGGTCTTAATTCCGCCGATCTCTTCAAGGGCTTTACGGAGTATTACTGTGTTGGAACCTGCGTAAACTACAGAATTAGTACGATTGCGGCCAACATTGATTTCCCGGAAGAAATAATCCTGCTCGTTAGGGACACTGTTCTCCGCAAATAAATTAAACTGAAACATATCCGCATTATAAAAGCTCTGGGGTGTCTGTATAAATCCTATCTTTTCATCTTTGGTCTGGGCAAGCTCCTCTTCTGTCCGCAGACGCCATGTGCCGTCTTCTTCCCGGATCATTTGGGGAAGGAAGAAAAAGGGTACTGTCTCTGTCAGGAAATCACTTGTGGGGATCATGTCAGAATCAAAAGTTGCCACCAACTGCGAATTCGTTTTGCTTAAAGCGTTGTTCAGATTCCCGGCCTTGGCATGCATGTTGTCGGAAAGCCCGAAGTAACCGATGCCCATCTGCTTTGCCAGTCGGCGCATCTCAGGACGATTCATATCATCACAAAGATAGATATGGACTTTGCCGGGGTCGGGATATTGCATATTCAGACAACCGTTAATGGTCTTACACAACAAGTCCGGCTCCTCGCTGTGGGTGGCGATAAACACGTCCACATCCGGATACATATTGTCCGGGATTACCGGCTTTTCCGGAGATTTTGCCGTCCGCATATTGCGGTGATGAGAAAATGATTCCAGAATAGCCACCGCTTCTGCTGTTACAAGAGCGATACCCATAATAATCGACAACAGCCCATAACTGAAGGGAATGGTGAAGAATATGCGCCATCCTATGTAAATCAACGAGGTGATAACAACCCCTGCAAAAAGAAGATTGTATTTATTAAACCATACGGTATTGTTTTTCTGTTTCATAGAATTACCTCCTTCTTTTGGTAATACTTTTATTGATAATCCTTCCATCACTCTCTCTGAATGATTGAAATGCTGCAAAATAATGTGATAAGAATGAGAATGACCATTACGCCTCCGTACCACCTTTCCTTCTCGCTCCCAAACAGGAAATTCATTACGGGATCAACTGCTGTATCACGCTTTGTGCCAATCTCATAATCACTGAATTGGTAAAGCGAATCCATGTTCTCGTCCAGCCAGGTTCCGTGTCCCTTTAATATCAGTTTCATGTGTTCCACTTCTTCCAAAAAGCTTCGCGTGTTCACAAGCAGTGATTCCGGTACCTTCGTATAATAGCCCGATGACAGCAGGTTCTGCAAATCGTTATACTGCCAGCGCTCCCAGTCCCTTTCCGGCGCCGGACCAAGGTATGCGACGACCTCATCTATGTAGCTTTCCAGGTACGCATCGGAAAGCACGCCGCTCCGCAGCTCGCGGTACCGTTCTGTCAGCTGATATACAAATCCGGCATCCCTGAGAAGCTGCCGAAACCACACACCGTCATGCATGGCCGTGGAGTCCAGCATAAGCACCTCCGGATGGTTGTTGTCAATAGCCTGATCGAAATCCCATACAGGTCCCAGGCTGAGCTTGCCTGTGGTATCCTTATACATATAAAATGAATTGTAACCCGCATCATAATTTGCAAAAAACTCATTGATAATGAAGTAGTCGATAAAGGATTTAACATCTATGTAATCCCGATACAGAAGAAACTCATTGACGTCCTCCGAAAATAAAGCCTGTTCCAGCTTGTCAATATCCTCTTCGATATAATGAAGCGTATCGGCTGTTATTTCATTTTTGCCGGGATATCTGACATCCAGATATCCATAGGTAAGCCCTTCCCTTGTTCCGTAATTATTCAGCATAATACCGGTATCATTGTATCGGTCCCTGCAGAGGATATAAGGGGATTCTATAAAATGCGAATCGTATTCGGCTATATTCACCCGATCAGGGCTTTGCTTGACAGTTTCCATCAGCAGATAGAGGCCCATGTATTCATAATTATCCCCATTCTGGTAAAACACCTCGCAGTACCGCACATCCGGCGTGTTGGACATGATCTCCCCTGCCACATTAAAACACAGGTAGTTGCGAAGCAGCGATTTGTCAACATAGGAAATATTTAAAATCCACTCCCAGTCACTTCCCATACCCAAAACATCCTGCCTGTTTTTCGTCCCGTCTTCGTTAATCATCTTAATCAGATACTGGGGTTTGTTATATGACATCGAGGAATTTCCCCTTCGTTTGATACGTATGTTCGTTTCAAGAACAGGGGTATCTGCAAGACGATTAAGGGAATCCTTATTGTCAATCATAATAAGCACACCATCGGCGAACGGGTCATAATCCACCTGTACCCTGTATCCCTTTTCACTGTCCCAGAAAGTGCCGGCGTGGGGCTTGTCTCCATAAGTGTTGATGATAACGATGGGAAGATGAGTAGAAAACACATTATCCTGCGCCGGAATGCCTGCAGACACATCCTCCGTTTCAGATATGGGATTTTGGACGGTTTTGTGGTGATGCACCCTTTTGCCTTCCGATGCCAGTCCTTGAATGGACGATAACGCAATGGGCAAAGCGATCAGGATACAAGCCAGAATCAAAATTAAAATTTTTGAAGTTATAGGGTTAGACGTGCCCATTACCGACTGACCTCCTCGCTTTGCATCACAAGGTTCACATTGTCCACGCCCTTGATCCCATATAGATTTTCTGTTATCTTGCCTCCGCTCTTTTGCTCTTTACACAGAACAGCCCCAGAAAGCTCATAGATATACTCCACGTGCCCGCGTGAGGTATTCTTCACTCGCAGGGAGGCTTTGCCGCGATAGGTACCAAGAACCTCCTTCTCAATATCCGGGCCGACAGAAGCTTCCCCCTGAATGATCAGGAGATACCGGTCATTGGCTTTTATGGCACCAAATATCAGCATGACCAGAAAAATCACACCGCTGCCGATTAACGGGACATAATACTCCGATACACCGCAGCAAATGCCGGCGGCAATGCACCAGAATATGTAAGTGGTATCCCTCGGATCTTTAATGGCCGTACGGAAACGCACGATGGACAATGCGCCGACCATACCCAGGGAAAGGGCTATGTTGTTGCCGATTACGTTCATTACCAGCGTTGTGACAATGGTAAGCATCAAAAGCGAGGCGTTAAACCGCGGGCTGTACA
>Ga0153941_1000936_pt1 | contig 12162 bp, 11 predicted proteins | sample TSNJ025MetaG_FD_104733 | JGI IMG/M metagenome (GOLD analysis project Ga0153941, IMG submission 104733) | Attine ant fungus gardens microbial communities from New Jersey, USA - TSNJ025 MetaG | ecosystem: Host-associated > Fungi > Mycelium > Unclassified | place: USA: New Jersey, Brendan T. Byrne...
AACGTGGAAGCTACCAAAATTGGGAGAAAATCACTAAAATATGAGAAAAGTATTGGTACCAGAAGCTATGTCGGAGAAAAATCCCGCAAGATGCAGGTGAGAAGAAAAAATCTTGAGAGAAGAAGAGATCGGGAAATAGAAGAGAAATCCAGTCTTCTTAAGAATTTAGAGACCACTGAAGATTTAAAAATCATTCCGCTCAGGCATTATAAGGAAACCCTTGTAATGTTGGAAGAAGCCCAGGTATATTATGAAAATTCCGAAAAATCTCTGAAGGTAATGAATTTTGCCATAAATAACGGTGATTGCGTTGTACTGCAGGGTAAAAATGGCTGCGGTAAATCCAGCGTAATGAAAGCGATCATTCAGGAATGCGGTTTTAGAAAATTATTACCGGATAAAGAAGATATTACGTATCACGGCAGAATTACCTCTGCAAGCGGTATGGTAATATCTTATGTACCACAAGATACTGGTTTTCTAAAAGGAAACCTTATGGATTTCGCTGAATGGCACCAATTGAACATTACTCTTTTTCTGGCGCTATTAAGAAAGCTGGATTTTTCCAGAGAACAATTTGTGAAGAATATGGAGGATTACAGCGGCGGACAGAAGAAAAAAGTATTAATTGCAAAAAGCCTTTGTGAACAGGCGCATCTTTATATCTGGGATGAACCCTTGAACTTTATTGATGTTTTTTCCAGAATACAGATAGAAGAGTTGTTGTTAACTTATAAACCGACCATGCTTCTTGTGGAACATGATATAACTTTTGTAAATAAAATCGGGACAAAAGTAATTGTCTGTGAATAAGAATGGCGGTACAAAAAATGGAGGTATATTTATGGATAAAAAGAAAAGTAACAAAAAAACGAAAGCAGTATCACAGAGTTCATTTTCTAAAAATTCTGCCCCTTTAAAGGGGAGCCAACAGAATCAGACAAGCCGCAGGAAAGTGAATATGGGTAGAGACAAGTAATAGGAGAATAGTATGAAAAAAATTGCTGTAATGATTTATCCACATTTTTCTTTGCAAGAAATAACAACCCTTACTTCTTGCCTGACCATATGGTTTGGACAGAGCATAGATTATTTGGGAAGTAGTATTCAACCATATGAAAGTGAAGATGGTTTTCGCGTTGTGCCGGCTATGAAAGTATCCGACGCTAACCCCTCATCATACGATTGTATTATTTTGCCTGGAATATTGAATCCGTTACCGGCTTTATATGACGACGATTTAATTGATTTCCTACGTCGTGCGGAAGACCCAAACACATTGTTTGCAGCTATCTCAAGTGCACCACTTTTATTAGCTAAAGCGGGACTGTTAAGAGATGTTAAGTATACCGCAGGATTCTTTATGCAAATGGCAGACCATTTTCCATATATCAACTGTGAAAACTTTGTCCATCAACCTCTTATTGATGATAAAAATGTCATCACGGCAATTGGATTTGCTTTCCGGGAATTTGCACAAAAAGTTTTAGAAAGGCTTGATTTTGAAATAGGTGAATCATTTATGACACCTGTAACAAGAGAATACACGGAAGATGAATTGACTTTCTACTGGGAGGATTCGGATTATCAAGAGTTTCTTACCGAATTAAAGGATTATACAGACAAAGGATTATAAAAATATTTTTCTTGGAGTGGAAGCTGAGAGAGAATCCGGTAAAGGAATGTCTAGTGCGAGCGGGTAAAACACGTTCCCATTCTTTATATGCTCTATGCATGGCGCACATAGATCCGTCCAAAATCTGACAGTATGTCAGTTTGGGACGGATCTATTGCTTATATGATGATTATTCGCAATTAATCATTACAATCTTTAGGATTAAATTATAATTATTAAATTTAGTAAAATCAGAATTGACAAATTTTATATATTAATGTAAACTAAAAGTAAGACATGTTTGTAGTCGTTTGTGATAAGTATCCCTGTTTCTTAAAATCTGAAACGGAAAATTTTGGCAGTAATATATATTATACTGCCAAAGTAACGCTTATTTACCGAGAATAGAAAGGGTATACGATGAAACATAGTTATGTTCTATTTTTTCTAGTGCTTTTTTTATCCTGCTGTATAGGCTGTTCCAAACAAGGGAATACAGAGACGGAAGAATCATCTTCTGGTGAGAATGACTCCATTTCAACATGGAAAAGACTTGATACTGATAAACGGAATATGTTTGCCCCTGTGTTGATCGGGGATGTTTTATACTATTGGAACGGGGATTGGAATAGGGATGAACAAAGATGGAGCAACACTTCTATTTATAGACAAAGAAGGGGGGAAGAAAATTCTGAAGAAGTTGCAGCTTTGAATGAGACGCAGCTTCTTTATTTTCTGATTGATGAGGAACATAACTTGTATTATCTTTATGGCGAATATACCCAAAATGGACAAAAGTTCTTTTTCAGGAAAGATTCCGTTGAAGGCGCTGTACAATATGATATAGCTGTTTCAGCATCAGAAGAAGAAATGCTGAAACTTAGCAATGTGGCTCAGGGCGATTATTTTACCCAGGGCACTGTCAGTCGCAAAGGAGAAGCCTGCTTCTATAATCCTCGGGGAGAGTTATTTTTATTTGATGGAAACGGGAACTTCCTTGGTATATACAGCGTGGGAGCGAATACAGAAAACAATTCGAATGCTGTGTGTGGGCTGGTGAATAGCGGCGACGAAGGTGTTTTTTTCTATGCTGCGCAGGAAAGCCGGGTGCTGCTTCAAAGAATAAATATGGCAGATGTAAGCTTGGAAACGATGATAGAAGTGCCGGTGGAGAGTAAAGTTTCCCTGGAAGTTTACGATGGCTATGACAGAGGTATACTGATTTCAGACAGCAGCACTTTGTGGGAGTATCATCTTTCTGAAAAGAAAATGAATAAAATACTGGAATGGGGAAATGATACCCTAAATCTTATTGAATATGAGATCTCTGCGCTCAGTATGGCGGAAGATGAATGCCTGTATGTTCTGACACATCGGCCGAATGGCCAGGAATCCCTGGTACGCATAGCATTCCTGGAAGAATCCAATATCCCGGAGAAACAAGTCGTACTGCTGGCAATGTATAAACATGAGACATGGCGTGATATTACCTACCTGGAAACCATGGCAGAAGAATTCAATAAGTATAATGGTGAATATCAGATTGAGATAAAGCCCTATTCAGGACTGGAAGAATTATATAATGACTTGTTGAAGGGTAATGCTGCGGATATCTTTGAAATGAGCAGTATTGATAAGTATATACTGGAAGATAAAGGTGTTTTGGAGAATCTTTCCCCTTATTTTGAGAGGAGCGTGGTGGTAAAGGAAAGCGATCTACTGCCTGCAGTAAGAAGTGCCGGATATGTAGAGGGAAAATATGTGTTCATGTTTCCGAGATTTAATGTGACTGGTTATCTGGTAGCACAAGGCACGACCCACGAAGGCGGGTGGACTCCGGAAGAATATGTATCATTGGGGGAGATATATCCTGATTCCCGTATGGGTTACGCTGCAGAACCTGTAAGTATTTTACGCAATATCCTCTTGACAGACAGTGAAAGCTTCATCAATTGGCAGGATATGGAATGTTATTTTGACGATGACAGATTTATCTCATTGTTGGAAAGAATTGTGCACATAGGGGAAACGGAAAATAGTATTAGTCCTTTAGAATATAGAAAGAACGCTTATCAATGGCTTCATGACAAGGAATTATTAACAGATACATTTAGAATTTCTTCTGCCAGCGAGTATATTGACTACAGGTACGCATATGGGGATTTTGCAGAGTTTGCAGGACATCCCAATCAGAGCGGAAAGCTTTATTACCGTATGGAACCATGTGAGATACTGGGCATGAACAGTGCTTCAAAAGTCAAAGATGGTGTATGGGCTTTTATGGAATATCTTCTCTCCAGGGAAAATCAGAATCAAATTCCATCTTCCATCCCGATACATAAAGAAAGTTTTGAGACATGGCTATCACCCGAAGAAATAGTAAGTCGTACAGAGAGAAATAAAAAAAGTCAGCCCGGTAATTACATATACATGAATTTATTTTCCTTTGAAAAAAGCGAAAAATTGCCGGAAATGACAGATACAGACAAAGAATTTTTAAGAAATATGGTGGCAAATCTCTATTGGAATGATACTGTGAATGGAAAAGATATTTCTAACATCATATTTGAAGAAGCCGGTGCCTTTTTTGCGGGAGATAAAACAGCAAAGGAAGCGGCGGAAATCATACAGAATCGGGTTGCATTATTATTGAATGAATAGAGAAACGAAATTGTTAAGATGTTGAATTATAGGGTAGTGCAGGACGGCATATAGATCCGTCCAAAGTCTGACAGTATGTCAGCTTGGGACGGATCTATTGCTTATATGATGATTATTCGTAATTAATCATTACAATCTGAACATCTGTCAAAGCTTGGATTAAATGCATAAAAGTTTTTGCTGTTTAGTTTATCCTGGGTGAGTCTCAGGGCTTCGCCAAAGCGCTGGAAATGCACGATTTCTCGTGCTCTAAGGAATCGGATCGGGTCGCAGACTTCAGGATCTTTTACCAGACGCAGGATATTGTCATAAGTTGAGCGAGCTTTTTGTTCTGCTGCCATATCTTCATACAAATCAGTAATGATATCACCTTTCACCTGGAATTCGCAGGCATTAAAAGGAATTCCACCGGCAGCTTGCGGCCAGACTCCAACAGTATGATCCACATAATATTTATCAAATCCGCTTTTTTCAATTTCTTCCATAGAGAGATTTCTGGTAAGCTGATGAACGATAGTTCCGACCATTTCCAGGTGCCCCAGTTCTTCGGTGCCTATATCTGTTAAGAGACCGGCAACTTCCTTATAGGGCATGGAATAACGCTGGGAGAGATACCTCATGCTGGCACCCAATTCCCCGTCAGGTCCACCGTATTGCGAAATAATCACCTGTGCTATTTTGGGATTGGATTTTTTAATATTTACTGGGTACTGTAATCTTTTTTCATAAGCCCACATACTTAGCACACTCCTTCCCATGGAAGCGGAGCAGATCCCCATCTCCATTCTTTGTTGCTTTCTGCAAGGTCCTTAGTCAGCGGATAATATTTCTGTGAAAATTCTTTTACCATTTGATTCTTAATTTTAGCATAGTGATTAAAGTAATCCATGGCAGCCTGATCAAAAGGGTGTGTATCCAGATATTCCATCAAGTCAACCAATACAAAGTCTATAATTCCAATGTCAAATAACATTTGTTCTTTATTGTTCATCATACGCATCTCCTCCCGGTGAAGGGCTTATCCAAATCTGGGAAAATAGTGCCGATTCTATATGCTTTTTCCAGATTATCGAAAATTTGATCGAAATGCTGCCAGGGTACATATGCCATAGCTATCGGAAAATTGTCTATATTGTCATCAAAGCGATAGTCCTGCATAATACTCCTTTCCTGTCTATAGTTTTTATTTATAATAATCTATGTACCCCATAAAAAAAGGTGACTAATGTATACGAGTGAGGTGATCCTAAACATGACTCTAAACACTAAATGTTGCCGAAATGAATGTGAACGGATGAAACATTCCCTTTTGTTACACATGAAAGTATGATACACTATTAACATTGTGAGTTCAGTAAAAAGTCTGGCAGGAGGATACCATAGATGACCTTGCATCAAAACAGGATAATTATAAAAGTAGGAACTTCAACTTTAACAAACGAACACGGAAACAACAATCTTCGTTCATTTGACAGGCTGGCTTGTGTGCTTTCAGACATACAAAACATGGGATTTGAGATAATCCTTGTATCATCAGGCGCGATTGCAGTGGGCGCCAACAAGCTTAAAATGCGTGAACGTCCTGTAAGCATGCGGCACAAACAAGCCGCAGCAGCAGTTGGCCAATGCAGTATAATGTTTTTATATGATAAATTTTTTAGTGATTATGATAAAACAATCGCACAAATTTTATTAAACGCAGAAGATATTGAACATGAGGAAAAGAAAGAAAATCTTATTAACACCTTTGATACCTTGCTTGAAATGGGCATTATTCCCGTTGTTAATGAAAATGACTCTGTCAGCTATACGGAGATTGAGTCAGAAGACAGGTTGTTTGGTGACAATGATATGCTCTCTGCAGTTGTTGCTGTATTGTGCCGGGCCAAAACGCTTGTGATCTTATCAGATATAGACGGTTTTTATGACAGGGATCCCCGCTTACATCCACAAGCCCAGCTAATTGATCGAATCAACCGAATTGATGAAAGCGTTTACGCCCTTGCGGGAGGTGCAGGATCCAGACGCGGTACCGGCGGTATGAAAACAAAATTAAGAGCGGCCCAACTGGCTACTGCACAGGGTATAGATACTATCATTACTAACGGAAAGAATCCTGCCGTACTTTATGAAATACTCAAAGGGGAAAGTATTGGCACACTGTTCACGGGGAAACAACAGTAAAGTGCACAGAGCAGCCTTAATACTATGGTATAATGCCTTAATACCATGGTATAATGTCATTTATCATGGTACAATTTCTTTTACTGTGTGAGGCTGTTTGATCGTTACAGTTCAGAAAGTATCATCTCGTGAAGCGTATTACTATTCACGGAGGGAACAGTAATGTTTGATACAGTCTGCCGGAATAGAAATTATTAAATATATAGTTACAAAAATGATACAAATAGATCGTATGATATTATGTGTGATAAGGGAAATGGAGGAGTACATATGCTTAAAATACTTGTGGCTGAGGATGAGGAACCGATTTCCAATCTGATCAGAATCAATTTGTCAAAGGCAGGATATCAATGTATTTGTGCCGGAGACGGTCAAACAGCTGCTGATTATATGATGAACGAGCATTTTGATCTGGTGCTGCTGGACATCATGCTGCCTGGGATAGATGGTTATGAACTTATGAATTATGCCAAAGGGCTGGGTTTTCCTGTTATTTTCATTACAGCTCTTGGAACAACCCAGAATAAGGTGAAAGGACTTAGGATGGGAGCTGATGATTATTTAGCAAAGCCTTTTGAAATTGTAGAGCTGTTGGCGCGTGTGGAGGTGGTACTGCGGCGTTATCATAAAACAGAAAAACTGCTGGAGATTTTTGACGTTATAATAGACACCGCATCACGGACTGTGACACAGCAGGGTAAGCAGGTTATGCTGACAATGAAAGAATTTGACCTGCTGCTTTTGCTTGTCAGAAACCGAAACATTGCCCTTTATCGGGATACAATCTATGAAAATGTGTGGGGTGGTGAATATCTGGAGCAAAGCAGGACGGTTGACCTGCATGTACAGAGATTGAAGAAGAAGCTGCATTGGGAAAATCATATTGTAACTGTTTATAAGGTTGGATATCGGTTAGAAAGCTAAAAGTTCCGGGTTCTCGTGGGGATTAAGCATGTATGGAGTATAAGTATGAAGTTTTCTGACAAGCTTTTTTTGTGGACAACTGCAACATTGACTGTTATATTCATGGCATTTGGTGCCTTTATTTTATCTACCTTTTTCCAAAGGATATTGAATCGGGAAATGGAGAAAGGAAATACGGAGAGTCAGATGTTCCAATATGTATTTGAAATGGCTTATCTGGCGATTCCGGAAGAATATGGCGGTACATATTCTGTGGACAGGGTTACAGAATCCGTTATGAAAAGTCTTGTAAAAGAAGACAACACCTATTTCGTGTTTGACAAGGACAGCCAGCTTTTATTCAGTGATCAGTTAAGGAATAATGATCTTATCATGCCGGAACTTACCGGCATCATCAATTATCTGGATAAGGAGAAGACATATGGCTGCAAAATTATGGAATCTGGTGATCGTTATTATCTTTTAAATGTATGCAGAAGTGATTGTGACGGAACCATATTTTATCTGGGCATACAAAAAGATATTACCTCCATATACAGTGAGCGGCTGATTTTGCTCAATCAATACCGTATGGTTCTTGGAATATTGCTTTTTTTAGGTGCAGGAATCATTTTTATGTTATCCCGGTATATTACCAGGCCGATCAGGGAGCTTACCATTACTACGAGAAAGATCGCAGCAGGTGATTACAAGCTTAGAGTTCATAATAATTCCAGGGATGAAATCGGTGAATTATCCAAGAGCTTTAACCGGATGACAGACCGGCTGTTTCAGCGGATGCAGGAAAAAGAATTGGAGGCGAAGCAGAAGGAAGATTTCACGGCATCCTTTGCCCATGAATTAAAAACACCATTGACCTCGATTATTGGATATGCGGATATGCTCAGTACCATGCAGCTTTCAGAAGCGGAACGAAGTGAGGCTGCTTACTACATTTTCACACAGGGAAAACGTCTGGAACGTTTGTCCCATAAACTGTTGGAGCTGGTCAGTATAAATAATCAGGAGTTTAAAAAAATAGTAATCTCTACTAAAAAGATTGAATCCACACTGCGGGTGACCATGCGCCCCATATGGGAGCAGCGGCAGATAAAAGGGAAGATTGATATGGATAAGGGAAATCTGTCCGGCGACATGGATTTGCTGCTTTCTCTTTTGTTTAATTTACTGGATAATGCAGTGAAGGCAGTAGAACCAGGAGACTTTATTCTGCTTAAAGGCTTACGGCTTGAAAATGGATATGAAATCAAGGTAGTAGACAATGGCAGAGGAATTCCTCCCGAAGAGATTTCCAGGATTACGGAAGCATTTTATATGGTTGATAAATCCCGTACCCGAAAAGAAGGCGGTGCCGGTATAGGTATGGCATTATGTAAAAAAATAGTGGAACTTCATGAAGGGAGCATGCAGATTGGAAGCCGCCTGGGAGAAGGTACTGTTATAAAAATATTTTTGCCAAAGGAGGATTCACATGCGAAAAAGTAATATACGCCTTCTGTCTTATATGACCATAGGGCTGCCGCTGCTGATTTTATTGGGTATGGCTTTTTTTCTACCTGAACTGATCTATAAGATTCAGGACGGCCAGGTTATGAAGGAAGTCAGCATTGTTTCCAGAGCCGGACTTGATTATGCAGCTTTGAATACAGAATATGAAATGGACTTGCATAAGAGATTGGCTTATTTTGCAAAAAAATATGAGCAGGGAACCCAGTTTTATACGGTATCCTCTGATTATGAAAGCGGTTATGAAGAGGAGAAGCTGTTGGATTTGACAGCTAAGGCAATGAGCAGCTTAGGATTTGATTGGGACACGGCTTGTGAGATTGTTCAAAAAGAATATTATGTTATTTATGATGATGATATAGAAAGCGGAGCTGCTTTTTTCTGTTGGTTTCTACATTTAAGGCAGGCAGATCTTGCAGATGTCAGAATCCTGATAGATGGAAAAGATGACACGATCTATTATATGGAAGTGTATGATGATAAGGTGTGGGAAAATTATGATTATATGAGGAAAAGATATGATGTTGACTTTTCATACTTTGAGCTGACATCATATTATATGGATGACTCTGCTTATGATATGACCGCTACTACTACTAATACAAGCATGATAAAAGCATACACAGAAAATAATTCGGAGGAAATAGAATATGTTTGGGGATTCCGCTATATTGATGATTATTCATACGAAGCAATGATGTATTTTGATTCGTATCCGCTGAATTACCATGTCTTTTACAGCAATCAGGATGTAACAGGGAAGATGGGATACCATTTGGGGATAACTCAAATAGCGCAGCTGATTCCTGATATTGAAATTTACAGTGTAGGTTAACGGGGGAAATTATTACAAATGACAAGATGTCAAAGAATACATAAGGAGCGCCGCAAAAGGAAGAATACACATTATATCCTGTGTTTACAGATCGTGATCGTGGCTGTATCAGCATCTTTCCTGTGGGGAAGACAAACAGACAGATCAAAAGCACAGGAATCATTACCTTCCATTATAAAACTGAACGAGGAGGAGCTGACTGCACCGGTCAATGAACCGGACAACAATAGATCAGAACCTGCTGCTTCTCAGAATAAGCTTCTGATTTTGGTTAATAAAGATAATATATTTCCAAATGATTATGAGATTGAATTGAAAGTACTGCCAGATAGAGTTAATCAGGCAGATATACTCGCATATGATTCTTTATGTGCAATGTTAAAAGAAGGACGTAAAGAGGGGTTACGTTTTGAAATCTGTTCCTCTTACCGTACAATTGAAAGACAGCAGGAATTATTAGAGGAAGATATTGCTTATATCATGAGACGCGGATCTTCCTATGTGGAAGCATACAGCAAAGCGACACAAGAAACCATGCCGCCAGGATACAGCGAACATTCCACAGGTCTTGCATTTGACATAGTATCGTTAAGCTATCAGATACTGGATGACAAGCAGGAAAAAACAGCAGAGAATATATGGCTTAGAGAACATTGTATGGAATATGGTTTTATCCTTCGCTACCCAAAAGAAAAGGAGTCGATTACTGGAATCAATTATGAATCCTGGCATTTCAGATACGTAGGAGTGGAAGCTGCCGTATCTATTACAGAAATGGGCATTACCCTGGAAGAGTATCTGGATATTGAATCTGAGTCAAATACCCCGCAGCAAGCTGCGGGGTATTAAGCTTGTAGGCACAGCCATGCATATTCACAGCCCCGCGTGTATATATTGAAATAATATTATATAAGTATGCAGACGGGGTGGATATGGGAACTGCCGCAGAACTGTTACGTAAGATAGATGATATTGTATGGGGACCATTTTTGCTGACATTTTTACTGGGTACCGGTATGTACCTGATGATCCGCATGAAATTTTTACCCATCAGAAATCTGGTTTATGCATTAAAATGCGCCGTAGGAAAAGATTCCAGAAAAGCGGATTACAAGACGGGAGACATATCCTCTTTTTCCTCCCTGATGACAGAACTGGCGGCTACCATAGGAACCGGTAATATCGTGGGAGTGGCAACAGCCATGGTTCTGGGTGGACCGGGTGCATTGGTATGGATGCTGCTTTCTTCCATAGCAGGGCTTTCCACTAAGTTTGCAGAGAGTATGCTGGCCGTTAAATACCGCAGTTACAACGAAAACGGTGAAGTAGCCGGCGGTCCCATGTATACCATGGCAAACGGATTTAAAAACAAAAGGCTGGGTTATCTGTTGGGAACCATGTTTGCCGTATTCGCAGTATTTGCTTCCTTCGGCATGGGAAACATGACACAATCCAATTCCATAGCCTCGGCACTTGACAGTACCTTTGGAATAGATGTACATACCACCGGACTTTGGATTACCATACTTACCATCCTGGTAGTACTCGGCGGCATCAAAAGTATATCCAGAGTAACGCAGATCGTAGTACCCACAATGGCTGTTTTTTACATGCTGGGTGCCTTATGTGTGATTGCATTTAATATAAAAAACCTTCCGGAAGGTGTTTCCATGATTATTACCATGGCATTTTCAAAAGAAGCCATAGCTGGCGGAGTAGGCGGACATATCGTGGCTTCCATGCAGCAGGCTTTCAGATGGGGCATATCCAGAGGTGTATTTTCCAACGAGGCCGGCTTGGGAGCTGCCGGAATCAGTGCAGCCGCCGCAAGCACAAATGATCCTGTTAGACAGGGTTATATCAGCATGACAGGCGTATTTCTGGATACAATAGTAATCTGTACGGTAACAGGACTGACCCTTGCCGCATCCGGTGTGCTGGGGATGACAGATCCAAATGGAGAACTACTCACAGGAACAGAATTGACCATACGCGCCTTTTCCACTACATTTGGTGAGTGGGGCGGATACCTGGTCAGTATTGGAATCGTATTATTTGCATTTGCCACCATTATCGGCTGGGCCTATCAGGGAGAAAAAGCCTTTGAATTTCTGGTCAAAAAACCAAAGTACTGTATTATTTACCGCTTTGTGTATGCACTGACTGCCTTTGTGGGAGCTGTCTGTGCCCTGGATGTGGTGTGGGATTTTTCTGATATCATGAATGGATTGATGGCGGTTCCCAATCTGATCTGCATTCTGATCATGTCGGGGGAGGCTTGCCGAGCAATTAAACAGTATGAAAGGTAACCTGCTGTTTATGTACTGGTGGGGGAGTGATAAATCCGGACGAGAGAGGTACAGAACTGGTTTTCCGGCGGCAGGGGACATCATACACAGGGAAAGACATACAGAGCCCGCGGGGATGGTTTACAGCA
>Ga0153941_1000939_pt1 | contig 12126 bp, 11 predicted proteins | sample TSNJ025MetaG_FD_104733 | JGI IMG/M metagenome (GOLD analysis project Ga0153941, IMG submission 104733) | Attine ant fungus gardens microbial communities from New Jersey, USA - TSNJ025 MetaG | ecosystem: Host-associated > Fungi > Mycelium > Unclassified | place: USA: New Jersey, Brendan T. Byrne...
AAAACTGACCATGGAAAAATGTATAGAGCTGATGCGTACGGCACTTGCCGACCTGGAATCCGGAAAAGCAATGCAGCCCTTAAGAAGCGTTAATAAACTTCCTCATGATAATTCCTTTGGCTTTATGCCTGCTTATCTTGGAGATCATGACTACTTCGGCGCTAAGGTGATCACCGCATTTCACAGAAACCAAGGCACAAAGTATCCCTCCCACATGGGATATGTGATGATGTTTGAATCTGAGCATGGCAGTGTGGTTGGAATGGCGGATGCCGGTGCCATCACCCAGATCAGAACAGGAGCTGTCAGCGCAGTGGCCACAGACCTGCTGGCGGAAAAAGATGCCGGCCGTCTGGCACTTGTCGGTGCCGGCGCCCAGGGACGTTCTCATCTGGAAGCAATGTTATTGGTCCGAAACATTCAGGAAGTAAATGTATATGATATAATAGAAGAAAATGCCAAGAAATTTGCAGAAGAAATGACAGTAAAATACGGCGTTCGGATAAACGTATGCAGCAGTGTTGAGAAAGCCGTAAAAGGAGCCGATATAATTTGTACACTGACGCCGGCCAGGGAAGCTTATCTGAAAGCAGAGTGGGTAAGCCCCGGCGCACATATAAATGCAGTTGGAACCTTTACGCCGGTTACCAGAGAAGTGACTTCTGAGCTTGTTGCGGTATCCCGGTTGTATGCCGATCAGGTGGAAGCCATGAAAAGGGAAAGCGGCGAATTCCTGATACCGAAACAGGAAGGCCTGATTACCGATGACCATATTATAGGCTCTATAGGTGGATTACTACTGCAAAAAGTACCGGGGAGAGAAAATAGGGAAGATATTACCTTATTTATTGCTCTGGGGTTGGCGGTAGAAGATGTCATCTGCGGTAAATATTTGTGTTGCATTTGATTTAACAGATGTATGGAAATTACCGTTTTAAAAGATATCATTGTACTGCGGTGTTTATAGAAACGTATGGACAAGGGGGAATAAAAATTGCAGGAAATTAAGCAGCCACAAGTATTATACATCAAAAGCGATTCCCAGGATTCATGGGGAGGGAACCAGAACTGGTACAGGGATAACTGGCAGCGCAATGCAGGCTGCGGTCCTACAGCATGTTCCAACCTGATCTGGTATCTGTCCAGGACAAGGAAAGCCTTATACAACTTGTTCCCCTTTCCGGATAACACCAAAGAAAACAAGCTTAGGCTTATGGAGGAGACCTGGAAATATGTAACACCCGGATTTATGGGGGTTAACCGTGTTGACCATTTTGCAGAAGGTGCAGAATGCTTTTGCAGGGATAAAGGATTCCGGATAAAGCCGTTGGTATTAGAGATTCCCGGTCCGATCAGCAAACGTCCGTCAAAGGAAACGGTAGGGGATTTCCTGATAAATGCCTTTCAGAGAGATCTTCCGGCAGCATTTTTAAATTTGTCAAACGGGGATTTGTCCAATCTGGAAGGATGGCATTGGGTTACCCTGTATTCTGTGGAGGAACACAACCTGACAGCGTATATGATGGACCAGGGAAGCCGGACATTGATAGACCTGGATTTGTGGCTGAAAACCACCATGCTTGGTGGTGGCTTTGTGGTGCTGCAGCCGCCGGAATAGCTGGTCAACCATTGTTGTCATCCGACAATTTTCTGGTAGCAATCAGCATAAATGGTCTCAGTTTGTCTGGCTATATCGCCGGGGATTTCCGGTGCGGGAACAACACCATTCAACCTATTTTCTGTCAGCCAATCCCGAATAAACTGCTTATCATAACTTTGAGGCGATATTCCGGTAGTATATGCTCCGGCATCCCAAAATCTGCTGGAATCAGGCGTAAATATTTCATCCGCCAAAACGATATTATTGTTTTCATCATAGCCAAATTCAAATTTGGTATCAGCAATAATAATCCCCTTATCTAAGGCATATTCATAACAGCGGTTATATAAATCAAAGCACAAATCGCTCATTTTTTGTGTAAACTCCCGTCCCATATCATCGTTCAGCTGTGCCATCGTGATATACTCGTCATGTCCTGTATCATGTTTTACAGACGGGGTCAGAATGGGATGCTCCAGCTTTTCGGCTTGTTTGTATTCGCGGTCATAAGTATAGCCGCAAAAAGATTTGCCGGATTTATATGCTCCCCACATACTGCCGAACATGTATCCTCTCACCACAAATTCATATGGTATCATGTGCAGTTTTTTCACAAGAACGGTGCGGTCCTGATATTTCGGATATTGAAAAAACGGCGGCATATCATCAAGGTTATTTGATAAGATATGGTTTGCAGTAATTTCTTTCGTATAGTTAAACCAAAATAGTGATAATTGATTTAACACAACGCCTTTATTGTGAATTTGCGTAGGTAATATAACGTCAAACGCTGAGATTCTATCCGTCGTTACTATAACCAATGAGTTATCCGAAACCTCGTACACATCTCTGACTTTTCCCGTTATTAATGTTTTCATATTATGCAGTTCCATTTTATTTTCTCCTTTTATTCGTCACCAGTTAAGGTTATTTATAAATACAACAGAAGGCTCGCCTGTGACCACTTCACCAATCGTATAACAATTATAGAACCTGGATATTGCTTTTGATATAGCGGACTCCGCTCCCGGCTCCATTACGACAATTAACCCAACGCCGCAGTTAAAGGTTTTGAGCATTTCACTATCTGCGATATTGCCGTTTGACTTAATGTATTTGAAAATATGCGGGATTATAATGCTGCTGAGGTTTATACGGGCAGATAAGCCGTTCGGCATAATCCGTGACAGATTACCCTCAACACCGCCGCCGGTTATATGTGCCATCCCATGAACAGAGTTATTACCAAAAAGCCCTTTTATCGCTTTGTAATATGGAGTGTGTGGTTTCATAATTGCTTCAAGGAAAGATTCATTATCGATCTTCTCATTTTGGATTTGTGGCATAACGTCCATCAGGTGTCTGACCAAAGAATAACCATTTGTGTGCAATCCGTTTGACGTCAACGCGAGAATTTTATCGCCGGTTTGAATTTTCGAACCGTCAATAATTTTTTCTTTGTCTACAATCCCCGCTATACTCGCAGTCAAGACATATACACCTTTTTCCACGACACCGGGTTGTACCGAAGTTTCACCGCCGACTAAATCGCACTCGTTCTCCCGGCAGGCTTCCGATATGCCTTTAATGAATGATTTTATCGTGTCTTTTTCTGCATTGCCGCAAATAATTGTATCCAGTACAGCAAGTGGTTTCGCACCCATGACGATAATATCATTAACAAGATGGTTTACCATGTCGTGACAAATTGATTCAGTATATCCGTATTTTATGGCGAGTTTTTGTTTTGAGCCGGGTTCTTCAGATTTCAAAACAAGCACAGGATTTTCGATTTCATCGAACCATATGTCATATAAAGACGCAAATGGACCAAGCTTATTCAAAACACGCGGATTTTGAGAACTTAGGTAGACAGCCATTTCGCGTTTTATCGAATCTGTATATGAAATATCCACGCCCGCTTTTCCATATGTCAAGCCGACATCATCTGAATCCTGAGCGTTCAATATTTCATCGGTTGTCGTTCCTAAAAGTCTGGAAAGAGTATACAGCAATTCGATTGTTGGATAAGATGTGCCACTCTCCCATTTTGAAACTGCCTGAAAAGAAACGTGCAAGGCATCCGCCACCTGTTGTTGCGTTAAGCCTTTGGATTTGCGTTTATCAGCTATGAAAGCTGCTATCTTTTTATTGTCAAGCATTGAAAACCACCTCCTTTTAAAATTAGTTACTATTCACAGCTGACGCTGTTCATAGTAACATGATGCACACAAATCGCAAAAAGCGTGCGATTTGGCACCTGCTACCCTCGCTTATACAATAGAAAGTAAACTTTCTATTGTCATGAATTGTGCAAAAACCGCACAATTTTGACTTCGCGGAACTGGCTGTGAATCGTAACTAAAATTATACTATGGATATATGAATATGCAATAACTATATATTTGATATATGGGTATAATTTCAACCTGTGGTAGAGCTGCTGTTTATCTTTTTTATCCCGTCGCTCGGATTCCCCGCAGGTAAGATTGTAAATTACTCCGTTTTCTCTTTTCCCAGCTTTTATAATGGTGTTACAATGTGATGAATTTGTTTTTATCTTTAAATAAACGGTATAGACCTCTTGTGCATAGATGCTGTGTAAAGGTACTCAATGCGCTCAACAGCGTCAGTCAGCACATCTTTTCCCTCCAGGTAATCGCATAAAATTTTATAGGTGAGTCCTAACTCGCCTTCGTCAGTTTGATTTTCCCACAATCCTGCTGCCGGTGCTTTATTTAGTATATTTTGGGGAAGGTAACCGAAAGGATATTTATACGCTGCCAGTTGACGTATTTGTCTCTTATCCAATGTTTTAAGCGGTAAAATATCATACGTTGACGTGCTTTGCGATTTCCAATCCTATATTTTGATGAATCCGGAGAATACTTTTTTACCGCAAAATCAACTACTTCACCTATGTTGCGTACTACATATTCCATACCTGTGCAGTTAACAACATCCCATGCATCCTGAATATCTTTCTCCTCGTAATATGGAGTAATAACACCCAGAAAACGCTTTCCGCATTTATTACAAGCCACTTTACATAAAGCCGCCGCAACAGCGCTGTCAATTCCTCCGGATATCCCTAATAGATATCCATTAGCAAAAGGATTGTTTGACAGATAGTCAATTAACCACTGTACACGACGTTCAACTTCCTCTTCAACATTGATTACTGGTTTTACTCCAAATTCTTTAATTATTTCTAAATTGCTTGTCACTATTTCCCTCACATCTACGAAATATATAAAATTGCTACGCTTACATTGTACATCCGCGCACACAATAAAACAACGTTTGTTACCCGGTAAGTTGGTGGAATGGTGCCAACAATAATTACTATCACATTCAACATCATTCGTAATGGAAGATGTAAACATGATCCATGTAACATGATATTGCGGATATGTAAAGTTAATGTGGTAGAAATATATTATCACAAAGTATATAATATATATGGATAATTGTTTATTAAGAGGAAAGAGACTATTGAGTGTATTCCCAAACTGAAAAAGTAAGGGCTTGTTAAAAATCTATACTAATTGACAAAAAATGTTGTAGAGGAAAGGAGAGGATTACATGACTTTTGGTGAAAAATTACTGCAGTTAAGAAAGAATAGGGGAATGTCTCAAGAGGGATTAGCAGCGCAGCTAAATGTATCAAGACAGGCGATATCCCGTTGGGAAACGGATATTTCCTATCCTGATTCGAGGAATTTAATGAAGATAGGCCAACTGTTTGGTGTAACAACAGATGATCTGCTCCATGGAAATTTTCCAAGTGACATAGATAATGCATGTGTAAAAGAAGAGGAAAAATCAATTCATGAGAAGCATGAAAATATTGCTGGAGTTATTGGCAAAATAGGAGCGAAACAGAAAAAACTGAATAATATAATTCTGCTTTCTTACATAGCTGAGTTTATAATTTTATGTACGGCAGGTTTTTTATTAAAAAGAAATTGGGAATACTTTTTTGTGGCTGGAACATTATTATGTGTCGGTATAATGGCGATGTTAATTTTTAGATATGTAGTTAATACAAAAAGCTATGATCTTTTAGCGGGTGTTGATACCAGAAAATATAGATATGATACGACCTTGTTAGATAAAGTAATGATAAGCATTGAATTTATTTTTCTGGTGAATAGTATTGTTACGGGAAACGTTATTATGGGTATTGCTTTGATTAAAAGAGTTACTGATGTACAAGAGGATTTAATGCCACTTATTGTTTGTATTGCAGGTGTTGTCGGAACAGTGGCTGCCATATTTGCGGTAAGTAAATCATTCCAGCCATTAGAAGAAATAAAATGAGAAGATGACCTGCATCACTGCCCTGCTTCGCCGTCAGGGCAGTCAAGTGGAGGAAATGGTATATTTATCCTTCTATGCTGTCGCCAGCTTGCGAGTTTTACTTCAAAAGTGCCTGTATTGCCGCGTCCTGATTATGTAATGCACACCCACCCATACCTTCATGGAGTAAATGGCTTTTCTGGCGGATTTCATGTAATAGAGGAGAAGACAGCGCATCTATCAAAGATAGATCCAGAACGTTGCGGTCAGAATATGCCGAGAAAGGGCAAGGTTCCAATTTGCCGGATGCGCTGATATGTACAAACCCGCGACCCGCAGCAAGGCAGCCGTCATAAATTGTTTCATCGCCGGGGAATGCGATAAGAAGCATACCCTCTTGCTCCGATTCCCTTCGGCAAAAGTTTTGCAGTGCCAGCTTGCTTTCTTCTGTTAGGGTTAATAATTCTTCGCTTTCATCCACAGGAACGTATTCCGTAAAAATGGAGAGACGGCAGCCTAAGCGCATAAATGGCAGAAGAAAATCTTTACCAGTAACATCCTTTATATTATGCTCCCCGGTTGTAACCGACAGCCCAAAAGGAACCGTCCGATTGGAAAGCAGAAGCATAGACCGATTAACCTGTTCTGTTACGCCATGCCCGCGCCGGCTGTCTGTTTTATCTGCATCCCCTTCAACACTGAACAAAGGTATCATATTGCGGTTCTCAGCAAACCAATCGGCTTGATTATCGTCCAATAAGGTGCCATTGGTAAATACCAAACCTAATAATTCAGGATGAGAGGCAACCGCCTCCAACCAGTCCTTACATAAAAGCGGTTCCCCGCCCGCAAGCAAAATGATGGAACAACCGGCTTCAACTGCTTGAAGCAGCAAGTTATCAATCTGCGGTCTTGTCATTTCGTTTTCCGTATCACGGCAATGAGCCCTTGCATAGCAGCCTGTACATTGCAGGTTACATCTTTCAGTTGTACTGATAATCAAGAGCGGAGGGACAACAACGCCCTGTTTTCTCAAAGAATTTCTCCGTTTGGCTGCAGTAGGAATACAGGTCATAATACGCATAAGGGATGCCTTGCTTTGGGGAAAGTCCTGTAATATTTTTATACCCGCTTTCATAATGGATTGAAGACTTTGGTCAAACAGCACATTATAAGATTTCATCTTGTTTTGCTCCTTCCGGGAAGTGTGAGGTTAATAGGGTATCGATTACCTGAACACGCTCATCATGTTCCAGCACGTCAACCCCTGCATAGTTCCAAAAATCTTTAGCACGTAAGAAAAGTAATTGGAGAAACGAAATAATCTCATAAGCTGTAATACGCATACTAATTTCAGACCGTTCGCTCCCGCAAATCTCCCTAATGAGCGGAAGAATAAATTGTGGAACAGTAATATCCGCTTTTATTATTTCATACTCCACTGACAAGCTGGTAAATTGTGAATACTTGATTGTTATATCACAAAGAGTAATCAGCATTTCACGCAGCCGCTGAAAAGCTGGCATATCCTTACCTTTTATCGAAAGCCAGGCGTTGGCCTCCTCCCGCATAAGTTCTCCCACAGCCAGATACACAAGCTCATCCTTAGATTTAAAATAATAATTTATCATGGCAAGATTTACATCTGCGGCAGTTGCGATGTCCCGGGCAGTTATACATTCCGGCGCTTTATCGCTCTGTAATAACAGAACCGTTGATTGTAATAGGTTTTCCTTAACATCAGCTTTCATTGTATCTCCTCCTGTTAAGCGTGTATTAAACATGTTTAGTTTAACTCGTTTTATTTACATTGTCAAGTAGTAAAAAATATTGATTTTTTAGCAGTCCTGTTAAAAGAATACAAAGATTGAGCTTAGACAGCAGAAACTACTAAAGTAGTGTTGACTTCTCCATAAGACTGTGGTAGTATAAAGAAACAAACTACTGCAGTCTTTTGGAAGGAGAATTAGCGAATGGAGATTAAACTATTTGATTCTGAGTTAAAAGTTATGGATGTGCTATGGCGTGAGGGTGAATGTACCGCTAAATATATATCCGATGTTTTGAAAGAAGAAACAAGCTGGAACATGAATACAACCTATACCCTTATCAAGCGCTGCATTAGGAAAGGAGCCATTGAACGCCGGGAACCCAACTTTATGTGCCGCGCCCTTGTACCGAAAGAGCAGGTGCAGGAAAGAGAAACTGACGAGTTGATAAACAAAATATTTGAGGGCTCTGCCGATAAGCTGTTTGCATCACTATTAGGCAGAAAAAATCTTTCTGGCGAACAGATTGAAAAGCTAAGACAGATTATTGGCAATTTGGATTGAGGTGATTATTGTGAGTTTAGAGCAAATGAGCTTTTCCGCTTCTGTGTTGATTCTTGTTATAATTTTAACACGCGCTTTGGCGATCAACAGGCTGCCCAAAATAACATTTTTAATTTTATGGGTTGTTGTCTTGCTGCGATTGCTGATACCTTTTTCGCTGTCATCGCCTATAAGTTTGTATTCGATTATCAGTTATAACACAATGATAGCGGATACAACGATGGAAACCCCGGGAATGAATGTACTCCCGATTATAACACCTACACAAAAACAAACAAGCGATATAACAATAACACAACCATCTGCCATAACAAGTCCCCTGTCGATATGGACAATCATATGGATTGTGGGTGCTTTATTATGTGCTGTATATTTTGTAATTTCCTACATCAGGTGCCTCAGGGAATTTCAAACATCCATTGTCGTTAAAAACGATTTTACTGCCGATTGGCTGAGAGAACATAAAATTGTTCGAACGATCAGTATAAGACAATCAAGGCGTATTTCCGCACCCTTGACCTACGGTATTTTTCAGCCGGTTATTCTTGTGTCCCATCAGACAGATTGGTCAGATGAAAAACATTTAAAGTATGTCCTTGCGCATGAATATGTGCATATCCGGCGCTTTGATATTGTAACAAAAGTTTTTTTAACTGTGGCCTTGTGTATCCATTGGTTCAATCCGTTTGTATGGGCTATGTATATCCTGGCAAACCGCGACATTGAGTTATCATGTGATGAAGCTGTAGTGCATTCATTTGGTGAAACGATAAAATCCACATACGCCGGTATTTTAGTCAGCATGGAAGAACGAAAAAGCGTCTTAACCCCTTACTATAACAGCTTTAGTAAAAATGCCATTGAAGAAAGGATAATAGCCATAATGAAAATTAAAAAAACATCACTGATAGCGGTCTTGACTGCCATTATTATGGTAGCCGGTATAACAACAGTTTTTGCTACAACGGCAATGGCAAATAGCAATAACCCCTTGACGGCAATTCCTGATACAGATTTTACAAATGATGAATATGATAAGCTTCTTGCTCTGCAATTTGAAGGATACGAGAAACTGTCAGTGGCTGATTACAGAGAAAAAGTCTGTACGATATTAGACGCAGATTATCCTGACTATATGGAATTAATAGAGCGTATGTATCATGATGATCAGATTTCGGAATTACGCTACACAAACGGGACAGCTTCTTTTCTGAACAACACTTTAATACCTGTCATTGCAGAAAATTGGGAAAAACGAGATTTCGGAAATTATATCAAGTCTGCAGACAAAGCAGGTTCGGACGGCGGTTGCCTGGAATATACTATTACCCGGTTTATTTTAGATTCAAATCAACTCACTGTTGAGCAGCATGAACAATCAATCCATGGCTTTATGGATGGTATACAAAGATTTTGGGAAAGCAAAAGCGAGACTGAATTACAGGATGAGGCAACAATGAACAAGGCAATTGAATCTGAAATCGAACGTCTGAAAAAGCAATGGGAAACTCCAGATATACAGTTAGATATGACATATTATTTCATGCCGCTGTCTGTATTCGATATACCACAAGAAAATGTGCCAGGTACAGATGACATAAATGAGGAGCGCGATTTACCGGCGGCAACCGAAGCGGAGTATAAATTGCTTCTTGCACTGAAAACCGCTGATTTCAAAAATAAAACCGTTTCGGATTTCAATTATACCCTCTTAGAATGGGCAAATGAAAACCATGAAATAGTTGAGCGTATTAGCAAAGATGTGGCTTTTAATGATATTCGCGTCAACCTTACCGATGATGAATTGTCATTTGTTACTTTAACATTCCCGATTTCCAACACGCAAAACGCTGTCATGATCCGCAACGAATGGAAGGGCGGCTCCAAAGAATATCCTATCGTACAATACGAACTGACCAGAAGTGAAGAACCGTATGTATGGTATAACTTATGGTATCAAATATCTATTCGGATACCCGATGAAAGCAAACTGACAATAGGAGAGCGTGATCAATACCTTACTAATGTTATCAATGGCATGCAGACATTCTGGAACGAAAAAAGTATAGAAGAGCTTGCCGCCGTGGACGAAAAAATATGCCGCACACAGTTGAATACATTAGTCAGCAATAACAGCAATAATCTTATAAAAATAGAAGTAGTCAATTTAGCCTTTGAGGGTTTTGATGAACGCAGATTAAATAATTAACAATACTTTTTCATAATTTTTTAAGCGGTCTCAATTAAACGAAATATTGAATTGCATTGCCGCTGTATTCTTGATCGTATAATCAGCCTTGTGCTGGCCGAGTATCATTTTGACGATGTAGCCCTAAACCGCTGCCGCCAGATTTTCTTTATCAGAGAATATGTCCTGTCTTGAAAATTTAATGGACTATATGCCTGGACATATGTTATACTATATTACGCAAACTAAAGGGGGTGAGAGCATGACGGATAGTGGTAAACTTGATTTATTACTTGAGCAGTTACAGAAAATAAACAATCGTTTAGATATCATAGAATTAAAACAAGATATGAGTCACAAAAAATTTAATGATTTATCACTGGATATAAAGCTTTCTGAGCGTAACATTCGTAATGATATCCATACATTACAGGATGAAATGGAAACTGTTATAGAAGTATTAAAGCAAAATGAATTAGTACCAAATTAAGTATTACAATTGAAGGGCGTATATTCTAAATGGGTTAGGCACAATTCATTGACCAGCACCTATCCTATTCGCTAAATGAAGGAGCCGACACAAAACGAACGTTTTGTATTGGCTCCTTCATTTGCTCCCTGTATATTGTGAACAATAACGGGAGAATTTTTGTTGTGCCCGGAATGAAGTAAATGAACTATAAAAAAACCATAAAAAATATGATTTTCAGCCTCATTTAAGCAAGAAGCTGTAGTATAATAGCTATAAGGATATTATGCATAAGAATAAGAGTTTTTGTCTATAAAATAAGAGATTTTGAATATGGTATTTACAAATAGTCCAGCGGTACTATTATATCAAAGTAGAAGATTTACAAAAAGCAACAAAAAATAATAAAATTCAATAACGTAAAATAACCTGGGAAAAGAAAGGTAAGCCATATCCTGAGTATGTTACTTGTGGGGTAATGATTTTAGGTGACAGTTCCCTGCAGGTACTTGCAGAAAGTGGGACTGGGACAGGTATTAAACAGTCAGAAAGTACAGGCAGTATGGGTAATGAATATGAATGAATTTGAATTAATTTTAACAAGCTACGACGGCTGCGATTATTTTGTAACAGAAATATGGTATCAAAGCAATCTGATAGCCATTGTAAAAGATAACGATGAAATACAATTGTTTGATGAAGATAAAAACAGGACAATTGTTAAGAGTGATTTATTTAAAACGGTTATGGACATGGCAAAGAAAAAACTAAAAGGTTAATTCCGAAAGCAACAAAGCCCAAATAATCGGGCTTTGTTGTTGTCTTCACTAAAATGATTTTTCCATTATGGCTATTATAATCCTCATTCCGAAACAGAAGCCATCCACAAAACCATCAGCTTTGGCGATTGGGTTACCAGGACAAAATTGCAGTATTCCTAAATATGGAAAGGTATATAAAAAAGTAGCTTGTGAGATTATGAGATTATATAAACTGCTTTCAGAATGGAATATTTTATTGTATAATGGGCATATCGATAATATCATTACAGACATATACCGCTAAACAATCATTTCAAAACACACGATTACAGGAGTATATATATGGGGTACATTGAAGATTTGCGCTCTATTATCGGACACAAAAGAATAATATTAAACGGTTGTATCGTTTTTATAAGAAACCCCAAAGGTCAGATTCTAATGCAGAAAAGAAAATATCCATACGGAAAATG
>Ga0153941_1000943_pt1 | contig 12091 bp, 11 predicted proteins | sample TSNJ025MetaG_FD_104733 | JGI IMG/M metagenome (GOLD analysis project Ga0153941, IMG submission 104733) | Attine ant fungus gardens microbial communities from New Jersey, USA - TSNJ025 MetaG | ecosystem: Host-associated > Fungi > Mycelium > Unclassified | place: USA: New Jersey, Brendan T. Byrne...
AAAGGTTATAAGATATTAGTTCGATCAGAAAAGGAATCTGATCGACACAGAGAAAGCGGGAATACTGTGAAAAACAATAATCTCTTAGGAGAACATGGAAGGAAGCATATAGCACTTTTCTGTAATGAGCTTGATGCTCTGGGGAACATAACAGGAATAAAGGACGGTAATGGGAACCACGCCTGGTTCGTATTGGATGGATGGGAGCGGATCAGTGAAACCCATACGCCTGACGGTAGTGTTGAAAGAATTTACCAGATACAATTTATCCCATAGTGGGATGGATAAATAGGAGTAAATTATGAAATCTATTGAAACATTAAAAAGCAGATTGACAAGTAACAGTACTTTATGTGTACAAAACGAAGGTGGATTTACAGGAGAAATGGGATTTGAATGGAGAAATCCTGCTACTGACCTTGCAGTTCAAAGTTTTGAAACAAAAAATAATATTATTTTGCCTGATGGTTATAAAAATTTCCTTAAAATCACTAATGGTGCGGTGATTTTTAAAGACATTCAGTATGGACAATGGGGATGCAGAATTCTTGGGCTGGATGAATTAATAGATATATCCAATCAAGTAGATAGTTGGGGTTATGAGTTGAAACCAGGATGGCTTGTTTTTGCCACATGGTTAGGCGATTGTGATATTCTTGTTTTTGACATTAATAAGAGCAAGGCAGGGATTAATAACTATATTATTGATGGAGAGCAAGGGGAGCGAGTTGATGATTGGGTAAATATTAAAGGTGATTTTGCGAAGTGGATTGATAGATTGATTGTTGCACAAGGCGCAAAATACTGGAGATGGTATTGATTCATTAATTAACACAAAATTTCAAACTTAGTTTTAGTGTTTCGTAGCTCAACCAGATCCAAATGGAATATTTTTAACAGATGCAACAAGAAGCATAAGACTTGGTAACCATGAGATGAAATCGTTTGGAACTACTAAAGCTCATTTTCATTATGAGACATGGGATTATAATCCAAATGATGATATTATGACTATAACTAATATAATGCACCGTTTTAGATAAAAGAAAGGAGATTTATGAAGATAAAGGTTATTGATATTGTATCAATAAATCCAAATTGTATAGTTACATGTAGAACAGAATTTGGTGATATTGCATTAACTTGGATGGATGCTAATCCGAGTATTAATAAGGAGTATGATATTGAATTCGATACAAATGAGATATTAATTTGGAAGAATGATATTATAATGACTGAATTAAAAGAGCCTGCAATTTATATGGATAATAATGAAATTGTAATCATTGGTACTTTAGAATCAGTTGATGATGATGGCTTAATGGTAGTAAGAATGGGAGATTATATATTAACATTTGAAACCCAAGGTGAAGCTTATCATAATGGAACAATGATAAAGATAAAAGTTCAGTCAATGGAAGCTTACCCGTTTAGTTACAGTTGATCTACTATCCCTATATATGAATTTAATTTCTGAATTTAACATCACACAAGAGAGAATAGGGGAAACCCTGAAACCCTGTAGAAAAAATGAAAGATGGAGACAACTCTTAGGCAAATACCTTTAAGTTATTTTCAGAATGGATGTAGGTGGAAATATGCTCCTGCAACAAAGGATGGGACATTGAATATCGGGGCCGGGTCAAAACCTATCGAAGGTGCATATGGAGGTGCGTAATGGATATAACACTTGATATCACTAATAAATTTAACACACTTGTTAATTATGATTATTTTCTGGATAATGCACCTATGAACCCTATAATATTCCTTGAATTTCCAAATAACATTGTTGGTGGATATGAATTTGAATTAATGAACTTTGGTCTAAATATCAGCAGTGAAATGAAAGAGCGGTTTGGAAATAGTCTTCCAAATTTTAAGGATATTTTTGAATGCAGTTATCAATATCAGCGTATTATAATTTACGGCAAAGCTAAGTTCAAAATAACAGGGCTTAAAGGTGGAGATGTAAAGTTTACGGATATAGACAATCCCTTGAATGGAAAAAAATTCTACTATACTTGGCCTTATAAAGTCGAAAAAGGAGATTTTGATTTTATATGTGGTGGGAACTCTTCATTTTCTCCACACTTTACTACAGTTCATCTGATAGGAAGCAGAAATGCGCGAGCTACGATTACTTTTTCGTCGGAAGACTATATAACCTTGCAGACCCACAGCCAGCAAAGACTTAAAATAGTTTTGGCCCATGCTCCCAAACTCTTGATTAATATGTCAAGGGGTGCAAACTAAAAAACGTAAAAAATATGATAGGGTATAGAAACGCCCTATCTTGTTCTTTGGACGAGGTCGAGGCGCAGGGCAGAGCCTCGTAAAAAGCTAACGAGAACCGCCGCAGTAGTGGAGTCTTGATAGGCGGAACGGACGGAGAAATGCTCATTGTTTTGGGTGGATAGTTGTGGTATGATATGAGAATATAATGGCGCACAAAAATTTACATACTCCCTAAAACATAATTGCAAGAGGTAAATGAATGAATGAGGAAATGATAACTGGAAGTGGCGATAAGCCTAAATTTGGCATGACGATAAGTACCTTAAAATATATCGCAATAATAGCGATGGCTATTGACCATATAGCATATGCATTTGTTCCCGATGGCTCTATGTTTGCTATCGTTATGCATTTCATTGGTAAGATTACAGGCCCTATCATGTTTTTCTCTGCGGTTGAAGGCTATCATCATACTAAGAATATTAACAAGTATATGGCAAGGTTGGCCGTCTTTGCCGTGATAAGCTGGTTCCCTTTTGTATATTTTAAGTATGGCGGCGTATTAGCGGACATGAATTACATAAGGCCAAATGTAATTTATACTATACTCTTAGGTGTCATGGCAATTCGTATTCGTAGAGAATTAAAAAATCCGATTGTGAAAGTTGCACTAATATTATGCTTGATTATACTTTGTATTCCCGCTGATTGGGGTACATGGGGAATAATAATAATTATCGTATTTGATTATTTTTATGGAAACTTCAAAAATCAGGCATTTGGGTATTGCATGATTGTATTGCTTGATGTTGGTGTCCTTTCTATGCTCACATATCCGTTTTTCGGCTTGATTTATGAACAGACTTTTAATATTGATGTGGAATATTATATGTTGTCTCTAGAAAATATTGGAATGTTCATACCTATTATTCTTTTGTATTTTTATAGCGGTCAAAAAGGTAAAGGCGGTAAATTTTCAAAGTGGTTCTTTTATATATTTTACCCGCTTCATTTGCTAATACTTGGCTTTCTTCAAACCTTAATATAATTTTGGCGGCGGGCGTGTCAAAACTATCCCGCCGCGCTTTTCAGTTACATGAAAGCGGCAAGCAAAGCTGCGGCAGGATTTGAGCGAAGCGAAAATCCTTGGTAGGGCGCTAAGTAACACCGCCCTACGCCTACAGACAAAAAGACGGCAAAAGCCCGAAATATAAGGGTTTGAGAGTATTTGACAGCGTTGGGGCAAAAGAACTGATACAACGGATTTACTGATGTTAATGAAAATAGAAATGCTCTGCATATATTCTACTTTAATATATTGCGACCAGATCCCGATGGGTGCAGATATTTTTTATTGGTATTATTGTAAAATAAAAGGTATTTCCACATCATGATACCAAAGACCGCTCTCAGATTTGGTTTTTAATGTCAGCATTGCCTGAGCGGTTTGCGTATTCCATCTCATACCTGCCCTCTTTAGTCGATCCTGCAGGATGATCTTATTCCCACTTTCAATCGCACCACTGCCGATAAAGTAGCCTTTTTGTTCATATGCGGCATAGATACCAGCAGGTAATAAGGCAGAAATTATAAGACCATTCAAACAATGGAAGGAGGTTAATATGTCGGTAATTGAAACAGATAAAATTGATGGTATGGGTAAGAGTAAAGAGAGCAATGAACTGCTTTTACTGATTACAGACCATTTAGATTGGGAAAATGAGCATGTGCATTTAATCATTTTACAAAACAAAATAAATTCGTATCTTGAATTTATCGAATCAAAACAGTATGTAGTTACTTACCCACAAGATATATTTGATGGTTATGTAATAGAAATTCATTTTCAGGATGGCATGTCAGAGAATTGTTTTAAGTTTTTGGAAGTTGTAGCAAATCAAGTGGAAGAGCTGAATGTTAAAATCAGAGTAGAAGCGGAGTAGAACGAGAGGGGATTGGTATGGGAAGAAGCACAAGGCGCAAAATACTGGAGATGGTATTGATTCAGAACTTACAGTGTTTACCATCCAGATGTAATTCAAATGGAACCGAGCTGGTGGAATAATGTATGGTTTGAATTATAAGGGCATAAAAAGATAGGGGGTATATGAAGAAAAACTATGAGTACAAAAACGTACAGGTCAAACTAATTATTGATGAAGAACCAATGGTAAATGATTATATTTTTGAACGCTTAAATGGCTTTGTTGAAAGAAAATGCGATAAAATAATCATTCTCCAATTAATAGGTCTTGAAGTTTCACTATCAAAGGGAGGTAGGATTTGTTATGGTCTGCTAGCATGTAGATTAATTCCTAATGACAAGCAGGATATAGTTGGTTTTGAAATATCATATACTGCACAGAATACTATTAAATATACTGATTCAATTTTATTTAATGATAATTATGTTTATAAAGGCTTGCCAAAAGAATATCTTAAGCATGTAGAAGCGGGTATTATGGAAGGAATTAAAGAAGCAAAATTTTTTCCGAATTGTAATCTACATTTTGATTATGCTGCTAATTGTGAAGTGGGGTCAAGTCCTTTGTTTTTTGAAATGATTTCAGAAACGCTGATTGAGTTAATTGGTTTGGATTTAAATCTGAATATATGCGAATTAAATGCAACAGAATTACTTGACTCTTTTAGCAGAAGATTGAAATTTTAGAGTACAAAACAAAGGTGGCGACTATTTAGATAATAACGGATTATTCCAAAGCTATGCCACTATAAAGTAGGGGGATGAATAGCTAACGCTTTATTCAGCAATTGCCCGTATGGTACGACCTGTCGGGACGAGCAGTTCATCAACCTTCTCCAGGGCTGGAATGATATAATCGTTTGCCCAGAGAATCTGTCCCTCATGATTTAAGTGGATACCGTCATCCTTAAATATGGCTTCATTAAAAACTTCGCTATCATATGTCATTTTACTGGCATCAACAAAAATCATATATTCCCTTTCATTACACAAACTCTCCAGTTGTCGGTTGATTACCATCGTCAATTTGGCGTACTCACTTCTTCCAGGCAGCAGCAGACCGCTCATGACAACAAAAACGGTATCAGGTAATTTTTCATGGAAAGTATCGTACATCTCTTTTTTATATGCCATACATTGCTCAAGCTTTTCTTCATCCGTACCTTCCAAATTAACATAATCGTTAGATCCTGTTTGAAAAAATACAACAGTAGGATTATATGGATACAACAGTTTATCGGCGTAACTTACCAGATCCTTATCGGTACTACCTCCAAATCCATGATTCTGAACCTTGAAACCGGTTAAATCTGCTTCCATATTTGTCCAAAGCGCGAAGTTTGACGCACCATAAAAGACCACTTCGCCCTGGTTGCTATCTACTGGATAATCGCTGGTAATCCGATTGACTACCAATCCCTTCAACGGCCCAACGAAATGACGTCCGGCCACAACTAAAGCGGTAATAGTGAATGCTGTGACCAGAACAGCTGCCACAGTAAAAGCAATTAATATATTTTTCTTTTTCAATAGGTACTACCTCTCTATCCGCAATCAACTGGCGTTCCTTTCATTTCGCTACACATATATTTTATAGTGAATTTTGTTATGATAGTATTGTAATTCTCATATTAATTAAGTATTTGTCAGGAGATTTATCTATGAGGAGCCAGAGAGGAAAGTTTCTTTCAGCAAGATACTGTATGGATTTTAATGTGAATACTGTTTTGGGCTGCATCCATAAGCACGTTTGAATTCCGATGAGAAATAAGTAACGCTGCAATACCCAAGCATTTCAGCTATTTCTGTTACACCATAATTACCTTGTGTCAATAATGCGGCAGCTTCAGCCATTTTTTGATTACATATAAATTGAGACGGGGTTTGCCCGACTTCTTGTTTAAACAGTGTGGAAAAGTACCGGGCATTTAGGCCTACATATTTTGCTACGGCTTCCACTCTGCAAGATTCGTAAAGATGCATACGGATGTAGCGGACGGCCTTAGTAACAGGCAGGGAGTAGTTTTTAACCATCTCGGTACGGACTAATTCAGAAAATGTAATAGTGATATCCTGCACAAACGATTCCAATTCATTCTTACTATGCTTGCGCTCTACTTCACAAATAAAATAGTCGCTGAGGGCAAAGCTCTGCTCGGAATTGACACCTAAGTCGATTGCAATACGGCACATCACGGTAATCAGGCAAATCGCTCCATTCTGCATAGCGCGAAAAGGGGTGGGCGCCAGAACATCGGCATAGGTATCTAAACTGATCGTTGGCCGACGGAGTTCGTCTTCTCCCCCCAAAAGCAGTAAGGAAATCAGCATTTGTTCTGATTCGCGGTCGTGATGCCTAAACCCGCTTGACATTATGCGTTTGGCTTCTCGCTTTGCTCTCTGGTCCCCCATAGATAAACCTCCTGACAAATACTTAATTAATATGAGAAATACAATACTAACATAACAAAAATCGCTATAAAATACAAGTGTAATGAAATTTTTAGAATCTAGATAATTAGGAGGTGCGTGATGAAGGAAAAAAACGCATGGCAGACATCTTCGAAAGAAAGGGTGTTATACTATTCCCTTTCTTTTGGACAAATCATTTTTTATACCATTGCAGCCAGTTATTTGCAACTGTTCATGACCGATATCGGTATTTCAGCCGCCACGGTGGGAACGATCTTTTTGATTGCCAGGGCTTGGGACGCGGTCAACGACCCCTTATTTGGTGTTATTGTGTCTAAAAGCCGCCTCAAAGGCGGCAAATACAAGCCATGGCTCAAGCTGGCTCCAATATTGATTTTTATCTTTACTGTACTGTTGTTTGGACTGCCTTCTGGACTTTCCGCTTCTGTAAAAACGTTGTTGGCCGCAATACTGTATATCTGTTGGGGGATGAGCTATACCATGTGCGATATCCCATATTTTTCCGTGATTTCAACAATAAGCGACCAGGTATCGGAACGGGGAGGAATTCTTACCCGTGCGAGACTGTTCACTATGGTGGGCGCCGTCCTGGTAACCCTGACGCTGCCGAATCTTTACCCCAGTTGGGGATGGTTTACCACAGTTGGTTTGCTGGCTGTTATCGGACTTGGTTGTATGCTTCCCTTCGGGTTTGCTGTAAAGGAGCGTCATTCTTCATTTGGAAAGGCACCTGCTCTGAAGGATATTATGATGGCGGTGGTCAAAAACAAGTACCTGCTCGCACTATGTACTGCAGTATTCATTGCCAATGTCACCAACACCACCTCGACGATCGCTTCCTACTTTGCCATCCATTGTCTGGGCGGTTCACACATGATTTCTGTAATTACTACCATCCCACTACTCTCATTCGTTGTTATTGTCGCGTTTGTCCCCGCTATTATTAAGAGAGTAGATAAGTACTATATATATCTGGCCTGCTTTGTGACAGCCTTTGTGGCCAGCCTGGCCATCTTTTTCATCGGTTATTCCAATATTGTGTTATTTGTGGTTCTGTCCTGTGTTCGTACCAGCGCCTTGACATTTATTCAAACATTTATCGCTCTGTATATTGTAGATTGTGCTGAATATGGTCGCTTTAAAACCGGTGAAGACATTACCCCTGTTTCCGTATCCCTGCAGACTTTTACTGTAAAAGCGATTTCCACAATGTCTGCATCGCTTGGGATGTTTGTGCTGGGCATAGTGGGCTTTGTGGATGGAGCCGGAGCCGTTCAGCCGGATATTGTAACCGACACGCTGTTTTTTCTAATCTCTATCGTGCCCGGTATTGGTGTTGTCATTGGCTTTTTCATTTTCTTGAGAAACTATAAGCTGCGAGACAATTATGTACAGGTGATGGCTCAGGTTAATAATGGGGAAATCAGTCGTGAAGAGGGCGAAAAGCTGCTTCCGCCGTCTTTATAAAGGTACATACTAAGGAGGATACAATGCAAACTACAACACTTCACGGAAACTGGACGCTTATTCTGGAGGACGGGCAGGAAATTACCGGACAACTGCCCGGTTGTAATTACTTGGATTTAATGAGACACGGTCTTCTGGAAAATCCATTTTGGGGTCAAAATGAACAGAAAGCCAAAGAAATCGCTCACCAAGATTTTATCTATGCCCGTACCTTTTTAATACCACAAAGTCTGATAGCAGAAAAAAATGTGGAGCTTGTCGTCCACGGCGTGGACACCTTGGCCGTTTTCTATATCAATAATATTGAGGCTGCCCGGACAGACAACATCCACCGCACATGGCGCATTTCGGTAAAGGACTATCTGCAGGTTGGGGAAAATCACATCCGGATTCTATTTCGATCTCCCTACCCGCTTTTACAGCAAAAGCATTCCAAGCGGCCTCTGCCTGCCATGGGCATGGGCGAGAAGGGCGTGTCCTACCTGCGCAAGGTTCAGTGCCATTTTGGATGGGACTGGGGTCCCCAGCTTCCACCGGTTGGTATCATTGGCGGCATAACGCTTGAAGGTTACAGCCATGGGCGTATAAAACAGGCATCCGTTGTGCAGGAGCACCTGGAAGACGGATCAGTGCGGATCTGTATTCGGACTGATATCCAGTCCGGTACCGCAGCATCTGAAAGGCTGGCCGTACAGTACCGGGTAGAAGGACCATCCGGTGAAGTATATGAAACGGCAGCTCCGGTGATGGATTGGGCTTCAAACACAAAAATCCTCATTGACCAACCGCAGCTCTGGTGGTGCAGCGGTCTGGGCGGGCAGCCATTGTATACAGTAAAGGCAGAACTGGTTTATGCCACCGGGAACCGAAGTGTGCTGGATGTGTGGCAGCGCCGGATCGGCTTTCGTACCATTGAGTTGGATACTGCTGATGACCAATGGGGCAGTAATTTTCGCTTTCGTATTAACGGTATTCCCATCTTTGCCAAGGGAGCCAATTGGATACCTTCCGATAGCTTTGTCACCCGTACTGCCAAAGAGGATCTGGCGTTCTACATAGAGAGTGCCAGGCACGCTAACATGAATATGCTGCGGGTGTGGGGCGGCGGACATTATGAAAGCGATGATTTCTATAATTTATGCGACGAAAACGGGATACTCGTCTGGCAGGATTTTGCATTCGCCTGTAAGGTATACCCTTTTGACGATGCAGTGTTTTTAGATAACCTTCATAGAGAGGCAGAGGACAATGTACGCCGCCTGCGCCATCATGCCTGCCTGGCTCTCTGGTGCGGTAACAACGAGATTTTAATGATGTCCCCTATGTGGCGCAAAGATGACACTATGACTAACATGATAAACAGCTTCTTTTTTGATACGCTCCCGAGCTGGGTAAAAGAAAATGATCTCCAGACTCCCTACTGGCCCGGCTCACCCTCTTCTGGGGCAGCAACGATCCGTGCCAACAATTTTGAGAGTGGCGATACGCATTTGTGGCAAGTTTGGCATGGCCTGTCCCCTGTGGAAGCTTTCCGTAAGTTTCCTACACGGTTTTGTTCGGAATATGGCTTGGAATCCCTGCCCTCTATACAGGTGCTCCATAGCTTTACGGACAATAAAGAACCCTGCCTGTCGGACGAGGATATGCTGGCGCATCAGAAGTCCGGTGGTGGTAATGATAAGATGCTTTATTATTTACTGGCAAAATACAAAAGACCTGCTGCCATCAGAGACACCATCTATCTGACACAACTGGCACAGGCCGAAGTTGTCCGAAGTGCAACGGAGTTCTGGCGGCAGAATATGGGTCGGTGCAATGGCTCCCTGTACTGGCAGTACAATGACTGCTGGCCGGTATCCTCATGGGCCGGTATCGACTATGGAAAACAATATAAGGCACTCCAATACCAGGCCCGGCACTTTAACAAGCTTGTCTGTGTTTCCGCCCAAATCCTCGGAAGAAAAGCCCAGGTGTATATAATAAACGAAATACCGCGTCCCCTAGAGGGCACATTGATATGGTGTTTTTCCACCTTTGACGGGAAGGAGCTGTCTGCAGGTACACGTGATATCCAGGTGGAACAGTCTATGGCAAAGCGCATGGAAGATCTGCCATTTAGCAAACATCTCAGGGGAGCCAGCAAACGGGATTGTGTCCTGAGTCTGACCTTGATACAAAATGAGGAAACCATTTCACAGCGTAATTATCTGCTGGTTCCAGATAAAAAAGTTCGTCTGCAAAATCCAAATATCCAGATGGAACTGATGGCAGAAAATAATACAGTTTGCTTAAGGCTGCGTGCAAATCACTATGCCCGATCTGTTTTTATCAAGGTGGAGGGGCTGGAGCAGCCGCTGTCCGACAATTTCTTTGACATTTCTGTGGGAGAAACCAAGACAGTTTATTTGCCGATAGCCGAAGCTATGATTCTGGAAAGCATAAAACAACGCATCCAGGTGCATTCCTTATATGATATAGAGACAGACAGCAACTGGCTAAAAGATATCTGGACCAGAATTTCCATGCGGCTAAAGAAAAAAAGTATTTTGGCGTGGTTCATGACACGGGTCTGATTAGAATTGAGAAAGAATACATAATCTATAGAGCGCATTTCCGAGAGGCTGGGCGCACATGGAAACTAATCTGGAAACTGCAATGACTGATTATCTGGGATGAACCATGAATTTTTCCAAATGACGCATAATTATACAGCAAAACATCCCATTTAGAAAGCACTTTGTAAATCTTCACAGGCTGCTATTTTCATATAGTTGAAGCCGCGAGCCCACAGCCCCACAAAGCTGACATTGATCACCATACCAGCAAATAGGCGAAACGAACGGAACGGACGGAGAAATTTTGTTGGTATGACGAGCGAATTGTGCTATAATTTATTTTGTGATTCAATTTCACATGTGAACGGCTTTTCCGTTTGGTGTTTCTTGGTTTTGTAAGGAGATATTAATATGCTTGAGTTTCATGGATGGATTACTATAAGAGAAACTTATGAAGTTAGAGATGATGAAGAAGGGCTTGATAATATACTTCAAAATATAAGAGATAGAATACAAAACTTACGTTGGAATAAGCCTGATTTAAAGTTTCGTAATGGAGAATGTTATATAGAGATATCATTATATGCAAATAGAAAGACTGAAGAAACCATTGAATTGTTCGATTTTTTTACGTATATTGCATACCTGGCAACAGGCAGTTATGGTATGATTTATATGTTAGATGATGAGGATATAAATGGGAAAAATAATGAATTTCAGGTGTTCTCTATTTCAAGAGGTAAACTACATGAGCACAAAGACACACTTCTTTCTCCTTTTGTTTCAATTGTAGAGGATACAGATATCTAGTAGAATGGAAAAGATGTGTTATTCGATGTGGAAATAAGTTTAAGATTTCGTTTCTGATGATTACTGGTATGATCTCGGATTTGAGAAGGAGGAACGTTATGAGCGATTTGTTTTTTGATGATTTTATTCTATATCAAAAGAGCGACGATAGTATTGTTAAGGAATACATTACTAAAGTTCCAAATGAATTAATTGCAATTTGGAAAAACCATGGTTTTGGAAGTGTAAAAAGTGGTTACTTAAAGGTTATTAATCCTAATGAATGGCTTGATATACTTGCCGAATCTTACTATGTTGATAAAAAATCAATACCTATTTTTGCAACAGGGATGGGAGATATTATTGTAATCGATTCCAAAGGCTATTTTATGCTAATAAACTATAGAAAAAAAATGATTAAAGGGGTCGGAAAAAAAATTAAGACGTTCTTTATGATGCTCGGAAGTGAATCTATTCTGGATGAACAGTTCAATTGGAATCCATATTTAGAAGCAGTTGAAAAATATGGAAAATTAGAATATAATGAATGCTTTGGATATGTGCCGTTACTCGGTCTAGGTGGTGCTGAAAAAGTCGAAAATTTACAAAAGGTAAGAATAAAAGA
>Ga0153941_1000944_pt1 | contig 12087 bp, 22 predicted proteins | sample TSNJ025MetaG_FD_104733 | JGI IMG/M metagenome (GOLD analysis project Ga0153941, IMG submission 104733) | Attine ant fungus gardens microbial communities from New Jersey, USA - TSNJ025 MetaG | ecosystem: Host-associated > Fungi > Mycelium > Unclassified | place: USA: New Jersey, Brendan T. Byrne...
ACAAAAATCTTGAATATTTCATGAAGACACAAAAATTGAATAGAAGACAAACAAGATAGGCATTGTACCTATCAAGATTTAATTTTACATTGAAGCATGTTTCAGGGAGTAAAATGGGGAAGGCAAATAGCTTGAGTAGAAGGCCAGACTAGGAAATAGAAGTAAAAAGAGACAATGAGAATGGAACATTGGTAAAGCCAGAATAGTTGGAAATGATAAAAACAGAAAAGATAGAAGTGATAGTAGAAGAAATAGACTTATTAGAAAAAATAAAACAGTTGAAAGTACAAGATGATGAAGTGGTCAGAGCAGTAGAAGAAATAAAATGAGCTAGAGTAAAGATGTTGTAGAATGAAGAGTGAAAAGAAGTAAATGGTATTATGCATAAAGAAGAAAAGGTATATGTACCTAAAGATGATAAGTTGAGAGCAGAAATAATTAGGTTATATCATGATATGCCAGTAGGAGAATATAGAGGATAATAGAAGACAGTAGAACTAGTTACCAGAAACTTTTGGTGGCCAGGAGTAACCAAGGAGGTAAAGCAATATGTAGAAGAATGCAATTCCTGCCAAAGAAATAAGAACAACACAGAACAGCCAGCAGGCAAATTAATACCCAATTCAATCCCAGAAAGACCTTAGACACATATTTCAGCAGACTTTATCACTAAGTTGCTATTAGCCTGGAGATATGACTTAATCTTAGTAATAGTAAACAGGTTAACAAAGATAGTTCACTTTATCTTTACTACAGAGAAAACATCAGCAGAAGGACTAGCTAGGCTATTCAGGGACAACATGTGGAAATTGCATAGGCTACCTGAGAGTATTATTTTGGATAGAGGACCATAGTTTGCAGCAGGATTAATGAGAGAGTTAAATAGGATATTGGGGATCAAAAGCAAGATAATAATGGTATTCAACCCTCAGACAAATAGACAAACAGAGAGAGTTAACCAGGAGTTAGAACAGTACCTGAGGATGTTTATTGACCATAGATAGGAATAGTAGCCAGACTGGTTAGGAACAGCAGAGTTTGTGTACAACAACAAAGCATACTTGAATATGAAGACATTGCTTTTTAAAGCAAACTATAGGCAAAATCCTAGAATAGGATTCAAAGTAAGAAGAAAGGGGAAGTACAAAAGGGCAGAGAAATTTATGACAAAAATGAAGGAGATTCAAGAGAAGGTAAAAGCAGTGCTAGAAAAAACACAAGAAGAGATGAAAAGGTATACAAATAGAAAAAAAGCAGAGGTTGATGAGTATAGAGTGAGAGACTTGGTGATACTTAGCACTAAGGATTTGAAATCCCAAATGGTTGGTAAAAGAATGAAGAAGTTGATGGAGAAATTTGTAGGGCCTTACAAGATAAAGAAAGTTATATTATTGAATGTAGTAGAATTAGAACTACCTAGTATAGTAAAAATACATCTGGTAGTTAATATCAGTAGAGTACAGAAATATGTAGGGCAAGTAAAGGGGCAGAAAAAGGAGCAACCAGCTCTAGTCATAATTGAGGGAGAAAAGGAATAGAAAGTCAAGAGAATTCTGAACAAGCAATAAATAAAGGGAAAGAATAAATACTTGGTACAGTGGAAAAGATTCACAGCTGAATCCAATACTTGGAAAGGAAAGGAAAATTTGGAGAATGCAAAGAAAGCAGTCAAAGAATTCAAAAAGGAATATCAGCAAGATATAGAAGATATCAGAAGACAAGAAAGAGAAGAAGGAACATTTAAGAGAGGGAAACTACCAGAATAGTTTATGGCAAGAAAGCTATTTGGTTGGTTAGACAAAAAATACAATGAGGAATACTGGACAAGGTTGGAAAAAAATTGGAGATAATGGAAAGGAGGAAGAACAAGAGAACAAAGAACAATGGAAACTGTAAAAATATAGCTAAGATGACTTAGTCCCACTCCTAGTCCAAGTTAACAACAAGAACTTGATAGAGTCCTTATTTGATTGCTGTATACTACTTACATATATTCTATATTTACTTCTATTTATAAAGTTCCACACATCTCCTTTAAGTTATTCTCTCTTATGTATTTAGCCATTTGGCCAAGTTATGATACTACCTTCTTCTCAAGGTTCCTTATCCCAAGGATTTTTATAACTCATAATAGGGATCAAAAATGTTCCCCATTTCATTGTTATCTTCTTTTGTCCATTCTCTAAGTCTTGAGTTTTCTTGCTCAATTTCTTCTTCCTCTTCTTTTATTGTTTCTATTATTCTTTGTTCTATTGCTCTTTTTTCTTTCCATTGTCTCCAATTCCTTTCTAACCTTGTCCAATATTCCTCATCATACCTTTTATCTGACCAACCAAATAGCTTTCTTGCCATAAATTGCCCTGGTAGTTCTCCTTTTCTAAATGTTCTCTCTTCTCTTTTCTCTTTTCTAATATCTTCTATATCTCATTGATATTCTTTCTTGAATTCTTCAACTGCTTCCTTTGTATTCTCCAAATTTTTCTTCCCTTTCCAAGTATTGGATTCAGCTATAAATCCTTTCCACCATATCAAGTATTTATCCTTCTACCTTATTCATTGCTTGTTCAGAATTCTCTCAACCTTCTATTCTTCCTTTCCCTTGATTACAACTGGAGCTGGTTGTTTCTTTCTCTGTCCCTCTACTTGCCCTATGTATTTTTGTATTCTACTAACATTAACTACCAGGTGTATTTTTACTATACTAGGTAGTTCTAGTTCTACTGTATTTGATGATACAACTTTCTTTATCTTGTAAGGCTCTATAAATCTTTCTGTCAATTTTTCTATTCTCCTTCCAACCATCTGATATTTTAAATCTTTGGTACTGAGCATCACCAAGTCCCCAACTTTATATTTGTCAATTTCCTCCCTCTTTCTATCTATGTATTTCTTTATTTCTTCCTGTACCTTTCCTAATACTACTTTTGCTTTCTCCTAAATTTCTTTTATCTTTATCATAAATTCTTCTGCTCTTTTATATTTCTCTTTCTTTCTTACTTCAAACCCCATCATAGGATCTTACCCATAATTTGCTTTGAAAGGCAATGTCTTTGTACTTGAGTGTATTTTATTGTTATATACAAACTCTGCTGTTCCTAACCAGTCTGGCCACTGTTCCTATCTATGGTCAATAAACATCCTCAGGTACTGTTTTAACTTCTGGTTAACTCTCTCTATTTGTCCATCTGTCTGAGAGTGGAATGTCATTGATATCTTGCTTTTGATCTCCAATATCCTATTCAACTCCCTCATTAATCCTGCCACAAACTATGGTCCTCTGTCCAAAATTATACTCTCTGGTAGTCCATGCAACTTCCACACATTGTTTCTGAATAGTCTAGCTAGTTCTTCTGCTGATGTTTTCTCTGTAGTAGAGATGAAGTGAACCATTTTTGTTAATCTATCTACCACTACTAAGATCGAGTTGTATCCCTGCACTAGTGGCAACTTGGTGATAAAGTCTATAGAAATGTGTGTCCAAGGTCTTTCTGGAATTGAATTGGACATCAACTTGCCTACTGGCTGCTCTGTGCAGTTTTTATTCCTTTGGTAGAAATTACACTCTTCTATATATTGTTTTATCTTCTTGGTTACTCCTGGCTACCAAAAATTGCAGGTGACCAATTCTACCATCTTCTACTACCCCCTATGTTCTCCTACTGGCATGTTATGGTATAGCCTAATAATTTCCGCCCTCAACTTATTATTTTTAAATATATATATCTTTTTCTCTTTGTACATAATACTATTTGCTTCTCTCCATTTCTCATCTCTCAGTATTTTTACCCCTACTCACTTTATTTCTTCAATTGCCTTTACTACTTCATCATCTTTTACTCTTGACTGTCTTACTTTTTCTAGTAGATCCACTCCTTCTATGATTACTTCCACTCCTTCAATTCTTTGTACTTCCAGCCATTCTAGCTTAACCAATATTTTATCTTCATTATCTCTTTCCACTCCAACTTTCCAGTCTAGCCTCCTACTCAGACTATCTACCTTCTCTATCTTACTTCCCAGAACATGTTTCAGTGTAAAGTCAAACCTAGACAGATATAGAGCCCATCTAGCTTGTCTTTTATTTAACTTTTGTACCTTCATGAAGTATTCAAGATTCTTGTGATCTGTCCAAATCTCAAACTTAGTTATAGTTCTTTCTAGGAAATGTCTCTATATCTCTAAGCATCTAACTACAGCTAACATTTCTTTATTGTATATCTTATAGTTCCTTTTGGTATTGCTTAGAGACTTTGAGATAAAAGCCACTGGTCTCCATAAGTCATCTGAGCACTTCATTGAGAGTACTCTTCCAGTTGCATAATTTGAGGCATCTGCTTCTACTCTAAATTCCTTGTCCAAATCTGGGACTACCAATACTAGTCTCATTGTGAAAATCCTTTTGAGCTCATTAAATACTTGCTGCTGCTTGCTTCCCTACTACCACTTGATATTCTTTCTCATCAGCACATTCATTGGTCTTGCTACTCAAGTAAAGTTCTTGATAAACCTCCTGTAATAATTTGCAAGGCCTAAGAACTTTCTGACATCTTTCATATTTTTTGGTTCTGGTCAACTTAGTACTCTATCTACTTTCTCCTTCTCCATCTCTATCCCACTAGGTCCTATGACAACTTCAAGGAACCCAATTTTTCTTACTTTCTACATATACTTTTCTGGCTTCACATAAATATTGTTCTCCTCCAGCCTCTTTAGTACTTCCTCTATGACCTCATTATGTCCTTTCTCTGTTTCAGTTCCTACCAATATATCATCTACAAATGCAACAACCTTGCCCTCATTTACTAGATCTCTCAGAATCTCATTCATTATCACCTGAAATGTAACTGGCAAATTTATCATCCCAAAGAATATTACAGTCAGTTCAAACAATCCTACATGTATTGTAAATGCTCTCTTCTACTCATCCCCTTCTTTTATCCTTATATTGTTAAAGCTCTACCACAAGTCTATTTTCGTAAATATCCTTTAACTCTCCATATTATCAATTAAGTCTGTTATCAATGGTAATAGATAGTTGTTTTTTACAGTTTTTTTGTTTAGACTGTGGTAGTCCATAATGTTGTCACTTAGTCATGAAGACTTATGGACCACTCAAGGTGAGTGTTTAGAAAGAACTTAATAGAGTTCTCTGTTAGATTTTGCTATCTACTTATATACATGTTTAATAGTCTGTGTACCTATCTCCCACAATCACATGACCCTTACTCAGTACTGTACAGTTTATATAAGCATTCCCACACTATTTATAGATTAAGTGATGTTCTTTGAGTTGATAGATGTGTGTAGAAGTATTTCTTTCTTAAGAACTGTCTTATAATATATAACCATCCTCTTGCTTTCATCCTTCTTGCTCACAAAGAACACTGGCAACATCTGAGGGGATTTAGATGGTCTAATATACCCCTTCCTCAATTAATCATCCATAAAGTTCTAGACTTCTTTTTTTTTGTTTTTGGATCAAGGGTAAATTTCTCCTTTTCATGGTTTGAATATCTCCTTGAGATCTATAGCATGATCCCAAATCTTCCTGATTGGCATCCTTTCTGATTCTATCTTCCCAAATACCTTTTTCCACTTTAGAAATCTTTTAGGAACCATCTCCTCAATTTTCCTATGGTCTGCTTCAACTTCTTTCTCTTTTCCCCAGTTCTTTTTATTATCTGTTGTCTATCTTACTATCTTCTCTTCCTTGTAAGGACTTAGACTGAGATGTCTTAGAACTACTCCTAGTCCAAGTTAACAAGGAGAACTCAATGGAGTTCTTATTTGATTATGGTACACTACTTATACACCTCCTGTATTTACTTCTATTTATAAACTTCTGTGCATCTCTTTTAGTTGTTCCATCTCGCATGTCCACCAATTTCCTAATTAAAAGAAAAGAAAATAAAAATAAAAATGAAAATGAATAATAACTTAGCTGTTTTGGCTATATCATGACAGTGGCCTCACTATCCATTTACTCTCTTATCTTCCTCGCTAGTGAGCACAGCGCTCATAAGCATCTTGGATAGTGGGCCCTAGCTGTAAAGGGAACTTCACTGTTAGTTAGGGACAGTAGGTAGACAGCCTGGACAAAGCTCATATCCCTGCCTGAGACCTGACCTCTATATCAAATGGGCTCATAACTAGTTTTTCACTATCAGCTCCATGCTACTGATCTATTGTGACTGGTCTATGCAGGGGAATGACAGCAATCTTTTAAAGACCCATCTAGCTTAGGGATTCCCTTCTTAGGGATAGTACTGTTTCACTCTTTTTAGTCAGTAGTTAGTCATAAGTACAGACAAAGAAGATTATTCATTCTCCTATGAGGAATCATCACTATTGCCACCATCATCATCATCATCACCATCACCATTGCATATGTCTTGCCAACAACAACAGCAACAAAAGGAACCCCCTTCAACATCTATCCTCCACCATACTAGAGAGGAGCAACTCCTCACTATAATTGCAACCCTACAGCAGCAGGTCAACACCATGCTCCTTCAGCAACAGGGGAGCAGAGTGGAAGTTGCAAGACCTCAAGTTTTCAGTGGGAGAATAGAGGAGATGAGCACATTTGTTAATGCAGCTCGCCTATACATTAGAATGAAGATAATAGAAGAGGTAGCAGCAACCCAGGTGACCTGGATGTTGTTATATGTACAGGGAGGAATAGCAGAGGCATGGAAGGATAACTTGCTGGATGAGCTAGCTAAGGGGGAATCAGAAGTGGAATTGGTAGAGCAGTTGTTCATAGAAATAAGAAATGACTTTGGGAAAACATCAGAGGAAGAAAAGAAAATAGAACAGCTAAGAACAATCAAGCAAGGAGGGAAAACCTGCAATGAGTATGTACAGAAATTCAAAAAGGTTGCCAGAGGGAGTGGCTATGAGGGAAGACCCCTCATCGAAAAATTTAAAAGAGGGTTGAATGGGAGTATTAGGAGGAAGTTGGTAGAAGCAGAAGAGCTGCCAACCACCATTGGAGAGTGGCAGGAAAGAGTGGTGAGACTGGATAAAAATCAGAGGCAAAGCAGAATGGAAGAGAGGATATTAGGGAAGAATATGATATGCCCAGGGGAAAATGTGCAGCCTAGAGGGAGAGGATCATATGGGGGAAGAGAGGGGCAAATAACATAGAAAATAGAAGAAGGGTACAGAGGAGGGGCAGGAGGAAATACATTCAATAGAGGGAGAACTCAAATGGGTCCAAGGAGAGACCCAAATACAATGGATATAGACAGAGAAGGAGGAGGGGACAGGATGTGCTATGTGTGTGGGAAGTGGGGCCATATGGCCAAAGATTATTGGAAAAGGCATAAAGGAAGGATAGTGAAAATGCTGTAGGAGTTGGCAAAAGAAAATGGAGGACAGTGAGCTCTCTGCTGGCCTCCAATAACCTGTACAGTGTATTGTGCCCAGAAAAGCTGGAAAATAAATTCAATTGCACTAATACAACTGAGAGAGTAAGAGACGTACAGTGCACTCTATGGCTGCTAAGAGAAGTCTAGATGAAGGTAGGGCTAGAAAAACTAGAAAACCATAAAGGGGTAGTAGTAAGGGCACTGCTGGATAGTGGAGCAACAGGTCTATTCATGAATATGACCTTTGTCCAGGAAAAGGGGTTTAAAATGGAGAAGCTAAAGAAACCCCTGTCAGTTAGAAATGTGGATGGAACAGTAAATGCAGGGGGAGCCATAATGCACCAGGTAGAGTACAACATGTTCTTTAAGGGATATGTGGAAAGGGCAAGGATGGATATATGTAATTTAGGGAAAACAGAGATAATACTGGGAATGCCATGGCTAGCAGCCCATAATCCAGAGATAGATTGGGAAAAAGGGGAAGTAGAAATAACACATTGTCTACCTATATGTGGAAAGAGAAAACAAGAAGGAAAGAAGAAGGAAGTAAAGAAAGTAGAGAAGAACAAGGACAAAGAAACATTTAGAAGATTGGTGCCCAAAAGGTTTTGGAAGTGGGAGAAGGTATTTGGAAAAAAAAAGTCAGAAAGAATGCCAGTGTAAAAGACCTGGGACCATGTCATAGAATTGAAAGAATTCATGCCAAAAAAGAGAAAGGTATACTCATTATCGAGGGAAGAAAGGGAAGAAGTACAAGTATTTGTGGAGGATCAGTTAAGGAAAGGATATATCCAACCTTCCAAGTCATCCCAAACATCACCAGTACACTTTGTGGCAAAAAAGGATGGCACACAAAGAATAGTGCAGGACTATTGACACATAAACCAGTGAATAATAAAGAATAGGTATCCTTTACCCCTCATTGCAGACATATTGGATAGAGTAGAGAAGAGGAAGGTGTTTACAAAGCTGGACCTGAGGTGGGGATATAATAACGTCAGGATCAAAGAGGGAGATGAATAGAAGGTAGTGTTTACAACACATATTGGAGCTTACGAGCCCACAGTCATGTATTTTGGGTTAACAAACTCCCCTGCTATCTTCCAGACAATAATAAATGACCTGTTCAGAGATCTCATAAACCAAGGAGATACAACGACATTTATTGATGATATTCTGGTAGCCACAGACACCGAAGAAAGACATGACAAATTAGTAGAAGAGGTACTAAAAAGGTTGGAAGAGAATGACCTATTCATGAAACCAGAAAAGTATAAATGGAAAGTAAGAGAGGTAGAATTTCTGGAAGTAGTAATTGGTTCAAGAGAAGTGGAAATGCAGAAGGAAAAGGTAGAGGGAGTATTGAACTGGCTGGCACCCAGAAACGTCAAAGAAGTACAAAAGTTCTTAGGTCTTGTCAACTATTACAGGAGGTTTATAAAAAAACTTTGCTAGGATAGCAGCACCACTACATATGCTGGTCAGGAAGGAGCAGAAATGGAAATGGGAAAAGGAACAGGAGGAGACATTTGAAAGACTTAAGGTGGTATTCATCACAGAACCCATCTTAGCAATTCCAGATATTGATAGGGAAATGAGAGTGGAAGCAGATTCCTCAGACTATGCAACAGGGGGAGTGTTGTCAACAAAATGTGAGGACAGGAAGTGGAGGCCAGTGGCCTTCATTTCTAAATCATTGAATGCTATGGAGTGAAATTACGAAATTCACGATAAGAAGATGCTGGTAGTTATTAGATGTCTAGAGGTATGGAGGTACTATCTAGAGGGAGTGAAACTCAAATTTGAAATCTGGACAGACCATAAGAACCTCCAGTATTTTATGACAAACCAAAAATTAAACCATAGACAAGCAAAATGGACCCTATACCTATCACAATTTAATTTTGCACTAAAATACATTCCAGGGAAGAGCATGGGGAAGGCAGACAGATTAAGCAGGAGACCAGACTGGTAGGAGAGAATGGAAAAGAACAACAAGGATCAGAAATTGATAAAGCCAAAATAGATTAGAGGAGCAGAAATGATAATAGAGGAAGAGAACCTAAAGGAAAGGATCAAAAAGGCACAGGAAGGGAATGAAAAGGTAGTAAAAGCAGTAGAAGAATTAAAGAGAGCAGGAATAAAAACATTGAAAAATGAGAAATGGAAAATAGAAGATGGAATAGTAATGAAGGAAGGAAGGATATACATGCCAGAAGGAGAACTCAGGAGGAAAATAATATGATTGTACTATGACACCTGTTATGAGAGCCCTAAACAGGAAAAGATTTCCCATGCATTTGAACACTTAGTCCAAAACCTCAAAGCATACAACAGAGTAAGGATATAAATAGTGTGGGGACTTAGTAAGTCAAATCACATGACAAGGTTAGGTGGTCATAGAACATTCTGGAAAGGACATGTGATTGCAGAACTCTAGGGTACAGCCACTGTAGTAGTAGTATAAGTAGGACTGCAATCCAACAAAGAACTCCATCGAGTTCTTCTTGAACATCTATCTAGGGTAATCACTAAAGACATTTACTGTCTATTGATAATAACACCCCAGTAGGAGGGTATGGAGGGAGATGGAAGATGACAGAGTTGGTCACTAGAAATTACTGGTAGCCAGGAATAATGAAAGAGGTGGGAAGATATATGGATGGATACAATGTGTGCCAAAAATACAAGAATCAAAGTGAAGCACCAGCAGAAAAGCTAATGCCCAATGCAATTCCAGAAAAACCATAGAGCCATATCTTGGCAGACTTCATCACCAAACTGCCATTAGCCCAGGGATACAATGCTATCCTAGTAGTATGTGACCACTTTAGCAAAATGGCACATTTCATAGTGACAATAGAGAAAACATCAGCAGAGGGACTTGCAAAGCTGTTTTGAGATTATGTATGGAAGTTGCATGGACTTCCAGAAAGCATTATATTAGATAGAGGAGTGCAGTTTGCAGCAGGAATAATGAGGGAATTAAATAACTTGTTGGGAATCCAGACAAAACTCTCAACAGCCTATCACCCTCAAGCAGATGGGCAGACAGAAAGGATAAACCAGGAGTTAGAGCAATATCTGAGGGTCTTCATCAACCATAGACAAGAGCAGTAGCCAGATTGGTTAGGAATGGCAGAATTTGTATACAATAACAAAATTCATGCAGCAACAAAAATATCGCCATTCAAAGCAAACTATGGTCAAGATCCAAGGATGGGATTTGAGAGGAGAAGAAAGGGGAGGTACAAAGTGGTGGAAAGATTTGTGGAAAGAATAAAGAAAATTCAGGAGGAAGCAAAAGCAGCACTAGGGAAAGTGCAGGAGGAAATGAAGAAATTTGCAAACAGAAGATGAAGAGAGGAAGAGGAATACAAAGTAGGGGACTTAGTACTGCTAAGTATGAAGGACTTGAAATAGTAGATAAAAGGGAAAAGAACAAAGAAGTTAATAGAGCATTTTGTAGGCCTCTACAAAGTCAAGAGAATTGTCTCTAGTAACACAATAGAGTTAGAACTACCTAAATCTATTAAAATATATCCTGTAGTCAATGTAAATAAAGTACGACTCTATAAACTGCAGATAGAGGGATAGAAGAAAATACCGCCAAAATGGGTCATCATTGAAGGGAGGAGGAATTCAAGGTAGAAAAAATCTTAAACAAAAGAACAGTTAGGGGAAAGGAAAAGTTCCAGGTAAGGTGGAAGGGGTATACAGCAGAAGAAGATACTTAGGAGAATAGAGAAAACTTGGAGAATGTAAAAGAGCTGGTAGAAGAGTTCAAGAGGATATACAGAGAGGAAGTTGAGGAACTAAGGCAACAGGAGCTGGAAGAAGAGGAGAAGGAATTCAGTTGGGAATTACCTAGGGAGTTTATGGCAAAATTGTTATATAGTTGGAGAAAAAGGAGGTATAAAAGAGAAAGGGAAAAGAGATAGAATGGGAACTGGAGTTGATGGAAAAATTCCTCAGGACAAGAAAACTTGAAGGGGGGGCCATGTTATGAGAGCCCCAAAAAGGAAATAAGTTCCCACACATTTGAGCACTTAATTGTACAAAGGGGTTAAGATATAAATAGCATGGGAACTTAGGTAATCAGATCATATGACAAGGTTAAGTGATCATGGAACATTCTGGAAGAATATGTGACCATGGACTAATAGTAGTATAGCCACTATAAGAATAGTATAAGTAGTAGTCCAATCTAATAAAGAACCCTATTGAGTTCTTCTTGAACATCCACCTAGGGTGATCACTAAGGGCATTCACTGTCTATCAATAACATACTATCAATGTAAATAAGAGTAAATAGCATACTTGTATAAGTAGCTGGTACAATTAAGTAAGAACCTATTAAGTTTTCTTTGTAACCCTCAAAGACTTAGCTGCTGAGTCTACTTGACTTGAGTCACACAACATATACTGTGTCTTCAGCAAGTCCAACAAGATGTCAGGAATGAGGAGTAGAGTAGGGGTTAGCTAATAGTATAACTCTAAGATAGCATAGATCATGGAAAAGGAGTACTAGCTAATAACAGAAAGAGAATATACTTATACTCTAAGATATATCAACCAAGGAACAGGGGTTTATCACAAATGGCCACTTACTGATTTGTGATTGCTTGATTTGATAATCAAAGTGTTCAAAAAAGCAAAGTTAGACAAGCAGCAAAAGATGTTGTTAAGTCTGAGGTTTATTCTCAGACATACA
>Ga0153941_1000946_pt1 | contig 12082 bp, 9 predicted proteins | sample TSNJ025MetaG_FD_104733 | JGI IMG/M metagenome (GOLD analysis project Ga0153941, IMG submission 104733) | Attine ant fungus gardens microbial communities from New Jersey, USA - TSNJ025 MetaG | ecosystem: Host-associated > Fungi > Mycelium > Unclassified | place: USA: New Jersey, Brendan T. Byrne...
TCTCCCTCTCCTGATTCGGCTTAACACTAATGCGAACACTAAAGCCACCGGTAATTGTATAACCGTTGAAAAAAACGCAATCAACAATGAATTTTTCACTGATTTCCCAAATCTGATTGTTATGCTTGAAAACAATTCGGTATAATTCTTTAGTCCTGCAAAGATTGGACGGGTTATTCCATCCCAGTTCATAAAGCTATAATATACCGACATTCCAATCGGTATGATGATAAAAATCATAAAGAATAATACCGCCGGTGCCATAAAAAAGACAATTGCTTTTTTATTACTGCGTACTTTATCCACTTTATTACCTTTCTATAAAAGTGCAATAGCCTTTTATTTGCATCATTTTTAATTTGAGAACAGAGCACTTAATGCCCGGTTGAATTCTTCTGTGCTGATATTGTCATTGTAGAGTTCCTGAAGCAAACCAAGATACTCTTGAGCGTCCGCTGCAACCATTGTCGTATCCCACCACAGCATGTAAGAGTCAGCCTCCGCTTTAAGAGTTTCAACATCATAGATAAAAGCCGGACTGCCCTCACCCAGCGGCTGATTATTCCATGCCGATGTATAGGATCCTTTTTCAGAAGTATATTTTGCAATAGAACGGCATATTTCAAATACCGCAGTGGCTGCTTCTTCTGAATAGTCTGAAGATGATGATACACAATACATTTCCCCGCAGCCGCCCATCATATCTTTTGTGGTGGCATTCTCACTGCATGCCGGGAACAGCGCAACACCATAATCCTCTGCATTTTCCAGGTTTGCAGTAACCGAATTGCCAAGGGAATCAACCATCAGCCACATAGGACAGGTTCCATTAATGTAATATTGATAGGCCTCATCCGTATTAATTCCCGATGCATTCTCTAAAAAAGCTCCCATCTGTTTCAGCTGGACAAATTTATTTGCTGCATCAAGGAATCTTTCATCAACTGTGCCGCCATTCCTTGTTATCGTATTCACAACATCATCACGTCCAACACATTTCAGCATTAGTTGATCCATCATTGTCGCCAGTCCCCATGTGTCTTTTGCTGATATTGCAAATGGCGTGATTCCATTATCAATAAATTTCTGGCATACCGTTATCAGTTCGTCATATGTTTCCGGGACTTTTAGCCCATATTCGTCGAACATCGATTGATTGTAATACAACAGTGATGCCGATAGTGTAATTACTGCGCCATACAGCTGTTCATGATACCTGCAGGTATCAAGCATTGATGAACTTAAATCTGACTCAAACATTGTATAAGTATCATCTAATGGATACACCTTTCCAGCTTCGACAAACGGCTGAGAAAATCCCCCGGTCCAGGAGAAAAAAATATCGGGTAATGCATCTGCGGCCACGGCTGATTTTAATTTCATTTTGTATGCTTCACCTTCATACTGGGTTCGATTAACCGTAATGCCCGGATGATTTGCCTCGTATTCAGCAATTGCACTTTTCCACGCTTCTGATTCTACATCAGTTTGATTTAGTAATGTCCACATTTCCAGGGTAACTGCGCCCTCTCCGGAAGTGGTTTTCGCCGCCGTTGTATTTACTTCCGGCTGCTCTGACTTTTCTATGTTTTTTGCAGTTCCACAACCTGCAGTCATGCAGCTTATCATGGAAAGTGCCAATAAACAACTGATATATTTTCTTTTCATATGAACCTCCATCATTTTTTGATAATGTGCACTTATCTTTAAATATACTTTACACCAATCTGTCTCCAATAAAAATGGAACTTTGATTGATTTTTTAGAAAAAATCTTTGTTATAATACTTCATTATTTCATCAGCTCGACTTTTGTCCAAGGCTCCTAGACCTTACCATGCTGGATTCCCACCAGCTATACACCAGAAACCGAACAGTCGCTATCATATTTACACCAACCTCGAAATCGACTTTTCGCACCTTACAATTTAAGTACTCCATAAATGCAAATAGTAAAATACCGGATTCACCAAGTAGCCTGCGCCGCCCCAAGCCTGTAGGCTACTTTTTAATTCATAACAATTCCATCCAGATCACCTTCCCTCACCAGCAATCTTTATGATTTTCTGCCAGCAAGGTTCGGAGCAATAAAGAACCAACTACCAGGGTGATAGTTGGTTTCATATAGGTAAATGGCAAGTCTTGATAATACTTATTCCCGAAAATATCCTCATAGGAAAACCTCATCAAACAAAAAATGTTACTGTGTATATCCTAAATGCCCTTCCTAACTTCATCGGGCAACCCATCATTTTTGGGTAAAACCATGTGGAGATAATGGACGCGCTGCTTGGTTGCTTGAACGCGATGCGGTGCATTTATAGAAAAGACAGTTTTGTCTTCAAAACAGATAAATTGCCTGTCAGCGTGATTGCCGCTGAAAAATCGAAAATCATAACCCATCATCGTGCGGCGAAAAAGCACTTCGACGCTCGTGCTTATTTGGCAATCTGAGCAGCGTTGGCGGCGTCAATTTCTTCCTTGGTGAATTTGAAGCCAACCAGTGCGCAGATTAACCCGACGGCAGCAAAGACGAAGCCGGTCGCAAAAGCCCTGGTGTAGTCGCCGCTGGTGCCGAGAACAACGCCAACTATTGCGCTGAAGATGCAGGAACCGCCGGTCGCGCCAAAGCTGTACAATGCCTGGCCGGAGGGGATTTCCTCGCGCGGTGTGTTGGTCTGCCAGAAAGCGGAGAAGGTAGACTGAGCAACAACGGAAGAGAAGCCGCCGATCGCGGTCGCGATATAGATGAGCAGCATACCAACAGGCAGGGCGCCGCCGATCACCATAAGATCCCCGCCGGCCGCGGTACCGGTGAACTTCAGACAGTACATCATTCCGGTGGCAATCATGGCAGCCAGCATGGCCAGGATACCGAATGTACGGAACCGCTTCACAAAATTTGCGGCGACGAACGCGCCCAGAAAGAATCCCAGAATCAGGACGACAATCTGTTGAGCCAGGGTAACGGTGCCGTTAAAGAAGGTGGTACCGGCAAATCCGCCGAAGTTCGCTCTGACCCACACAATGCAGTAAGCAGCGGAGCAGGTGGAGAAAGCGGAATTGACCATGGCGCCGATGAAAGCGAAAGTCAGACGCCTGTTCTTGAACATCCTAATGGGAACTATGGGGTTGGCAATCGTGAGCTCACGCCTGGCCATCAATATCAAAGCAACTGCCGCAACTATCATCATAATTCCGGAAGGCGGACTGAGCCAGGCGAACATCTTACCGCCCAGATTCAACCAGAGTATCAGACTGGCCAGCCCGACAACGGTCAGGAGCAGGCCCGCGAAGTCGAGGCCCTTGGTGGCGCCAGGTGTCTTTTTGGTAGAGCAGTCCTTCATAATCATCAGGAAGCCGACAACGGTGAGTGGCAGATTGGCGATATAGGCCAGATTGGCGAGAGTGCCGCCGACGGAGTACATCGCGCTGACGATAAGGGGGCCGCAGATGGCGCCGAATGCGTTCGCTACGGCGATGTAGCCGAAGAACTTCGGGCGTTCCGCTGCGTCAACGGCAGAGCCCATGTTGACGTATGCAGATGAGACATAGCCGCCGCCGCCGATGGCCTGCAGCATAAAAGCGGCGCTATATGGGATCCAGGAAGTACAGAACATCATAAGAATACGGCCGGTGAGCTGGACCAGAATGCCGATAAGAATCATGTTGCGCTGGCCGACAATGGCGGTCAACTTGCCGACAATGGGGAGAACCAGCATTGTACCCAAGGTGCCCATCGCACTGATCAGCACATAATACGGCATGGCGTTCATAGCGCTAACTGCACCGGACACTGCTACCGCAGTGCCGTAATTAGCAAACTGCATACCGACACACATGACCAGAACTCCGATGATAAATACCCAATTTTTCTTCTTAGCAACTTCAACTTCTGTCATAGAAAACGCCTCCTTTTTCAATTTTCTCCTTTTTTTACCGCTTAGTTCTGATAAGTATGGAAGCAGAGATCCTTAGATGCGATTAGCGGCAAGCCAGCCTTCGTGTATGGCGTCGCCAATCAAACGAGGCTGAACGCAGTCGCCAACCTTGTACAGCTCCTTAACCTGTCCCTCCAATTCTTTATAGAGCCCGTCAGCACGATTATAACCCCTGCAAAGCAAAACATTGTCGCATTTAATCTCCGTCTTCTCCCCATTGGCCCCGGCGAGTACAGCTCCATCGTCGGTAATTTCGGTAAGGTTTAAGTCCAGCTTGATATCCACGCCATGCTGAAAGAGCAACGCTGTCAGCCTTTGCTGCATGGGGGAACTGTTATCATTGCCGACTTCGAGCATATTTTTCCGGCGGGTGCTCATGATGACCTTTTTGCCTTTCTTGGCCAGGCTGAGAGCAATTTCGCCGGAAACAAAGCCGCCGCCAACGATCAGAACGGTCTGACCTAACTCTATATCTTTGTTTTTTTCGGTGTACTCCAGAATAGAATATACGTGGAGCTTGTCGGTACCCGCGAGCTTGGTTTTTCTGGGGGTAGCGCCGGTCGCAACAATCACGGCATCGTAGTCTCCCGCCAGAATCGTTTGCGTTGTGGCTTCCTCGTAAATGACATTGATATTGAGCTTTTTCATCTGGGCAAGGTAATAATCGACAAGAAGCAGAATATCCCCCTTGAGGTCAGGATCAAAGGCCGCTTCGTGCATTGTTCCGCCCAGCTTGCGCTTTTCATACAACGTGACTTCATGGCCACGGATAGCAGCCAGCCGGGCCGCTTCCATGCCGCCGGGGCCGCCGCCCACAATGCAAACCTTCTTTTTCTTTACAAGAGGCGCGATTTCGCGATAACCCGCATAATTACAGCGGGGGTTCACGGAGCAAATCATTTCTACTGCGGAGTTATACTTTTCCATAGTACCTACGCATCCCATGGTGCAGCGGATGCAGGGAACGATATCTTCCGGCCTGTCTTCCTTCAGCTTCTTCGCCCAATCGGGATCAGCCAATATAGGCCTTCCCAAGCCAATGAAATCTGCTTTGCCGTCAGCTAATGCCTGCTCCGCGATATCCGGGGTGCTCAAGCCGCCGTCAATGATGATCGGCGTTTTAATGCCGGCTTTTTTCATCTCCTCGGCAACAGAAAGAAAATCGCCGCGAGGATCATACTGGATGTTGATTGAGCGTACATTGCGGTTGGAGCCTGCGACAACATGCAGCGCGGTGACACCTGTTTTCTCCAAGGCTTTGGCGTGAATGATTCCCTCCTCCATTGTAATGCCGTCCGGATCAAAATCACAGCCGCACATACGCGCGATGATCGGGAAATCACGGCCACATTTTTCCTGTATGGCATCGATAATCTCAACAAAAAGGCGAATTCTGTTTTCGGGGGAGCCACCGTATTCATCTGTTCTTCTGTTGTAGAAGGGTGTACAGAACATATTAATCAGATGCCCGAGCGCACCGTGAACCTGCACGCCGTCGAAGCCGGCCACCTTGGCGCGCCAAGCCGCCATAGCGAAATCTTCTTTCAGCTTGACAATTCCTTCTCTTGTAATCCCCCTGATCGGGAAGGGGTACTTCCCGCCTAACATTTCAACCATCTCCGACGGACCCAAAGAATCCTTTTTGCCGGCCTGGGAGATTTGTTTGCCGATATGGTTTATCTGCAGCACGCATTTTACGTCTTGGTCATGGATACAAGTCGCAAGTAAAGCCATCCTCGTTATGTGGCTGTCTTTGGATATGCCGAAAACATTGGGCTTGCTCTTGCTCAACTCTTCGTCTATGTAGGTAGCTTCAACAACGATAAGCCCCAAGCCGCCCTTGGCAATATCTACATAAAATCGGACTCCTTTATCCGTCACATGGCCGTCGTCATCGCCATTGAGCGAGCCCATTGGCGCCATAACGATTCTGTTTGGGATCTCCAAAGGGCCCATCCTGCCGGGTTTCAATAAAAGCGGGTATTCTTTACTCATTGATTCACCTCCTGATAATTATCTCAGCTAATAAGATAAGCCTAATGTTTTGATGGCTGCTTCGAGCGTGGGAATATCAAAAAGCGCCATGTAGGCAGGAACGCCGATGCCCATATTTTTGGCGGCAATTTTGTTCATTTGGCCATAATAGCTATTTAGCGATATTTCCGGGCTGCAGCGAGCCACATCGCATCCTCCTTCGAAGGCTATCGCTATTTCGGAATGCACATAATCTAACGATGAGAATCCAAGGGCTTGAAATACCGCTTCAACTTCTTTGCCAAAGGATTCAAGCGTTATCTCCGTGCCATATGTGAACATGGCACCACAAAGGGTCTCTTTCGGCAAAAGCTTTCCATCTACCGGCGCATATTTATGCGCGACTTCAAAAATACGTACATCAGTCGCGCCGCGCTCGTAGTTGCGAGCCAGTATCGTCTCCATGGCAAACGTAAGCACAGTGCGTATGGTCGTAAAATCGCCCAGTGGCTTGACAAGACGAAAGCCTCTGTTGTTGGTGTCCCACTTTTCCTGGATCATGTTCATTTTTTTGTGAAAGCCTTCCGGATACATGGTGTCACCATAGGTTTCCATGTAGCCAATTTTGCGAAGCTCATCGGCAAGCCGATATTCCAATGTGTAGCCGCCTGCCGCGGCATTGCTCTTAAACCTCCTTAAAAAAGTGACATCATTATCATACAAGGTCGGTCTATCCGCTATTGAGAAGTACTGCAAGGCAAACCGGTCAACGTCGATCACGAATACCCAGCTTGCGCAATCGGTACTTTTTATACCACTGACCGCCAACGCCTCTTCACTGGCCGGACCGGTGTATCCGAGGTCAAATACTTTCCCGTCCTCCGGATTTTTCACAGTGATCTTATAGGCCGCATCGCCGGCAGATTCCAGGGAAGCGGAAGAACCCAGCCCCAAGAGCGTGACCGCATACCGATTCCATAGGACCTTCCAAGCTTCGACCGTCAGCCCTTTTTCGGCTACGAAGCCTTCGATTTGGAGGTACATGGGAAACCGGGGCTCTTTTTTGTGGACACGTCCATATGTAACAAGCCGGATCGGGGGCTGAAACTCCAAAGCACGCAGATGCGCCGGCAGGATTCTGGTACGTATAAGTACGTTTCCCTCTCCCAGAAGGATGGGGTCGTTTTGCCAGCCAAAAACATCAGCCGGCTCATCCCATGTGGCAAATGTCACACCTGGTTCTTCGACTTCTAAGCCCTCGCCATTATCCACGAATTGGAAACCCATCAAGCGAAACGTCTCCTTCAGCTTGTCTGCGGCTTGCGACAGGGGATGTCTAAAAAAAGAATTGCTACTTTGCATTATATGTTACCTCCCTCTTGTACTGTTGTGGAAGTCTCCTTCGGGAGACGTAAAAAGATGAATCCGATAAACAGTTTGGCCCATGTTAATTCTGACTTCCTATCACCATGTGCTTTTACTACAGGCAGCAACGTAATCCGAACCCAGCAGCTTTTCACGGAAGCCCTCTTTTAATTCTTCGTGCGTAAACCTCTCATGCTCTTCGGCTTTAGTAATTTGGGCAACGTGTTTGACGTGGGATAAGAGACTGACTTCACCGGAGGAATAAAACGCGAACGTCTCACCGCTGATATGAGCGCCATCATCACTGCACAGGAAAGCGACAATTGGACCAAGATTGTAGGGATCGCCGTGCCTTTCTGCCGACTTTTTAAGTACCGCGGGATCGGGTTCTTTGCCGGTGGTTGCCTTAACGTTGCGAACTAATTTGTTGTATTCCACTGCGTGAGAAGGAGAGCGGCCTTGCGGACAGTAGCAGTTAACGGTGATGCCATGCTTCCACAAATCTCTGGCGGCAGCCCAGGTCAAGCCGACAACAGCACAATTGCTGGTGCAGTAGGCAACATTGTCTGCCATACCCATAAAGGCCTCGGAGGAAACGTTGAAAATCCGGCCATGGCCCTGCTTGATCATATGAGGCACGGCAAAGTGCATCAGGTTAAAGCTGCCCTTGATTTTGGTGTTGGTGAGCATATCCCAATGCTCTTCGGTGGTTGACATGACGGTGCCGTGTCCTGTGCCGGCTGCATTGTTGATGATGATATCAATACTGCCGTAGGTATCAATGGCGAAATTCACAATCTTCTCAGCGGTGGCCCAATCAGAAACGTCACCGTAAAACGGAGCCGCTTCGCCGCCCTCCGCCCTGATCATCTCTGCGGCACTCTCAGCGTCACCAGCCAGTTCAAGTAATTCGTTCCAGTCTGATTCCGGCATATCTTCCTTCTTGTGTTTCCTGAAGGCCCCGGAACCGGGCTTTCTGTTGTTCGTAATGATTTTTACACCCTGCTGTGCCAGATAAAGGGCAACACCCCTACCAATTCCCTGGCCTGAGCCAGTAATAATCGCTACTTTACCTTCCAGATTTGCTCCCATTACTTTTACCTCCTTTTTAGTTTCCACATTTGCCACTCGGCAAAGTGCACTTGTATGGTTTCACCTAATATTATGGTATATTTGCATTAATTTTGTCAATTCTACACAATGCACTTAATGAACCATACAAAATGTACATATGCAAAAAAACTGCTCAACGAGCAGTTTTCTTTGGCTTTATAGTACTATCATACAACATTGCAATCAGTTTGCTGCAGGCTCAGTAATCCAACATATACAGACACATCCGGATATACATTCGGCCGGCCGGTGATTTTAAATCTTCACCAATAAACTCGTAGATGCGGGAAAGCCTTTGTAAAAGTGTACTGCGATGTAAAAAGAGGATTTTTGCTGTTTTTGAGGCGTTCATTTCATTGTCTAAATAGATGCGCAGGGTAGTCCAATAGTCTGCGGCAGATGCCTGGTCATACTTTTTTAATTCCATAAGCCGGTTGGTAAGCATATCCTCCGAAGTTAATTCACCGCTGCTATGTATTAACATGTACGGCAAAACAAAATCTTCAAACCGATAAACCCTTTTTCCCGGTTGAAACATATTTCCTGTTTCTAAGGCGCAGCATGCCTGACGATAATAGCTTCGGACTTTTTTAATATCATCAAATATATTGCTCAGCCCTATTTGTATATCCATGTCGGTCAAAAAAGGAGTGACCGTATCGGCGATAGAATCCGGCGAATCTTCCGGACGCAGCCGGATAAACATTGCTATTTCTGTTTCCAGAGGTATGGAAACGCACCTGAAAAACATATTCTCAAAAGAAGCGCAAATATAATGCACATGCGAAAAACGACCAGTCTCTACGTACTGAACCTTCATGCTAATCCAACGGGAGGATTCTGACGCGTCTGGTTCCAATGCTTTATTTAAACGATAATTTTCTACAGGCAAGGAATCAAGGAGATCCTTGATCACGGATCTGATGGATATCGTTCGTTCATGAATGATGTTGTACCTTATATGTATAGCTTTCCTCACATACTCGCCGAACTTATTAAATAAAACAAACTCACTCTGTCTGAACGGGCGGGAAATTGACGATAACGTAACGCATCCTTCGTAATTGTCCTCCACATATATGTTAATGCGATATCCCCATTGTCCGCCTTCAATAATCTTTCCATAATCATAAAGCAAAGGTTTTTTTCGATCGCTTTCCAGCAGGTTTTTATTGTAAATTTCTTTCAGTCTGGCTATTTCTTTCGCGGGGATCGTTTCTCCGCTGGTCATTTCCCATCCGATCGAATCACCATCCGAATCCTTTCGTACGTTTCTAGCCAAAATTTTTAAATTTTTATCGACCACGGTGATTTCATTTTCAAAAATGTGAATACTGCTGGAAACCATCTTAATGATATCCGCGTCCTGTTCAAGTATTTGCCAAAGGAGTTCATTCCATTCATCGTAACGGTCAAATAACGTCTGTATCAAATTAAATATACCATGCAAATCATTCATATCCTGGATAACCAATATTGGGAAAGATCCATCCAACCATTCCGATGGAGGCATCCCTCCTACGCAAACCACCAATGCGCCGGATGCTTCCGGAGGTTCGGAAGGGAGCATATCATAGCGGGCCACGTATACTTTACACGACTTAAAATCCGTATTTGGTTCATAAAGTACCGGACGCCCCAAGGTCAGCGCTTCGTCTATTGGACCGTACCGCTGAATCGTGAACCGCTGGAACAGATCATCATAAATTATATCCGAGTTAAGCTTCAACCAAATCACTCCTAAAATTTTATATGTCTGAGTTTTATTTAGTATAATATCAATAATACTTGAAAAGGGGACATTAGTAAAGATGAAAGAGATACAATTCCAAAAATCATAGTCCCTGCGGATGAGATGAAAAAAGCCGACGTTAAGGTGCCGATCATCATTGACGGTGGCTTTACCACCCCGGATATTGCTGAGCAGGCATTAGCTGACGGTAAAACAGATTATATTGGTTTGGGAAGACCTATACTGGCTGATCCCGATTGGGTGAAGAAGCTGAAAGAAAAAAGGCCGGAGGATATCGTTCCCTGTATCCGCTTTGCTGGCTAAAGCCCGTGGTCACGAGGTTGCGCTATATGAAAAACGCAAGCGGGGCGGTTGCCCAAATAAAAACAGTGAAAAACCCCATGTATGTTCTGTTATGGAATTTACCGGCGATAGAAATATGGAGCTTGGACAGACAGTCTTGATGGTTGGCGGAGGTTTGGTTGGCGCTGAAATCGCTTATAACCAGGCCAAAAAAGGAAAGAAGGCAATCCTTACCACTCGCCGCACCAGCATGTTCGAGGTCGCGAACGACAACAGTTCTCCTATAAGGCGATGACGGAGATCAAATGCGATAATATTGTGCTTTGCAGAGGTTATGTACGTAATAACAAGCTCTATAAAGAATTGGAGGGGCAGGTCGAGGATCTGTACAAAATTGGCGACTGCGTTAAGCCCAATTTGATCGGCGACGCAATACATGACGGTTGGGTAGTTGCAAACCGCATCTAATGATTTGGCCCGTATTGTAGGGGCGGCATTCTGCTGCCCCTACAGAAATAATTTTTTGGTGAAGTTTTTGGTGAAGTTTTTTCACCATCAAACCGGAATGTTGTCATCATAAGGTCTTTCTCTTTTTAGCGAAACCCGCAAGGTCTTTATTTCAAAAGGCCGGAATGATAACAAAACCTCCGCTTCCCCCTGCGCCAATGTCCGGATCGCCAATTCCCTGGTTTCCTGATCCACGCACTCCTGCATCGTTGTTTCATAGATCCGGTCTACCGGCAGATCAATCTTCACTGTGCACCGGGTATGGCTCCGCAAAGCCTCATAAAACCGCAAAATCATATCTCCCGAACCGTCCTCAGCCAGCTTCACTGTTTCTAATATAATATTTTTCTCCGAAAGGTCAAAGACACTCCGTTCCGCCGCCGTACCCAGAACCGCCCGCACCGGAATATTCAATTGATATGCCTCCCTGACAACATCACTTTCTTCAAAGCTTCCCTGCCAGGCATAGAAGGAGTAGGTGAATTCCTGCATTCCCTTATCCGCATACATATCCGGTATCAGAGGTGCCTTTAAAAGCGTAAGTTCAATCCGGTTTTCATTGGTACTCACCCCATATTTACAGTCATTCAGCACGGCAAACCCATACTTTCCTTCGGTCAGGGCAGTATATTTGTGGTTGCATACCTCATAGCGGTCCGCATCATAACGGCGGGATCGGTGCGTCGGCCGCTTACAGTAACCAAACTGGATTTCCTCAATCGCTTCTGCGGTGTGGATATGAACCGGAAAAGCCACTTTCAACAGCTTATGCGTTTCCTGCCAATAGATTCTGGTTTTAAAATCCACCCGCCGGCTATGAGCCGACAATCGGATTTCCTGGGTCATCTCCGACAGATGTAACTGACGGCTAATCCTGATTTCACCAAATAATGCCCCCTCCGTGACGACCTCGATCCGGGCCGCCGGCACAAGCTCAACCGGAAAATCTTCATAAAAGCTGCTGATTTCCCATGCATCATAAGCTACATTAATATCCTTATACATCACCAATTCATTGCATAGGCCAGCCGCAAATTCATATTCCGCCGCTTTGTCGTAAATACTGGTAATTGCCCCATATTCATTGATCCGGATCGAAAGATACTGATTTTCCATCGTGATAATACCATTCGTTTTTTCAATCCAGA
>Ga0153941_1000948_pt1 | contig 12069 bp, 9 predicted proteins | sample TSNJ025MetaG_FD_104733 | JGI IMG/M metagenome (GOLD analysis project Ga0153941, IMG submission 104733) | Attine ant fungus gardens microbial communities from New Jersey, USA - TSNJ025 MetaG | ecosystem: Host-associated > Fungi > Mycelium > Unclassified | place: USA: New Jersey, Brendan T. Byrne...
AATTGTTAAGCTTTGTATTGGATGAAAATGATAAACCAACAATCATTGCTAAAGACATGGATGGTATTTATATTCAGACTATTGATATGGAAAAAATGGATTTTTCTGCTAAAACGCATGTAGAAAATATCAATCTGACAGAAATGACAGAGAATATTTTTCTTACAGAAACTGGTATTTTGTTCTGTTTGGGAAGTACTCTGTATGAATATGATTATGATAATCAGGAAACTGGAATAATACTGACAAAGCGCTTGCGCAATTAAAATTAGACATTATCAGAGGGGCTGCATCTGATATTATTGATGTTTCTAGAATAGATTATGGAGTATTTTATGATAAAGAGATTTTAGTCGATTTATACACTTATATGCAAAATGATGAAGAATGTAATGCAAATATGCTAATGTCTTCTGTTGTTGAAGCATATGAGATTAAAGGACATTTATTCAGTATTTGCCCTGCCTTCCAGATTTATTCCATGTGGGGGAAGAATTCAATAATTAATAATCGTTCAGGTATTACATTAGCAGAACTAAAGAAAATGTTAGAAGACGGAGGGAAGTCTTTAAATGCTATTTACGGGTTTTCAGCAGATGAAAAAGTGTTGACTACTCTCTGCACTTTTGGAATGGATGAATTTGTAGATTGGGACAATGGAACATGTAATTTTACCGGAGAGTATTTTGAAGAAATATTAACCTTTGCAAATGAATATGATGGCGGTTATACAGATGAAGGTATCTTAAGAGAGATTGAAAAGGGAGATATTGTAATGTCTGTAGGTATGATATCAAGTATTGCCGATTATCAGATACAATCAAAGTTATATCAAAACGATCTGACTTTTGTCGGTTATCCTGTAGGAAGTGGTTCAGGTACCGCCATTAGTTACAGGGGTAGTGAGCTTGCTGTTAATGCGCAGGGTGCAAATAAGGATGCAGCATGGGAATTTGTTAAATATTATTTGCTGAATGGGTATGTTGACCAGGGATTTCCTACTATAAAAACTCAATTTGATGAAGTAACAGAGGCTGCAAAAGAAAGTATAATTGTTACTTCCGAAGAAGGCACTTATGAAGCAGAAAGGGGAACCTGTTTTGATGGAAATATTTACATACAGGTTTTTTCGGCTGAGCAGGATGATATAGATGCTGTAAGGCGATTGATTGACATTGCAGATAATAAGTTTGAATATAATACTAATATCCTAAATATTATTGATGAGGAAGCACAGTCTTATTTTACAGGACAAAAAGATTTGAAGAATGTTGCTGAGCTGATACAAAATAGAGTACAATTATATTTATCTGAAAATAAGAAATAGCATATTATAGAATTTATCTCAGCCATGGGAGATACCACCCAATGCAAAAGCATTTTGCCGAGTGAACGGGTCAAAGGCCTTGCATTCAATGGTGTAGAGAATGGATAATGGAGCCGCTCGTTTACCGTTAAATGATTCCGGAAAGTTACCAAGAAATATAGATGGTCAAACTGTAAATGTAATAGAGTTCATAAAAGGAGAGTATGGCAAATGGATGATAATTCATTGATATTAAGGAATGAGTCTACCACAATCGGCAATGAGATGATTGATATGATCAAAATAGGGAAAATTAAAAAACACATCCTGCATAACAGTGCTTCTAACCAGTCTGCTGAAATAGAAAGGAAGGAATTGGCATCGTATTTGGATTTTATCCGCACGCACTTTTGCTATAATATCATAAATTTAACAGGAAGAGAAAATTATGAATAATATTTCTGCCGTATATGTAAATTACAAGGATTTACTTGAAGAATTCAAAGAGGAAGTCATCGCTAACAAGATAGAATGTATATTTAGTCAGCTGGAGATAGTAAAAGCGTAGGGAATCGGAACAAAACGGATTATGAAGCGGGTGAAAGAATATGTTTGCCAGAGCGAAGATTTTGGAATGTGGGGATATTATAACAAAATAATTGGATTATAACAAAATAAATGTTACTATAAATAAAAATTATCACTGATTCAGAAGGAAGAGTAAAATGGTAAAATAAAGTTTCCTATGATAGTATCTATGCCATGCATGGAACAAAGTCATAGGAAACTTTTTTATCATTTTCTGCATAATTTATATGAATTCGTAACCTTAGAATTAAAAACGCAAAATATGCAAGGTAATTAAGTATAGAAAAGCAAATAATGAGTGGCGGTAATATATCAGAAGATATAAGATAAACTTAGTTTTTACATATTAGAACTAAAATCAATACGTGTCAAACAATATTTTTCTATGGTTGAAACTGATTAAACGAATGGAGAGGAAGTATGAGGGTGACAAAGACAGAAGCCGAAAAGAAAAGGATAAAGGGAAAAACACAAAGTTATCTCAGGAATAACTGGCAATTGTATTTGATGCTGCTTGTCCCTGTGGCTTATATGATATTGTTTAAATATAAGCCAATGTTGGGTGTTGTTGTAGCATTTAAAAAATTTAATATCTATGACGGAATCTGGAACAGTCCATGGATTGGTCTGGCTAATTTTAAAGAAGCATTTTCATCTAAGGATTTCTGGGATGCATTGAAAAACACCTTGATTTTGAACTTTGGTGATTTGGCTATCGGATTTCCCTTTCCGATTTTTCTGGCAATTTTCCTGAATGAGCTACGCAGCAGTAAGGTAAGGAAGGTTACACAGACTTTATTGTATTTGCCGAACTTTATGTCATGGGTTATCATTTCCGGTATTGCAACGCAGCTTTTGTCAAACAGTGGTCTTGTGAATAATCTTGTCAATGCCATGGGATTTGAGAGTATATCTTTCTTAAGTGATTCGTTTATCTGGCGTTTTGTATACTGGTTTTTTGGTGTATGGCAGGGAGCTGGGTATTCTCTGATTGTTTATCTGGCGGCACTTATGGCCACGGATGCTTCCCTGGGAGAAGCGGCTTACATAGATGGAGCTACCAGGCTGCAGAGGATCTGGCATGTGACATTACCGCAGATTTCTTCAACTATTACCGTGCTGCTGATCATGCAGGTAGGAAAACTAGTGTCGATTAGCTTTGACCGTCCATTTATGATGGGAAATACGCTGGTGAGGAGTTCGGCCAATGTAATTAGTACATATGTTTACTCCATAGGTCTGGCATCCGGCAGATTCGATTTTGCAACGGCGGTGGGTCTGTTCCAGACGGTTGTAGGTGTTGTATTGGTTCTGGGGGCTAATGCGGTCATTAAAAAACTTGGACAGGAGGGAATTATGTAATGAGTACATTAAATAGTAAAAACGAAAAAGTCTTTCAGTTTTTTTGGACACTGTTCTTTATTATAGTAACATGTATTGCCATGGTTCCAATTTTGCGGGTAGTCGCCATGTCTTTTAGTGCAAAGGATGCTATTACGGCAGGCAAGGTGGGGATATTTCCCATAGGTTTCAATACGGAAGCATATACAAAGGCCTTTAGTAGCGGCAGCTTTATCCGTGCCTTTGGCTACTCCATTGCCCTGATGTTGGGATCCACAGCGGTAAATCTGCTCATGACGGTGCTGGCAGCTTATCCTCTTTCCAAAAAAGGGTTGATAGGTGGTGGAGCAATCATGACATTGTTTGTGCTGACTATGTATCTGAATCCCGGTATTATTCCGGAATACCTTAATGTAAGGGACTTTAAGCTGATTGATACGGTGTGGGCACTGATCGTTCCGGGGGCATTAAGTGCATATAACATGATTATCATGTGTAATGCGTTCAGAGGGATTGATTCTTCTATCTATGAAGCGGCCAAGATTGATGGCTGCAGCGAGAGCAGAGCGCTTATTAACATAGCTCTTCCGTTGGTTTATCCAACCATCGCTACTTTGGGGTTATTCTATGCGGTTGGCAGATGGAATGGTATCAGCGATGTTTTGTATTATATTAATTCTTCTAAATATTTTACAGTGCAGATGGTACTGAAGCAATTCATTGAATCTGTAAAAATAAGTGTGGAGGAGGGAATGGCTTCCAATTTGGTGGCAGATAACGTCAAATCAGCCAGTATAGTGATTTCCATGCTGCCAATGTTAATTGTGTATCCTTTTGTACAAAAATTCTTTACGCAGGGAATTATGATTGGCGCTGTAAAGGGCTAGTTTAACCCCAATTAATTTAACCCAGATTAATCTATCCAATCAAACTATGTTATATTTATGAAACTAAGTTGGACGGATATTTTAATATAACGATTCATTTAAGATTAGGAGGTCTAGTATTATGAAAATGAGTTTACTCAAAAGGTCACTTGCAGTCTTTTTATCAGCAGCAATGGTGACGGCAATGGGGGGATGTGGAAACAACACATCATCTACCAACACGCAAACTGGAAGTTCCGCAGTAACGGAATCATCCACAACACAAGGATCAGAAGCAACTGTAGAGGCAGCAGGTGATACGGATTTGTATGGCGAAGAGGTCACCATTCGTGTCATGGTCTGGGACAGAGGTGATGCGGCACCTGGAACCACAACAGAGAATAACACATTGACTAAGTGGATTCAGGAACAGGTAAAGGAATTGTACAATATTAACGTGGAGTATGTAGCAGTTCCCAGATCCGGTTCGGATGATAAATTGAATATCATGATGTCCGGCGGCACTGCACCTGATATTGTCTTTAGTTATGGACAGAGTCTTTACTACAGTTATGCAACCAGTGGTGCATTACGTGATGTGTCAGATTTGTATGAACAGTATGGCTCCAATATTCAGGAGTATTGCGAGGAAGCGCAGCCAATCAGTGTAATCGATGGAACCAAATATGCTGTTATGAAGCAAAGAGGTACCGAAGAGCCTCGTCAGGTTGCATGGATCCGTCAGGACTGGCTGGATGAACTGGGAATGGATATGCCGACAACCAAGGAAGAACTTGGTGAATATCTATATGCGGTTAAAGAGAACAACCTTGGTGGTTCCAAGACGATTCCCTGGGCTATGAGCGGACGTACTGATACAGGGAAAATGTATATGTCTTTTATAAACTCCTATGGCACTATTGCAAATGACCGCGATGCATATATCTATAGTGAGGAATATATTAATGTACTTCCCGGTGTGGAAGATGGCTTAAGACAATTGAATACCTGGTATAATGATGGACTGATTACAAAGGACTTCCCGACAGATACCGCAGAAGATGTTTATACAGCGGATATTGCCAATGGACATGTGGGATTTGTTCTGGATGATCCGACTCAAAAGACTTGGCCCAGCTTTGAGATTCTGAATAATAATCTTGGTCACGAAACATTTGTTCCGTTACAGTGTTTTGAAACAGAAGATGGCTCTTATAGGACACCTTATGAGTATAGATACGCCATGTTTGTCATGATTCCTTCTACAACAAGTGACGAGAAAGCAGTAGCTTGCATGAAATATCTGAACTGGATGGCTGATCCGGAGGTTGCCATGACCATACGTTACACGCCGGATTATATCATTGATGAATCAGGCGCAGCAGCTGAACCTACAAGGGAGGAAAAGGAAGCAATGGGTTATGGTGGAACCCCGGATGATTTATGTATTATGAATCTGAACTTCTCGTGGGTAAATGATGTTGAGGTACTTGCAAAAGCCAACTACACAAGTCAGAATACAGATTGGGCAACTATTGAGTGGTATGAGAATTATCATGAGGTAAAAGCGATTGGAAAGTTCCGTTATCCTGTATATGCTTATATTTCAGAGGAAGAACAAACTTATGGATCAGACATGAAGTCACGTATGTATGAGTACGCATACAGATGTATTTGCGCTTCTCCCGGCCAGTTTGACTCGGTTTATGAGACAGAGTATAAGGAACTGGTAAATGCGGGACTGAATGATATCCTGGATGCAAGAGCAGAGTACTATGACAGCGTGAACTAAAAGCTACTATATACACTAAAGTTGTGAATCATAACAACTATAAACCTATAGCATTCTGATGCCTGCATAGGATAAAAATAGCGAAAAGCCTGTTACATCATGCAGACTCATATAAACAGTAAATGATATTATGAGTAATGCAAAGATTTTGTAACAGGCTTTTTGTACCCTTATATACTGCAAAGAGGATCAGTTGTCTGCCTCAAATTGAGATGAAGACGGCGGCGCTGTGTTCAGATTGGTAGAACGGCTTTTCCGGTATGCGGAAGGAGATTCCTGACAAAAGTTACGAAAGACGCGGTTGAACTGGGAAAAGCTTGTGAATCCGCATTCGGTTGCAATGTTGGTGATGGTTTCCTGGCTGTTAATAAGGAGATACTGGCAGTTACGAATCCTGACCAACTGGATATAGTGGGTGATGGTGTAGCCGGTAATACGCTTAAACTGGTGAGACAGGTAGTAGGGACTCATCCAGACACTTTTGGCCAGTATGTCCAGAGTCAGATTTTCCATGAAATGGGTATGTATATAGTTGGACACCGCATAAATTTGTTGGGAAAGCTTGTCCTCCACATTGATATTTTCATAAACATTATAATCTGTGAACTGACTCAGGCTATACAGGAACTGCGTGAAAATGCTGTGCATAACCAACTCATGGGTTCCTGCCAGTTCCTGGGATGCGGCCTGGTGTGAGAGCTCCACGATCTGGTTAATCAGTCCATTCAGTATTTCCAGCTGCTCATCCGGAAAGCGATAAATAGGAAGAGGCTGGTGGAATGGATTCAATATTTCTTCATAGGCATCAGGAAAGCCATAGTGGTCCTCACGGTACATAAAAGTGATAATGAGCCGTTTGGAGATTTCGCCTTCTGGGTAGGATGTTTTATGCAGCAGAGAGGGTGGGAGAAGTACAATATCGTTGGTTTGAATCTGGTAAGGAATTCCCTCTATAAAATGAACCGCACCCGGGCTTAGCAGGATATGGATTTCGTAATAGGAATGAAAATGTTCAAATTCCATGTGCTTTTTGCAGGAGCGGGTATCAAAGTCAAAAAAATAAAAAATGGAATTAGGAATATCATTGACAATAATAAAATGTTTTTCTTCATATTTAATAGGATGTAACATGCGATTACCTGCCTTTCTGGTAAAATACATATGAATTTCATAAAGTATAGCAAAGAAAGTGTATATAATGCAAGAAAAACAGGAGTTAAATATATAAATTATATCAGGAAACAGGCAAAAAAAGAATTGTATTGACTGGCAGCAATCTGAAAAAGAAGCAGATGTCCTGCCTGTTAAAGAATATTGACAGAATACTGGAAAGAGAGAGAAAGGGAAAGGAAAGTGGAAACAAAGCTTCAAAGTTTAATTAATGCGTTCAAGGTAATTCTGTACGAGGACGATGTGCAGTTCATGCAGAACATGAGAGAAAAGAAGAAGATCTCTGAGGAAGAACTAAAAAAATATGCCCATTGGGAATGGACGCAGGGTGTGGGGTTGTTTGGGATCTGGAAGCTGTTTTCGGTTACCGGGAATCAGGAATACATGGATATCCTGACGAAATATTATGACAACCAGCTGGCGGTAGGATTTCCCCAGCTGAATGTAAATACAGCAGCACCCTATCTGGCAATGTCTTTCCTGGCGGAGTACCTGAATCACGAACGGTATATGGAGCCCTGCAGACAAGCCGCGGAATGGATCATGATCCATATGCCCAGGACCCAGGAGGGCGGAATACAGCATAAGACCTCAGATGATATAAATGAGCAGGAGCTGTGGGATGATACCCTGTTTATGACGGTTCTGTTTCTGGCTAATATGGGTCGGATTTTAAACCGGGAGGATTATCAGAAGGAAGCGCAGTACCAGTTTTTGCTGCATATGAAGTATTTACAGGATCCCCGGACGGGCTTCTGGTATCATGGCTGGACCTTCCTTAACAGGAATAATTTTACAGGTGCGTTCTGGGGTCGGGGAAACTGTTGGGTTACCATAGCCATTCCGGAGCTGCTTGACATGATTCCCTGTCCGGAGCCGGTTGAGAGAATTTTGAAAGAGGCTTTGATAAATCAGGTAGCTGCACTGGCTGAATGTCAGTCTGAAAACGGTATGTGGCATACTTTACTGGATGATCCCGATTCCTATGTGGAGGCAAGCGCAACCTGTGGATTCGCCTATGGCATATTGCGGGGCGTGAATACAGGCATTCTGGATGAAAGATGGCGGCAGATGGCAGAGAGGGCATTAGCTCCGGTGCTGTCACTTATATCGGAGGATGGCGTATTGAGCCAGGTTTCATATGGAACGGCGATGGGAAGAACCTCGAAGGATTTTTATAAACAGATCCCCTTAAGACCCATGCCCTATGGGCAGGCGTTGGCAATTTTATTTTTAGTGGAAGGAATCAGTTATGGTAAAAAATGATATTTATCCGGGCCGTCAGTGGAAGGACAGACTGGCTATGTGGGCAGCAGAATTTCCCAGGCATTATTACATACCTGTGGAAGCGCTTAAAATATCCGGATTCTATACATATGAAAGATTGTCTTTGCATCAGGCACTGGAACAGGCTGAGAAAACGGCCTTCCCTGTGCCTGTGGGAACGCCCTGGGGGAAAAAATGGGAATATGGATGGTTCTTTACAGAATGGACGGTATCTGAATCACTGAATGGAAAACGTTTGATTTTTCTGCCGGGTGTGGGAGAAGAGATGCTGATCTGGGTGAATGGCAGGGAGAAAGGTTCTGTGGATAAGCATCACGGTTATGTAACATTGGTGAAAGAGGCGGCTGCAGGTGAGCGGATCCGGATTGCAGCGGAGTGCTATGCAGGACATGGACCGCGGCGTGAGGATGGGTGTTTTTGCCGGAAGGGGGAAGAAGCCTTTTCGGAAGCCGATACCCAACAGCTTGTAACGGCGGCTTCCTTTGCGGCAGTATGGCAGGAGGAGATTTTTCAGGTGGCTATGGATTATCTTACCCTGTATTCCCTGATGTCCCGTCTGCCTGCCCGTTCGCTGCGGCTGCTTAAGGTAACGGAAGGGCTTAAGTTTTTTACAACCCTTGTTGATTTTGAACTGCCGGAGGAGGCATTGGCAGAATCACTGATGGAAGCGGATAAGGTACTGAAACCGTTACTTGCATGTACAAATGGTTCCACGGCACCGGAGTTTGTTGCGTTCGGGCAATCTCATTTGGATCTGGCCTGGTTGTGGACGCAGGAGGAAACCAGGCGCAAGGCGGTCAGAACCTATTGTAATCAGCTGGAGCTGATGGAGGAGTATCCGGCGTATAAATTTCTGCTCTGTGAACCGCCGATTCTGGAATATTTAAAAGAATCTTACCCGGCAGTATGGCAGCGGGTACGGGAAAAAGTCAAGGATGGTCAGATAATACCCGAGGGAGCAATTTATGTGGAATGTGACACCAACATGACCTGTGGAGAAAGTCTGGCCAGACAGTTTCTGTACGGAAAAGAATGGTTCATGGAGGAGTTTTCTGTGGATAGCCGGGTGGCATGGATGCCGGATACCTTTGGTTTCTCCCCTGCGTTACCGCAAATTCTTGTACAGTGCGGCATTCCTTATATCACTACCCAGAAGCTGGTGCGTCAGGATCCGGAATGCGAACCTTTTCCTTACAATGATTTCTGGTGGCAGGGAATTGACGGAAGCAGGGTTCTGGGTCATCTTTATAAAGAAAATAATGCAGCTTTCTCTCCGGCGGCTCTGATAGAGCGTTGGGAAGATGATCGGATTCAGCAAACAGGAATGGAGGGAATGCTCTTTCCTTTCGGTTATGGAGACGGAGGAGGCGGTCCCACCCGGGAATTGCTGGAAGCTGCTGCAAGATGTGCCGATTTAGAGGGAGCCCCGCGAGTCAGCTGCGACAGCCCGGTGGCTTATTTTGAAGCCCTGCGGGAGCGGGGAACAGATAATGTATTTACCGGTGAGCTCTACCTGAGCTGGCATCGGGGGACTTATACTGCCCAGGCCCGGACTAAAAAAGGGGTCCGCCGTGCCGAATGTCTGTTAAAGGAAGCGGAATACTGGAACACGCTTCTGGCTGTATGGCAGTCAGCGGATATACAGGAAGGGCAGGAGCTTTTGGCGGATACTATTTTAAGAGCCGGGACTCTTAAGCAATTGTGGAAACGGCTGCTTTTTCAGGAATTTCATGATATTCTGCCGGGAACCGGTATTGCCAGGGTGCATGAAGAGGCAGAATCGGAACTGAACAGTGTAGCAGAGGAATGTGAAGCCTTGTTACAGGATATATTAGCTGCCCTGCTAAAAATGCAGGAAGAAATGAAGGCTGTGGCGGCAGGGGAAGCTCCAGGGGTTATGCCTGTAAAGAAAGAAGACAGTAGTGTAGTGTCAGAAAAGGCAGAAAGCTGTGAAGAATCTCCCGGGATAGGGATTCATAGAGAAACAGGACACTGTTACCTACAAAGCGAAAGCATATATGCAGAACTGGATAAGGCCGGAAGGGTACTTAAGCTGCATGGCAGGAAATCAGGGGCAGTATATGAGGCAGAGGACAGACCCATGAATGTACTGCGTCTGTACCGAAATGTGAATTCCTATTATGATGCCTGGGAAATCGGCAGCATGTATGAGCAGGAGGAGGAACAGCTTGACACAGGAAACTGGGAGCTTATTAAAGGTCAGTACGAAGGAAGACCTGCCTGGCATCTGAAGGGTATCATTAAGGAATCCCCTTTTTCTCAGATTATTTGCCTGAGCGGGGATGGAACCATGCTGGAATTCCATATGAGCATAGACTGGCAGGAGAGGCACCGGATGCTGAAGGTGGATTTTCCAGCCGGGATACGTGCGGGAGAAGTGACAGGAGAAATTGCTTTTGGAGCTTACAGACAGCCTGCGACTCGTTCCTATCAGTGGGAAAAGGACCGCTACGAGGTATGCGGTCACCGTTACAGTGTCCTGGAAGACGGAAGGAGCGGCATTGCTGTCATGAATGACTGTAAATACGGCTATAGTACAAAAGAAGATCAGATCAGCCTGACCCTGCTGCGTTCCCCGCTAATGCCTGACCAGCATGCAGATCAAGGTCTCCAGGAGTTTGCATACGCCTGCTATCCTTTTGAAGGTGCATTCCGGGATGCCGGGGTGGTGCAGAAAGCAATCCGGTTCAACAGAGATTCTCATATAAGCAGCTCTTTGTTGGAACAGGGGAAAGCGCTGCATACTTGCTTTTGTCTTTTTGACATGGCAGGAACCGGAGAAGAGGCGGATCTGCCTTGTCATGTGGTTCTGGAAGCTGTCAAGCTTGCGGAAGACGGGAGTGGAAAGGCTTTACTTCGACTGTATGAGTCGGCAGGCTGTCCTCAAAGAGTAAAGATTACTTTTGCCTTACCGCTGAAAGGGATTGAAGAAACAAATATTCTTGAAAAAAACAGAAAAAAACTTGTAATTAAAAAAAATAGTATTATACTGGAATTCAGAGCATTTGAAATTAAAACGTTCCTACTAACTTAAAGGTTACAGGAGCTTTACATGCTTACTATTCAGTGTCTGCCGCTATGAGGGAGTACAATTGTATAGTATATAGGAAAAATAGGGAGGATAAAATTTGAAACGTTATATGGCACATATGATTTCCTCTACGGAAAAAAGAGTGGAATACTTCCTGGAGAAACAGGTGAAAGAACAGGAAAACTGTTTTTATGGAGGTCTTGAGCAAGAAATAATTGATGTGAAGCCAACCGTATATCTTTTAGCAACCGCCGCTGCGGTTTATTGCAATCCTGACAGCTACTTTTATAAAAGTCAGGAGCTGATCAGGCCAATGAATCTAGCACTTGATTTTATCAGAAAATATCAGAGAGAGGGTGGAAGCTTTGATTATCCCAGCTGTAATTTTCTTTCTGCACCGGATACCGCTTTTTGCTTTAAGCGGCTGATATCTGCTTACAGACTATTTGAATCCTTCGCGGACCGGGCTGCCACGGAAGTGCTTATGGACAAGCTTCTTCTGATTATGAAAGAGGCTTTATATGGTATCAGAGACGGAGGATTCCATACACCCAATCACCGTTGGGCCATTGTAGCTTCACTGACCCAGGGGGCAGAATTGTTCTGTGATGAGGAATGGGTTGATTCCCTGCGTATAAGGGCGGCGGCGTATTTACAGGAAGGGATC
>Ga0153941_1000949_pt1 | contig 12066 bp, 10 predicted proteins | sample TSNJ025MetaG_FD_104733 | JGI IMG/M metagenome (GOLD analysis project Ga0153941, IMG submission 104733) | Attine ant fungus gardens microbial communities from New Jersey, USA - TSNJ025 MetaG | ecosystem: Host-associated > Fungi > Mycelium > Unclassified | place: USA: New Jersey, Brendan T. Byrne...
AGGTCCGGGAACCGGGAAAACCACAACGATCAATATGATAATCCGTTACTTTGAAGCGGAGGGGCTGGATATATTTTTGGCGGCGCCTACCGGCAGAGCGGCGAAGAGAATGACGGAAGCCACCGGTTATGAGGCAAAGACGATTCACCGTATGCTGGAACTCAACGGAGCCCTGTCGGATGAAGACAGCAGAAAAGTAAAATTTGAGAGGAATGAAGAAAATCCGCTGGATGCAGATGTTATTATCATTGATGAAATGTCCATGGTGGATATTAATCTGTTTCAGTCCCTGCTCAGGGCAATCGTACCCGGTACACGCCTGATTCTGGTGGGTGATGTGAACCAGCTTCCCAGTGTGGGCGCAGGGCAGGTGCTGAAGGACATTATGAACAGCGGCGTTTTTCCCATGGTGGTGCTGCAGAGGATTTTCAGACAAGCGGGAGAGAGTGATATAGTCATGAATGCCCATCGCATTAACCGGGGTGAGCAGATTATAATGGATAATAAGAGCAAAGACTTTTTCCTTTTGGAGCGAACTGATGTTAATGTGATCTACAAGCATATGATACAATTAATACAGGATAAACTGCCGGGATATGTTAATGCATCTGTCTATGATATACAGGTTCTGACACCAATGAGGAAGGGGAGCCTTGGTGTTGAGACCTTAAACACCATACTGCAGAAATATCTGAATCCGCCGGCTTCCGGTAAAAAGGAGCATGCCAACGGAAATGTGCTGTTTCGCGAGGGTGACAAAGTAATGCAGGTCAAAAACAATTACCAGATAGAATGGGAAATCGTAAGCCGCTATGGGATACCGATTGACAAGGGTATTGGTGTATTTAACGGTGATATGGGAAGAATAATAGAAATACAGGAGAGTGCATCCCAGATGGTGATTGAGTTTGATGAGCAGAGACGGGTCACATATCCTTTTGTTCAACTGGAAGAACTGGAGCTTTCTTACGCGATTACCATTCATAAGTCTCAGGGAAGCGAATATCCGGCTGTGGTAATGCCGCTGCTGGGTGGTCCCAGAATGCTGTTTAACAGGAATCTGCTTTATACGGGTGTGACAAGGGCCCGCAGTTGTGTCATGATTCTGGGAAGCGGTATGGTGGTGCAGGAAATGATTGAAAATGAAAGCGAGAACCGGCGCTGCACGGCACTCTCGCAGCGGATCATAGAAATGACCGAAGGTTTTTAAATGGAGAAGGCTTGAAAGGCAAGCCAATGAAAATATTTGAAAATGTTATCAATTTATTATTTCCTTTAAGATGTCCGGTTTGTGATGATATTGCCCGTCCGTCCGGAGAAAAAATATGCCTTGGATGTATGCGCAGACTTGAAGTCATCACGCCGCCGAGATGTTGTTGCTGCGGGAAAAAAATCATGGATGCTGAAAAAGAGTACTGCCATGATTGTACCCGGAGTAATCACAAGTTTAAAAGCGGCCGGGTATTATACCGGTATGAAAGTGCGGCTTCCGGTATTTATCGGTTTAAATATGGTAATAGAAGGGAGTATGCTGATTTTTATGGAGAAGAGATTGCCCGATATTTAGGAGGGTACATCCGCGGGATCAATCCCGATGGTCTGGTGCCGGTACCGCTGCATCCCGGGAGACAAAGGGTCAGGGGATACAATCAGGCAGAACTGCTGGCCCACGCAGTCAGCCGTTACACGGGGATTCCGGTTTATGACAGACTGATAAGGCGGATAAGAAATACGGTACCGCTAAAGCAGCTAAATCCCGTCGAAAGACAAAATAATTTGAAAAAGGCTTTCAATATTATTAGAAATGATGTAAAATTAAATACGATTATAATTATTGATGATATTTATACTACGGGCAGTACTATGGATGAAATGTCAGACATATTGTTAGAAAGCGGCATTGAAAGGGTTTATTTTATTACCCTTGCAGGCGGAGCAGGTTTGTAACGTCCGGGGTGGAATGGAGAGTGCTATGAATGTAAGTAATTGCAGAGGATGCGGTAAACTGTTTAATTATGTGTCGGGTCCGCATACCTGTCCGGCTTGCCGTGAAAAGCTTGAAGCAAAATTCCAGGAAGTTAAGGAATACATCAGGGCGCATGCGGGTACGGGAATACATGAAGTTGCGGAAGCCTGTGAGGTAGAGAGCAGCCAGATCAGGCAATGGCTCAGAGATGACCGTTTGGAGCTTACGGAGAATTCTCCGATCAGAATGAGCTGTGAAAGCTGTGGAGATCAGATCCGCAGCGGCAAGTTTTGTGAAAAGTGTAAGAATCAGTTTGCAGCCGGATTTGATAATATTCTTAAGTCCTCAAAACCGAAAGTGCAGTCCAAAGATCTGAAAAGTGATAAAGATAATCCCAAGATGAGATATTTATAGCCGATTATTGGGATGGAGGAAGCTGAATGCTGAATGAAGAACGCATCATACTGATGACTAAAATGGCATCGTATGAAGCAAATGAAGGGAAACAGAATGTTGCGGCCGGAAAGTATTTCCGCAGTGATTATATTACCTTGCAGATTTTGAAATCAATTATCAGTTCCACCCTTGCATATATTATTATTTTTGCACTGTTTATTCTGTATGATTTTGAAGTCCTGATGCAGGAAATATATAAGATGGATTTATTTTCCTTTATCCAGACTATATTGATTTGGTATGGAGTGACATCAGTTATCTATGGAGTAATATCCTATATTGTCTATTCCTTCCGGTATGCAAAGGCCAGAAAGAACCTGAAGCGTTATTATAATAACCTGAAGAAGCTGAATGCCATGTATAACAATTAATAAATACGTTCCCGAAAGGATTACTGATATGAGTAGTTTACTTGAACTAAGAGAGAAATTGAAACTGATCTACAGCAAGAGTGAAGTGTTTTTGCTTCCGTTGCTTAAATTCCTGTTGGCGTTTATCACTTTCGCAATGGTAAATGGGCAGCTGGGGTATATGAAGCAGTTGGATAACATGGCGATTGTCCTGATTGCAGCATTAACATGCTCCTTTTTACCTATGGGATGTATTATATTGTTCGCAGGTATTTTCAGTCTGCTGCATATGTATGCATTATCTATGGAAGTGGCTCTGGTAGGATTATGTATCTATCTGGTAATGTTTTTGATTTATTTCCGTTTCAGCCCCAAGGACAGTTTGGTGGTATTACTGACACCGCTGCTGTTTATCATGAAGATTCCTTATGTCATGCCGATTGCGGCAGGTTTGCTTGCAGGACCCAGCGCAGTAATATCCCTGAGCTGCGGTGTACTGATTTACTATTTTATAAATTATGTTTCGCTGAATGCGTCGATAATCAGTACCATGGGTGATGATGAGATCATTGCAAGGCTGCGCCTGGTCATTGATGGTCTTTTGAATAATAAGGCAATGATGGTAGTGATAGCGGCATTTGCGATTACGGCGTTGGTGGTCTGGCTGCTTCGCAGAATGTCAGTGGATTACTCCTGGACAATTGCCATGGTGGCGGGAGCTATCTTGAATTTGGTAATATTGTTGATCGGGGATTTGATTTATGATACCAATATGTCGGTGGGAGGAGCCATATTGGGAACCCTTTTAGCTCTTATTGTTGCCAAACTGCTGGAATTTTTCCGGTTTTGCGTGGATTATACCAGGACGGAAAAGGTTCAGTTTGAGGATGATGAGTATTATTATTATGTAAAGGCTGTACCTAAAATGACAGTTGCAGCACCCACTAAAACTGTCAAGAAAATCAACAGTACCCAGGGCAGACCTGCGGTAACAAAGGATAGGACTTCGTCATATCCTGACAGGCCTTCGTCATCGGCATCCAGGAAGACTTCGGCGGGTAAACAGCAGCCGGGCAGCCGGGATACGGAAGCCGGAAGGAATGGTCGTACCAGAAGTGTGGTAACGGAAAGAAGCGGAAAAGCAGGCAGTACTGATGATACAGATGTACGCCGTTACCGCCGGGAGCGTACAGGCGGCGGAAAAAGCATTACCATCAACAGCAACAATATGGAGGATGAGAATGCAGAGGATTATGAAGATTTTGAATAGAATTATAACTCGTTGGACGGGATCTGAAATATAGTAAGAATGGACGAAAGCAGTATGGACTGGGTAGATAAGTTAGTTAATTGGGTAAAATCATATTTGCCATCAATACAATGGGGCGATATAGTAGAGATTCTCATTATCGCTTTTTTATTGTATCATATTATACTGTGGATTAAAACCAGCCGGGCATGGAGCTTATTAAAAGGCTTTATGGTCATTGGCGTATTCCTGTTGATTGCAGCCATATTTGAAATGAATACGATTCTATGGCTTTCCGGTAACTTATTAAGTGTGGCATTAACTGCGATAGTTATTGTACTGCAGCCAGAGCTTCGTCGGGCACTGGAGGAGCTGGGTAAGAAGAATCTGCTTACATCAGTTTTACCTATTGAAATTATGAAAAATAAGGATGGACTTTTTTCGGACAGGACAGTGAATGAAATTGCAAAGGCAGCTGTTGAAATGGGGAAGGTAAAGACCGGTGCCTTGATCGTGATAGAGCAGAACAATCCATTACATGATTATGAGAGAACCGGGATTGAAGTGGATGCAATTGTAAGCAGCCAGCTGCTGATTAATATATTTGAACACAATACGCCGCTGCATGACGGGGCGGTAATCGTGCGGGGGAACAGGATTGTTTCAGCTACCTGTTATCTGCCGTTATCCGATAATATGAATCTGAATAAGGAACTTGGAACAAGACACAGGGCTGCAATCGGCATATCTGAAGCTACGGATTCCCTTACGGTCATCGTATCGGAAGAAAACGGAAAGATCAGTGTGGCATATCAGGGGAAGCTGGATAGAGATCTGGACACGGAGAGGCTTAAGAGGCGTCTCCATGAAATTCAAAATAAAGGTGCCGAGGAAACGAAGCTTAAATGGAAAGGAAGGAGCAAGAATAATTCATGAAATGGAAGATATTTTCCAACTGGTGGCTTAAACTGCTATCCGTATTGCTCGCTTTCATAATATGGATGGCAGTGGTAAGTGCGGTGGATCCGGTGGACAAAAGGGTTTTTAGCAATATAAAAGTAACATTATTAAATACAGAACTGATTACCGACAAAGACATGCTGTACGAAATATTGGATAACAGCGATATTGTCTCCAGAGTGGAGGTAAAGGCAAAAAAAACGATACTGGCTGAACTCAACAGTGCTGATATTGTAGCTACCGCGGATTTTGCACAGTTATCAACAGCAGATACCATAGAAATTAAGTTTTCTTTGCTGCGCAATGATGCTGATGTAGAAGTTACCAACAATAAGGATGTGCTGAAGCTGCGGATTGAACAAAGTGACAGCAAGGTTGTTAAGCTGATTGTTATTACGACAGGTGATGTAGCGGAAGGATATGAATTGGGTAAATCCAGTTCCAATCCGAACATGGTCAATATATCGGGACTTGAATCCAAAGTGGCCAAGGTAAGTTATGCAGCGGTTACGGTTAATGTTAATCAGGCGTATGAGGATATCAGTATTCAGGACTCCATAAGGCTTTATGACGAAGATGATAATGTGATTCTTGAAGATATTAAAAAGAATTCAAGCGTAGCAACAGTAAATGTTACGATACTGACAAAGAAGACAGTACCTGTTGAATTTACTGCCATGGGTATACCGGCAGAGGGATATCAGGTTACGGGAGTAATACAAAGCACCCCGGACAGGGTGACTCTCACAGGTACAAAACAGGCTTTAAGCAATGTATATAAGATTATCATACCGGAAGAAGAACTGAATATAACCGGGCAAAGTGAAGATGTGGTAAAGAGTGTTGATATCAAAGAATACCTGCCGGATGGTGTCAGCCTGGCAAAAGGGGATTTTAATGGTATTGTCACGGTTATTGCTTATATAGAGCCGATTATGACCAGAGAATTTAATATATCGTCCAATCGTGTTCAGATTACCAATGTGCCGGATACTATGACGGCAGAACTGGGTAATGTAGAATCGGGTTACCGTCTGGTAGTAAAAGGTCTGGAAGAACAGGTGGGCGGACTGGTTGGGAACCAGATAAGAGGTACTGTTGATATCGCAGCCTGGATGGAAGAGATGAATATGGCAGAACTTACAGCGGGTACGTACTCCATTCCAATAGATTTTGGTCTTGACGAAGCTATCACCATAAGTGAATCCCCGAATGCAGTGATAGTCATTTCCGATATAGAATAATGAATAAATAGGAGAATATGAGTCCGTCAATGGCGGAGATAGGAGTAAAGATGGGAAGATTGTTTGGTACAGATGGATACAGAGGAATTGCCAATGAAGAATTGACACCTATGCTGGCGATGCAGATGGGGCAGGCAGGTGCTTATGTATTAACAAAGGAAAAGCACTATAAGCCTACTATCATGGTGGGATGCGATACCAGAATTTCCGGAGATATGCTGGCAAATGCACTTATGTCAGGTGCCTGTTCCGTTGGAGCGAACTGTATTTATGTAGGGGTTATTCCCACACCTGCGGTTGCATATCTGACCCGGAAATATAAAGTGGATGCAGGGGTTGTAATCTCCGCTTCCCATAACCCGGTAGAGTTTAATGGAATTAAGTTCTTTGATGGAAATGGTTATAAATTGCCGGATGCAATGGAAGACGAAATTGAGGCTCTGATCAATAACCAGATGGCCGGGATAAAATTCCCCACCGGTCACGGCGTGGGTAAGATTAAATACCGTACGGATGCCAGAGAAGAGTATATCAATCATGCCATACAGTCTGTTAATGTGGATCTGACAGGCATGAAGATTGTTTTGGACTGTGCGGAAGGAGCTTCTTATTACACGTCTGTGGAAGCCTTAAAGGAGCTGGGCGGCAATGTGGTTGCCATTCATAATAACCCGGATGGTACTAACATTAATGTCAACTGTGGTTCCACACATATGGAGGAGCTGCGGGCCAGAGTGGTATTTGAGAAGGCTTCTGTGGGTCTGGCATTTGACGGGGATGCGGACCGGCTCATAGCGGTGGATGAAAATGGGGATGTAGTGAATGGTGACCAGATTATGGCTATCGTTGGCCTCCATATGAAAGAACATGGTAAGCTTAAGAATAATACCATTGTAGCTACTATTATGAGTAATCTTGGATTTTTCCTGATGGGTGAGAAGAATCAGATATCCATAGAGAAGACGAAAGTGGGCGACCGTTATGTATTGGAACGGATGAAAGAGATTAATGCCAGTCTGGGCGGCGAACAATCAGGTCATATTATTTTTCTGGATGAAAATACCACCGGTGACGGTCTTTTAAGCGCTCTGCATTTGCTTCAGGTTATGGTGGATACCGGAAAGTGTTTGTCAGAGCTGGCTCAGGTTATGGAGAGCCTGCCTCAGGCATTGGCGAATGCAAGGGCAGCCAACCATAAAAAAGACAGGTATATGGAGTTCCCGAAGATAGCTGATGCGATTGCAGCGTTGGAAAAACGGTTTGCAGGGGAGGGAAGGGTGCTGATTCGTCCGTCAGGGACAGAACCTCTTGTGCGTGTTATGATAGAAGGTAAGGACTATGATATCATCCGTAAGGAGGCTGTAAAGCTTGCGAATCTGATTCAGGATGTTATGTTTTAAAATGCAGGAAAAGTGGTTGAGATTGCCAATCAATCATGATATAGTAAAATAGTACCAGGAAAATGGAGGGATGGCGATATGGTAAGCCAGAAGGTTGTTATTAAGAATCCTACGGGATTACACCTGAGACCGGCGGGCATTCTCTGTAAAGAAGCGATGCAGTTTAAATCATTGATTACATTTACATTTCGGGACAGTACCGCAAATGCCAAGAGTGTATTAAGTGTTCTGGGTGCTTGTGTCAAAAGCGGAGATGAGATTGAACTTTGTTGTGAAGGCGAAGATGAAAATGTGGCTCTGAAGACTTTGGTTTATGCAATTGAAAGTGGTCTCGGAGAATGATAAAAAAGATTTACAGCCTGTCCTGAGGATGGGCTGATTTTTTCTGAATATGGAAACGGGAGGGTACTGAGATATGTTAAATTATGAGAGATATCGTAAGAATCCGGTAGTTAATTATCCGGAAAGAAAATGGCCTGATAAAGAGATTGAAAAAGCGCCGGTCTGGTGCAGTGTTGATCTTCGTGATGGGAATCAGGCGCTGATTGATCCAATGATTGTGGAAGAAAAGGTGGAAATGTTCCAGCATCTGATCCATTTGGGATTCAAGGAAATTGAAATAGGATTTCCGGCTGCCAGCCAGATTGAATTTGATTTTCTCAGACAGCTGATTGAGCGCAGACTGATACCGGATGATGTGGTGGTTCAGGTACTCACACAGTGCAGGGAAGAACTGATAGATCGAACATTTGAATCCATTGAAGGCTGTAAGCAGGCTATCGTTCATATCTATAATTCCACCTCTGTCCTCCAGCGGGATGTGGTATTTCATATGGAAAAGGAACAGATCACGGAAATTGCCGTAAATGGGGCAAGAATGGTCAGAGAACGTGCTGCCGGATTTCCGGGAAAGATTATGTTGGAATATTCGCCGGAAAGCTTTACAGGAACCGAGCTTGATTATGCATTGGAGATTTGTAATGCTGTACAGCGTGAGTGGGCTCCTTCGCCGGAAGCTCCCATGATCATCAACCTGCCGTCCACAGTGGAAATGACCACTCCAAACGTCTATGCGGATCAGATTGAATGGATGATTGGACATTTGGAAAACAGAGAGAGCATTATGATCAGTGTCCATCCCCATAATGACAGAGGAACCGGCGTAGCCGCTGCAGAACTGGCATTACTGGCAGGTGCGGACCGGGTGGAAGGCACACTGTTTGGCAACGGTGAACGGACCGGTAATGTTGATATACTGAATATTGCTTACAACATGTTTTCCCAGGGGATTGACCCTAAGCTGAACCTGGAGCATATTAATCAAATCATTGAACTATATGAGCGCTGCTGCAAGATGCCGATCCATCCCCGGCACCCCTATGCCGGCAAACTTGTATTTACCGCCTTTTCCGGCTCCCACCAGGATGCTATTAATAAAGGTGTGCATACGATGCAGGAAAGGAACAGCTTATACTGGCAAGTACCCTATCTGCCTATTGATCCGGCAGATATCGGAAGAGAATACGAACCGATTGTGCGGATCAATTCCCAGTCCGGTAAAGGCGGAGTGGCTTTTGTCATGGATACCTATTACGGATTCAAATTACCCAAGGCTATGCATAAGGAATTTGCCAACGTCATACAGAAAATATCAGAGAAGCAGGGAGAGGTTTCGCCGGAAGAGATCATGGAGTACTTCCGCATAGAATATCTGAATCAAAAAGAACCAATCCACTTCCGCAGGCTGCGGGTGGAAGATATCGGAGGAGAAGTCAAGACACAATTTGATACCAAGGTAACAGTGACCTATACAGATCATGATGTGGAGAAACACTTTGAAGCAGTGGGAAATGGCCCCATTGATGCAGTCCAGAGAGGCTTGTCCCATGAGCTTGATATCCGTATCAAGGTACTGGACTATGAAGAACATGCCCTGCAAAGCGGCGCCAACTCCCAGGCTGCAGCTTACATCCACCTGCTTGACAGCGACAGCGGAAAGGTAACTTATGGTGTAGGTGTCAGCTCCAATATCACACGTGCATCCGTACGGGCCATTTTCTCAGCCATAAACAGGCTGGAATTGGGCAGCAGACAATAGCCGGAAAGGTGAAAGCTGAACAAGATAATCAAAAACTATGAAAATAGAGAAACTATGAAAATAGAAAAAATATGAAAATTAGAAAATCATGAAAATAGAAAAATTATGAAAATAGAAAAACAGATACGCAATCATATTATGAAAACAGTTCATACAACAGTAAGAGTATTCCGGATGAATGGGGAATTATTGGACTACCATGGCGATAACAGGGATGATGATGCAATCGTTAAAGATGACGATTTATGGGACACCCTGCTAAAACAGACAAAAGAAGAATATCCTTACATTTATCAGGATTTTTACCCGGTTTACTTTATTACGATGCGAAAAGAAGACCATCTCTATGTGATTGGTCCGGTCAGTTGTGATTACACAGTCAATAAAACAGAGAGAAACCATACAATAGGAGAATATTTTTCCAGGAAGCACCACCTGCAGGAAGTGAACCGAAAAATTTCATTTTGTGATATACAGACCTTCGCCAGAGAAGGTCTGTTATTATTTAACGTATTACATGACAAGGATATGACACTCTCCCAGCTGCTCACCTACAATTATAATACAGACCTTGAATCCGCGGTAAAGAAAGAATTGAATCAGATATACTTCCGATACCAGGAGTCGGAAAAGCTGCACAACCCCTATGATCAGGAAGTGAGGGAACTTGACAGTATCAGGGAAGGAAATACAGAGAATCTGATCAAAGCCATGGATGAAGAATTTGAAGGCGAATACGCAACACTTTCCAGAGATCCTCTCAGATCTATGAAGAATCTGGCGATTGTGTCAATGGCACTTACCTGCCGTGCTGCCATTGATGGCGGAATGATGCCGGAAGAAGCCTTTTCCCTGAATGACAGCTATATCCTGCGGATTGATTCAGCGGTGAATATAATGCAGATAGTGGCTATCGGACGAAAAGCCAAGCTGGAATATGCCGGACTGGTTCATGAAAAGAAAATGATGAGACAGAATAACCGTATTATCGAAGAAGCCAAGAATCTCCTGTTCAAACAAATGCATGGCAAAATAATTATCCGTGATATTGCCCGGGAGCTTTCGATAACGCCGGAGTATTTATCCTCCCTATTCAAAAAGATGGAAGGGATACCAATCAGTGCATACATCTTCCGCAAGAAAATCGGCCTGGCTGAAAATCTTCTGAAATATTCCAATTATAGTATAGAAGAAATCAGTTATTACCTGGGATTCTGCTCCCAGAGCCATTTTGGAAAACATTTTAAGAAAATTAATCAGATGACGCCTAAGAAGTATAGGGAAAAATTTGGGGTGAAAGAATTTTTTGCTGATTAAGATTCTGTTTATCTTATTTAAGGGGTATTGAAAAAACCGGACGAGAGAGGTACAGGTCTGGTTTTCCGGCAACGGAGGAGACGAGGTCCAATACGAATTATCGTAATACGAATATTGCATAGCAAATTATCGTAAGGGGAAGGTGAACAGGACACACCGGGAGGGCTAACAGCAGCTTTCTCAGTGCGGAAAACTGCGCCCAGAATATCTAAATAACATTTTTTTCGGTTGTCATTGTCTGTTGTCTCTTCCGGTTCGGGGCGACACGTATGCAGATATTGGCCAGCTCTATTTACTGAACCGTGTCGCGGCTCCCTGTGTTTTTACCGAAAAAAATCTTATTAAGATATTCTAAGGGCTTGTCATCATGCACTGAGAAAGCTGCTGTTAGCCCTCCCGGTGTGTCCTGTTCGCCTTCCCAATACGATAATTCGCTATACAATATTCGTATTACGATAATTCGTATTGGACCTCGTCTCCTCCGTTGCCGGAAAACCAGACCTGTACCTCTCTCTGAATATCCCAACGTCAGTATAAGAAAATGTGTTTATATTTGGTATGAAATATTGTTTTCATTATATAATATATTCGGAATATGTAGTTGCTGTGATCTTACTCCCCTTATATTACCTGAGTGGGTAAGATCGCAAAAGCTACATACATGTATTTAAATAACTGTATTACAAACATGCTATCCTAAGCAAATAGCTTTCATCTCTGTTTTAAGGATCAATCACCCATACTTATCAACATGTTTCCTTGCACTGACATAATTGTAATATTCAGACCTGTACCTTATTCGTCCGGATTTTTCATCCCCCTTTCAGTACACAAAACAACAACATAAGGATAACCAGTACTAAAGAATATTAGATATGTAATAAAAAGATTATATATAGGATATAATCGACAAGTGATTTTTAGTATCATGTTAACATAACAATCCCATTTATATCTAAGGCAAATCCCAAGAAAGGCAGTGGATTGTAGAAAGGCAGTATTAGCATGAAAAAAGTAGTGGTTCAT
>Ga0153941_1000951_pt1 | contig 12060 bp, 18 predicted proteins | sample TSNJ025MetaG_FD_104733 | JGI IMG/M metagenome (GOLD analysis project Ga0153941, IMG submission 104733) | Attine ant fungus gardens microbial communities from New Jersey, USA - TSNJ025 MetaG | ecosystem: Host-associated > Fungi > Mycelium > Unclassified | place: USA: New Jersey, Brendan T. Byrne...
AAGAACAATTGAGCAAGGAGAGAGGACCTGCAACAAGTATGTGCAGGAATTCAAAAAGGTTGCTAGGGGGAGTGGCTATAAGGGAAGACCCCTCATCAAAGAATTTAAAAGAGGATTGAACAGGAGTATTAGAAGGAAGCTGGCAGAAGTAGAAGAGCTGCCAACTACCATTGGAGAGTGGCAAGAAAGAGTGGTAAGGCTGGATAGAAATCAGAGGCAAAGCAGAATGGAAGAGAGGATGTTGAGGAGGAATGCAGTATGCCCAGGGGGAAATATGCAGTCTAGAGGGGGAGGATCATATAGGGGAAGAGAGGGGCAAATAACATGGAGAATGGGAGGAGGGTACAGAGGAGGAGGAGGAGGAAATACATTCAATAGAGGGGGAACTCAAATGGGTCCAAGGAGAGACCCAAATGCAATAGATATAGACAAAGAAAGAGGAGGGGACAGGACATGCTATGTGTATGGGAAGTGGGACCATATAGCCAAAAATTGTTGGAAAAGGCATAAAGGAAGGGTAGTGGAAACGCTGTAGGAGTCGGCAAAAGAAAATGGAGGACAGTGAGCTCACAGCTGGCCTCCAATAATCTGTACAGTGTATTGCACCCAGAAAATCTGGGAAATAAATTTGATTGCACCAATACAACTGAGAGAGTAAGAGATGTGTGGTGCACTCTATGGCCGCTAAGAGAAGTCTGGATGAAGGTGGGGCTAGAGAAGCTGGAAAACCACAAAGGGGTAGTAGTAAGAACACTGCTAGATAGTAGGGCAATAGGCCTATTCATGGATACAACCTTTGCCCAAGAAAAGGGGTTTAAAATGGAGAAGCTAAAGAAACCCCTGTTAGTTAGAAATGTAGATAGATCAGTAAATGTAGGGGGAGCCATAATGTACCAGGTAGAGTGCAACATATTCTTCAAAGGATATGTGGAGAGGGCAAGGATGGATGTATGTAATTTAGGGAAAACAGAAGTGATACTGGAAATGCCATGGCTAGCAGCCCATAACCCAGAGATAGATTGGGAAAAAGGGGAAGTAAAAATGATATGTTTCCTGTCTATATGTGGAAGGAGAAAGCAAGAAGAGAAGGAGAAGAAAGTAAAGAAGGTGGAAAGGGACAAGAATGAAGAAACATTGAAAAAATTGGTATTCAAAAGATTTTGGAAGTGGAAGAGGGTGTTTGGAAAAAAGAAGTTGGAGAGAATTCCAGTGCAAAAAACCTGGGACCATGCCATAGAATTAAAAGAGGGGTTTGTACCAAAAAAGAGAAAGGTGTACTCATTGTTAAGGGAGGAAAGGGAGAAAGTACAGGCATTCATGGAAGATCAGTTGAGGAAAGGATACATCTGACCTTCCAAGTTGCCCCAAATGTCACCAGTACACTTCATAGCAAAGAAGGATGGCACACAGAGAATGGTACAGGACTATTGACATATAAATCAATGGATAATAAAGAATAGGTATCCTTTACCCCTCATTGCAGACATACTGGATAGAGTAGGAAAGAGGAAGGTGTTCACGAAGCTAGACCTGAGGTAGGGATACAATAATGTTAGGATCAAAGAGAGAGACAAATGGAAGACAGCATTTACAATGCATATTGGAGCTTATAAACCCACAGCCATGTATTTTGGGTTAACAAACTCCCCCACTACCTTCTAAACAATGATGAATGACCTGTTCTGTGATCTTATAAACCAAGGAGATACAGCAACATTCATTGACAACATCTTAGCAGCTACAGATACAGAGGAGGAACACAATGAGCTGGTGGAGAAGGTACTAAAAGGACTAGAAGAGAACAACCTGTTTGTAAAGCCAGAAAAGTGCAAGTGGAAAGTAAGAGAAGTAGAGTTCTTGGGAGTAGTAATCAGGCCAAAGGGAGTAGAGATGCAGAGAGAGAAGGTAGAGGAAGCTCTGAACTGGCTAGCACCTGGAAATGTCAAAGAAGTACAAAAGTTCCTGGGCCTTGCCAACTACTACAGGAGGTTCATAAAAGACTTTGCTAGAATAGCAGCACCACTACATGTGCTGGTCAGGAAGGAGCAGAAATGGAAATGGGAGAAGGAGCAGGAGAAAGTGTTTAAAAAACTTAAGACAGTATTCACCACAGAACCTATCCTGGCTATCCCAGAAATCAATAGGGAGATGAAAGTGGAAGCGGATGCCTCAGACTATGCAACAGGGAGAGTGTTGTCAACAAAGTGTGAGGATGGGAAGTAGAAGCTGGTGGCCTTCATCTCTAAGTTGCTGAATGCCACAGAGCAAAACTACGAAATTCACAATAAAGAGATGCTGGTGGTTATTAGGTGTCTAGAAGCATGGAGGCACTATTTGAAGGGAGAAAAACTCAAATTTGAAATCTGAACAGACTATAAGAATCTTCAGTATTTTATGATGAGCCAAAAATTAAACCAGAGACAAGCAAAATGGGCCCTATACCTATCACAATTTAATTTTACATTAAAACACATTCTAGGAAAGAGCATGGGAAAGGCAAACGGATTAAGCAGGAGACCAGACTGGTAGGAGAGAGTGGAAAGGGATAATGAGGATCAGAAGTTAATAAAGCCAGAATGGGTTAGGGGAGCAGAAACGATAATAGAGGAAGGAAACTTAAAGAAAAGAATCAAAAGAGCACAGAAAGGGGATGAAAAGATAGTAAAAGCAGTAGAAGAGATGAAGAAGACAGGGATAAAGTCATTGAAAGATGAAGAATAGAAAATAGAAGATGGGATAGTAATAAAGAAAGAAAAGATATACATGCCAGAAGAGGAACTCAGGGGGGAAATAATATGATTACACCATGACATCCCAGTAGAAGAACATGGAGGGAGATGAAAGATGACAGAATTGGTCACCAGGAATTACTGGTGGCCAGGAGTAACAAAGGAGATAGGAAGATATATGGATAGATACGATGCTTGTCAAAGATACAAGAATAGAAGCAAAGCACAAGCAGGAAAGCTGATGCCCAATGCAATCCCAGAAAAACTATAGAGCTATATCTTGGCAGATTTTATCACCAAACTGCCATTAGCCCAGGGATACAATGCTATCTTAGTAGTATACAACTGCTTCAGTAAAATAGCGCATTTCATAGCAACAACAGAGAAAACGTCAGCAGAAGGACTTGCAAAGTTGTTTTGAGATCATATATGGAAGTTGCACAGACTTCCAGAAAGCATCATATCAGATAGAGGAGTACAGTTTGTGGCGGCAATAATGAGGGAGCTAAATAACTTGTTGGGAATCCAGACAAAACTCTCGACAGCCTATCACTCTCAAACAGATGGATAGATGGAAAGGATAAACCAGGAGTTAGAATAGTACCTGAGGGTCTTCATTGACCATAGACAAGAGCAGTGGCCAGATTGGTTAGGAACGGTGGAATTTGCATACAATAACAAAATTCATGCAGCAACAAAAATATTGCCATTCAAAGCAAACTATGGTCAAGATCCAAGGATGGGATTTGAGGGTAGAAGAAAGGGAAAGTATGAAGTGGCAGGAAAATTTGTAGAAAGGATAAAGAAAATCCAGGAGGAAGCAAAAGCAGCACTAGGGAAAGTGCAGGAGGAAATGAAGAAATTTGTGAACAGAAGGCAAAGAGAGGAAGAGGAATACAAAGTAGGGGACTTAGTACTGCTAAGTACAAAGGACTTGAAATAGCAGATGAAAGAAAGAAGATCAGAGAAGTTAACAGAGCGTTTTGTGGGCCCCTACAAAGTCAAGGAAATTGTCTCTAGTAATGCAATAGAGCTAGAACTACCTAAATCTATTAAAATATACCCTGTAGTTAATGTAAGTAGAGTACAACTCTATAAACTGTAGGTAGAGGGACAGAAGAAAATACTGCCAAGACCAGTCATTATTGAAGGGAAGGAGGAATTTGAGGTAGAAAAAATCTTAAACAAAAGAATGGTTAGAGGAAAGAAAATGTTTCTGGTAAGGTAGAAGGGGTATATAGTGGAAGAAGATACTTGGGAGAATAGAGAAAACTTGGAGAACGTAAAAGAGCTGGTAGAAGAGTTTGAGAGAATATACAGAGAGGAGGTTGAGGAACTAAGGCAACAGGAGCTGAAAGAAGAGGAGAAGGAATTCAGTCAGGAATTACCTAGGGAGTTCATGGCAAAATTGTTATATGGTTGGGAAAAAAGGAGATACAAAAGAGAAAGAGAAAAAAGGTAGGATGAGAACTGGAGTTGATGGAAAAATTTCTTGGGATGAGGAAACTTGAAAGGGGGGCCATGTTATGAGAGCCCCAAAAGAGGAATAGTTTCTCAAGCATTTGAACACTTGATCCAAAACCTCAAGATGTACAATAGGGTTGAGATGTAAATAGTATGGGAACTAAAGTCATATGACAAGGTCAAGTGATTACAGAACATTCTGGAAGAACATGTGATCATGGACTAATAGTACAGCCACTGTAAAAAGTAGTATAAGTAGGAGTCCAATCCAATAAAGAACTCTATCAAGTTCTTCTTGAATATCTATCTAGGGTGATCACTAAGGATATTCACTGTCTATTGATAACAACTGCATAGATTGGTCAGGAAAGATAAAATATAAGGACTTAGACTGTAGTGTCTTAGAACTACTCCTAGTCCGAGTTGACAAAGAGAACTCAATAGAGTTTCCATTCAATTGTTATATACTACTTATACACATTCCATATTTACTTCTATTTATAAAGTCCTGTGTATCCCTTTTGAGTCATTCTCTCTCACATGTTTATTGATTTCCTAATTAAATAAAAAGAAAAAGAAAAGAAATATAAATAATGACTTAGCCATTTGGCTGTGTCATGATATGAAAAGTAAAATTGGGGAGAGAAACAGGAAGTGGCATTCAAGGAGTTAAAAAGGGTATTTACAATGAGACTAGTGCTAGTAGTGCCTGACTTGGACAAGGAGATAAGAGTAGAAGCAGATGCATCAGAGTATGCAATAGGAGAAGTGTTATTGATGAAGTGTAAGAATGAAAAATGGAGGCTAGTAACCTTTATCTCAAAATCATTGAATGAAGCAGAAAGGAATTATGAGATTCATAATAGAGAGATGTTGGCAATCATCAGGTGTCTAGAAGAGTAGATGCATTTACTGGAAGGTGCACAAGGCAGATTTGAGATCTGGAGTAATCATAAAAACCTCAAATATTTTATGAGCAGCCAGAAGTTAAACAGGAGACAAGCACAATGGGCCCTGTATCTATCAAGATTTGACTTCCACCTGAAACATATGCCAGGGAGCAGTATGGGATGAGCAGACAGCCTAAGTAGACAACCAGACTGGAAAATTGGCATAAAGAGAGATAATAAGGATAGAGTACTAGTAAAAAAGAAATGGTTAGAAGTAAGAGCAATATAGGGGATGGAAGTGGTAATTGAAGGAATAGATCTGCTAGAGGAAATCAGAAAGTTAAATGCAAAAGATGACAAAATGATAAAAGCAGTAGAGGAGATAAAGCAAGCAGGGGTGAAGATGTTAAGAGATGAAGAATGGAGAAAAGAGAATGGTCTAATACTAAGAGATAGGAAGGTATATATACTACAAGATAAGAAGTTGAGGGCAGAAGTAATCCAGTTATACTATGATATGCCAGTAGGAGAATATAGAGGACAGTGGAAGACAACAGAATTGGTCACCAGGAATTTTTGGTGGCCAGGAGTAATGAAGGAAGTCAAAAAGTATGTAGAATCTTGTGATGCATACCAAAAGAACAAGAATTGTATAGAGGTACCAGTAGGAAAATTAATGCCTAATGCAGTACCAGAAAAACCCTAGAGTTATATAATAGCAGACTTCATTACAAAGTTACCACTAGTATAGGGATATGATGCAATCCTGGTAGTATATGATAGGATGACAAAAATAGCACACTTTGTGCCTACTATAGAAAGGACTTTAGCAGAAGGAGTGGCAAGACTGTTCTGAGATAATGTCTGGAAATTACACAGATTACCAGAAAGTATTATAATGGATAAGGGAGCATAGTTTGTAGTAGAAATAATGAGTTAAATCAAATGTTGGGGATCGACACCAAATTGTCAACAGCCTATCACCCACAAACAGATGGTCAGACAGAAAAAATAGATTAGGAACTAGAACAATACTTGAGAATGTTCATTGATTACTGTCAGGAACAGTGGCCAGATTGGTTAGCAATAGCAGAGTTTGCATACAGCAACAAAGTGCAGACAAGCACAAAAGTGTTGCCATTTAAGGTAAATAATAGACAAGATCTATGCATGGGATTTGAGATGAGAAAAAAGGAGAAGTTCAAGAGAGTAGAAGAGTTTGCAAAGAGGATGAAAGAAGTATACAAGGAAGCAGAGGCAGCACTAAGGAAGAGTCAAGAAGAAATGAGGAAATATGCAGATAGAAAAAGAAGTAAGCCAGAGGAGTACAGAGTAGATGACTGGGTGCTCTTGAGTACAAAAGATCTTAAGTTCCAAATGAAGGGAAGACATTCAGAAAAATTGACAGAGTGATTTGTGGGTCCTTATAAGGTAAAAAGGATTATATCAACAAACACAATTGAACTGGAGTTACCAAGTATAATAAAAATACATCCAGTAGTAAACATCAGTAGAGTACATATGTATAAAGATCAAGTAGAGGACCAGAAAAAGGAATGGCCTCTCCCAGTAATAATCAAAGGAGAAGAAGAATATGAAGTGGAAAAAATATTAAATAAAAGGAAGTTTAGAGGGAAGGATAGGTACCTAGTACAATGGAAGAGATATACAGTAGAAGAAGACACTTGGGAACTGAGAGAGAACTTAGAAAATGCAAGGGACCTGGTAGAAAGGTTTGAAGAAGAGTATGGAGAGGAGTTAAGACAGGCAAGAAAAGAAGATTGTAGAGAGTTTTATAGAGGAGAATTACCAGGGAGGTATACAGCAAAGACACTGTATAGATGGGATAATAAAAGGTTTGATCAGGAATATTGGGGATGATTGGAAAGAAATTGGAGATGTTGGAAAAAAACACAGAGGAGAAGAATACTGGAAATAATTCAGGAAGAAGAATAGGAACAAGAAATGGAGAGACCAAGGATAGAAGAGTAGGACAAAGAAGATAAAATGGGCAATCTATAAGACCTATACAATGAATTGTAAAGTCCTCAGGACAAGGACCTTTAAAAGAGAGGTACTGTCATAAGCCGCCTTGACTATGACCAAAGATATATATTTATAGAATGATAGACAAGGGAATTGAACTAGCAGCCTCTTGACTGGTTGTAGAATACTATCAATGTAAACAAGGGCAAATAGCATACTTGTATAAGTAGCTGGCACAATTGAGTGAGGACCCTATTGAGTTCTCTTTGTAACCCCCAAAGACTTAGCTGCTGAGTCAACTCAACTTGAGTCACATAACATTCCTGCTACAAACTGCACTCTCCTGTCCAATATAATACTTTCTGAAAGTCCATGCAACTTCCAGACATGATCCCTAAACAGTCTAGTAAGTTCTTCTGCTGATGTTTTTTTTGTAGTTGCTATAAAATGGGCCATTTTACTAAACCAATCACAAACTACTAAAATCATGTCATAGTCCTGTGTCAAAGGTAGCTTGGTAATGAAGTCTGCCAAAATATGACTCCATGGTATAGTGACTTAGCCTAAGATAACTTAATCACACTCCAAGTCCAAGTTAACAAGAAAAACTCAATGGAGTTCCCATTGGATTCTGTATACTACTTATACAACTACTATATGGTCTGTATACTACTCTCCCATACTCATCATGTGACTTTATCATGTGACATAACACTATGACATCCTGACATGTGACTGTGATATATGACATTAGTCATGTAATACTTTCCCACACTCCTTCCTTGTATAGTAAGTCTAAATAAGAAAATAAAAATAAAAAGAAAAGAAATATAAATAATGACTTAGCTATTTTGCCAAGTTATGACAAGTTCTCTATTGGATTGCACTAGCTACTTATACAAATGTCTGTTGGTCTATGTACCTATCTCCCACAATCACAAGACTCTTACTAATAACTATATATATCTTACATAATCTTTTCCATGCTAATTATATCTTTCCCACATTGTATTCTTGGATGTTTTCCATTAAGTTAATAAATGCATGAGAAATAGTTTCCTTCTTGGGAGTTGTCTCATAACACTTCCTTTGTTACTCCTAGTTACCAATAGTTTCTTGTGACCAACTCTGTTATCTTCTATCTTTCTCTATGTCCTTCTATCAGTGTGTCATAATATAGGCATATCATCTCTTCTCTCAGTTCTCCCTCCAGAATGTATATTTGTCCTTTCTTCATTACTAACCCTTCTTCAACTGTCTATTCTTTATTTCTTAGTATTTTCATTTCTGCTTTCTTTAGTTCCTCCATTGCTTTTACTACCTTTTTATCTTTCCCCTATACATTCTTGATCTTCTCCCTTAGATCATTTTCCTCTACTAATGTTTTTATTCTTTTTATCCACCCCAGCTTGATTAATACCTGGTCTTGGTTATTGTTTTCCATCCCTTCCTGCTAATCTGGTCTTCTACTCAGCCCATCTGCTTTTTCCATGCTCTTCCCTGGAATGTGCTTAAGGGTGAAGTTGAACCATGATAGATACAATATTCATCTAGTTTGCCTTTGGTTCAACTTTTGACTAGTTATAAAGTATTGGAGGTTTTTATGATCTATTCAGATTTCAAACTTTACTTTCATCCCTTCCAAGTAGTGCCTCTATGATTCTAAGTACCAAATTACTGCTAGCATCTCTTTGTCATAGATTTTATAGTTTTGTTCAGTTGCATTTAATAACTTAGAGATAAAGGCAACTGGTCTCTACTTCTCATCCCCATGTTTCACTGATAGTACTTCCCCTATTACATAGTCCAAGATGTTTGCCTCTACTCTCATCTCCTTATCTAAATCTGGGATAGCTAAGACTAGCTCTGTTATGAATACTTCTTTTGTTATGAGAGCCCCAAAAAGGAAATAGTTTTCTATGCATTTAAACACTTGATCCAAAACCTCAAGACATACAATGGGGTCAAGATATAAATAGTGTGGGAACTAAGGTCATGTGACAAAGGTCAAGTGATCACAGAATATTCTGGAAGAGCATGTGATTGTAGACTAATAGTACAGCCACTGGAAAAGTAGTATAAGTAGGAGACTAATCCAATAAAGAACTCCATCAAGTTCTTCTTGAACATCCACCTAGGATGATCACTAAGGACATTCACTGTCTATTGATAACATCTTTCAGTCTTCTAAACACTTCTTCTTGCTGTCACAAACTTCATTCAGACCATAACTCTGGGAATACTTGACCAATTTCGACAATCTAAATGGCCACCAAAAGTCCTTAAGAAAACCTTTCAAACAGTACCAAAAACATCTTAAAGCAATCAGTATTCACCGAGTTATCAGTAGATCAGTCAGTGATCATCAAGTCACCAGATACTAAATCACTAATATCTTGAGAACCACTTAATGTAATCATTTGCTTCAATGACTATCGTGAAGCTCTCTTCAATGTGCTTCTTTCGGCTATAAATAGATCCCGAGGCAATAAGATCCCATGGAGATACAAGGTCCTCAATGTTTGCTTATAATACTGATCTTTATCTATAGATTATCATCTGTCCTTGAATAAAACAAAGGACTGCCCTAAGATGGTTAGGTTATCTCTATTTTAAGAACAATAGTACTCCTATATGTAGAACAATAGATAGTGATCATGTAGTAGGCTATCCTGGTGTACAGACCACCACAATTATGTATTTAAGAACTGTATGTCTGAGGATAAACCTTAGACTTAATAATATCTTTTGCTGCTTGTTTAACTTTGCTTTTTTGAGCTCTTTGATTTTCAAATCAAGCAATCACAAATCAGTAAGTGGCCATTTGTGATAGTTTGTTAAGTCTACTATTTTCTGTCCCTATTGTCTCTGCAAAGGACATAGGGTTGTATTCATTCCAGATGTGGGTCTAGGGGGCTATAAGGGGGTCTCTTTGTCTCTATTACAGGACAAGATAACTTTCCTGAGGGTGTTTCTGTTTCTATTACAGGACAGATGACTGACTGAAGGCTTAGAGTGGATTTCTATCAAGGACCTATCTCTATAGAGGAGTCTCTGTTTCTGTTACAGGACAGATGACTTACTGAGGGCTCAGAGTGGGTTTCTGTCAAGGACCTATCTCTATAGTAGGCTGGACCCCAGGGATAAAGGGAAAGGTCTGTCTCTCAAACTATTGAGAGCAGACTAGCTTGTGTATCACAGCTGGTCCTGAAAGACTTTGAATTTGTGTAAATATTTCCAAAAACCCTTGTAGATGGCTAGAACCACTCTGAGACCCCTATTTCTCCTCCATGAGCCAGTGTAAGAAACTGGACATGACATCAAACTCTCCCCTCAAAACAAGACCTACATTATTGGAAGAACACTTTTAGTATAGTTGTAGTATAGTTTCTGCCCACCACACTTCATCTGCTAAACTAGGGATGTTGTGCTTACTTTTGCCCCCAAGCTATGCCTGCCATCAGAAACACCAAGACTCTTGCTGAATACCTCTCACTGAAAAAGGAGAGTGCAACAGAAAAGTTATTGCTAGAAAGAATTGGAATGGAACCTACTTTATCCACTAAACTTTATGATAGACTTGTTGAAGCAGACCCCTACTGGCACAAAGTAGATGATTTCTACTTTGGATCCTGCCCTCCAGAATTACATTTTCACAAAACCAAGAAGTTACTATATATAAAGGAGTATAAAGAACTTCTAGAACCTACCTTGGATTGTATATCACTATTCTTTACTAAGATGAGCAAAAACAAGACCTGGGCTGAGGATCCACAGTATGACTCACTGTGGAAATGGTTCAATCAACTGCAGGATATAATTATAGAGCTTGACAAAATTGGTCACAAGCTCATAGCCAAGGAGTAGAGAATGCTAAAAGGCACTTGTAAGTGTCTTAAGGATATAGATTTTTTCAAACCAGCTACTAGAGTACCAGAGATTTGTAAAGCTCTTCTAGAGCTCAATATCACTATTCCATAGACATAATATTATTGGAATGGTATTTGGTGTAATATAATGGCATTAAGAGGCTAAATTTGGGCATTTTTTCCTTTTACCCCCTTAAAAACATACTCAAGAACCATAATTAATTACTTAAATAGATATGTCGACTTTCAACAACTTTACCACTACTGTTTTCTTTTCTGATTTTAGTGCTGAGAATTAGGATGCACTTGTCAAAGATAGCATAAGCACTGAGTACATACCCTAGGATGAGACTGAGATATAGATGCTGTGAAATGCATATCAAGAAACTTCTCTTCTTCTCAAGAACTATATTGACCAGGTGCTCAATGGAGCAATCAACCATTATAATAGTACCTTGACCACCATATACAACAGGATTGCAACTTTGGAGGCAAAAGTCACCCATCTTTGAAGAGAGCTGACAAGGCTCCCTAGAGGAAACATTGTCTCCAAAACCAAGGTGCCAGAGCCACCAACATTTGCAGGCTCTGAAAATAAGATGCATCTGCATGATTGGTTGAGCCAGATTGCTCTCTATTGTTTGGTATCCAGTATTATATTAGATGATCAGAAAATCATATGTACTCTCACCTGTTTATGTGCTTTTGCCAGCACATATATGAAATCATATTATAACAAGGTTCAGGCAGGATTAAGTGTTGGTTCTTGGGGTGACTCTGCCGAAGAACTCAAAAATATTTACAGACAACAAGATAACAAGAAGGGAGCAAAGAAGGAATTAACAGTACTCTGGGTCAACAAGAACCTAGCAAGAAAGAACTTTGTCAAGTATGCAGAATGATACAGAACGTTGGCAAGAATTGTCAACTATAGTGATGAAGTTTACATTAACAAAATGAAGAAGGTTATTTCTGATGAGCTGTGAAATGCACTTGTTATCTATGAAATTACAAATCAGTCTCCAAAAACATGGGATGACTATCTCAAATTGTTGATGCAAGCATATAAGGCCTTACATCCAGACAAGGCCCAGGGTGCAATATTTGGTCCAGAGGCAATTG
>Ga0153941_1000955_pt1 | contig 12037 bp, 9 predicted proteins | sample TSNJ025MetaG_FD_104733 | JGI IMG/M metagenome (GOLD analysis project Ga0153941, IMG submission 104733) | Attine ant fungus gardens microbial communities from New Jersey, USA - TSNJ025 MetaG | ecosystem: Host-associated > Fungi > Mycelium > Unclassified | place: USA: New Jersey, Brendan T. Byrne...
CAACGGCTTCCGGTTCCGCTGACACCTTTATGGTTATACCGAAAACAGGTCTTACGGCAGGCGTATACAGCGATACCGTAACCGTGACCGGAACGCCGGGCGATCAGACGGCTAGCTTTACTGTAAGCTTTACGGTGAGCGCGGCCCCGCTGAGTTTTGATACGCCGTCCTTTAGTGGGACGTTGAAAGTAGGGCAGGTATCCAACGGCAAGCTATCGATCCATTACACAAATGCCACAGGAACCGAAAGCTATTATATAACAGCATCCGTTTCGGGGATGGGTGCCGATGGCATATACATTACGGATATTAACGAGAGATTGAGACAAGGGAACGGAATTATTGAGATTCCCATCACCGGCACTCCCATAACTGCAGGACGGGCTACCTTTACCATAAGTGGCATCGCCGAACTTACATCAAATACGGTGACAGTGAACGTTAGCCCCTTCGCGGGCGGCAACGGCTCGCAGGGTAGCCCTTATCAAATCGACAGCGCGGCGGGACTAGCGGCGATGGCTGACGGTCTGACCGCACACTACATCCTAACGGACGACATCACCGTAACAGCCTGGACGCCGATCGGAGACATCATCAGTGGCACCTTTAAAGGCAGCCTGGACGGGAACGGACAAGTTGTGACCTTTAATGTTGATTTTGGAACGGACTATCAATGCGCCGGGCTGTTCGGGGCGATCGGCAACGGCGGCAAGGTGAAAAACCTGACTGTGGCCGGGGCGGTGACCACCAAGTATAATACTTCAAGTGCCAATATCGGCGGCATCGTGGGGATACTGAACAACGGTGGCACAATAGAAAACTGCGCCGTATCCGCAAGCATAAGTGCCACGGGCGGCAGCAACGTCTTCGTGGGCGGGGTTGTGGGGTATAACAGCGGCACAATCACCAACAGTTACGCCACAGGCGCTGTGACCTCCACTGCCAGCGGCACCAGCGCCCACGCGGGCGGGGTCGTGGGGTATATCGAAGGTACAATCACTAACAGTTACGCCACGGGCGTCGTAACCTCCACTGCCAACGGCAACAGCGCTTACGCGGGCGGGGTTGCGGGGCGAAACGAAGGTACAATCACCAACAGTTACGCCAAGGGCACTGTTACCTCCAATACCGGCGGTACCAGCAGCTATGTCTACGCGGGTGGGGTCGCGGGGTATAACAACGGCACAATCACAAACAGTTATGCCACAGGCGCTGTTACCTCTACTGTCGGCGGCACCAGTGCCTATGCGGGCGGCATCGTGGGAAATAACAGCAGCAGCGGTAGCATCACTAACTGCGCTGCGCTGAACGGAAGCGTATCCGCTGCACGCAACAGTGGCGTCGGTGGCACCTACACTGGGCGCGTGGCGGGTGACAATAACAGCACATTGACGAACAACTACGCCAACAATGCGATGTGGGTGAACAACGTAACAGTAAACGACGACGGCAACAATGGTACAGGGGTGGGTTCTAATGCCATAAGCAACCAAAGCTGGTGGACTAATAGTAGTAATTGGTCTACCGTGTGGGATTTCACTGTTTGGAATTGGGACAACGGAAACAGCCACCTCCCCTATTTGAATGCAAGTCATATGATTTCGATATCAAGCCTTAGCTTGAACGCCACTAGGATGCTCATGTTGCAAACAGCCACTCTTACCCTCGACACATCAGGGAGCGGCGTAGCCAGTCATGATGGCAAATACGGCGATACCTTCCTTGTGGGCGATACGGTAACAATCACCGCCACGCCAGAAGCAGACTATATGTTCGTGGAATGGCAGGATGAAATCGGCGAAGTCATGAGTACGGATGCGGAATACAGCTTTGAGATCACAGAGGATATGACCCTCACCGCTGTGTTCATGCCCGCGGAGGAAACGCAGGAGCAGGGTGATAATCCTGCCGACACGCCTGATAGCGAGGATGAACCGGAGCAGCAGGATGAACAGAAGCAGGACGAACAACATCAGGACGCCGACACAGACGACGGGGATAATACCGATGTCGCACCAGAACCCGAACCTGCCATCTTGCCGCAGGATGAGGACGAACCGGAGGACACCGGGGACGATTCCAATGTCGGCAACGAAGCGCCGGAGAATAACGACGAGGAGGACGGTTCGGAGGCGATAGAAGAATAGATTGGCATCAGGAGATGCTGAATGACAAAGGAGCGGATAATTTCAATCCACAGAATAAAACTGCCCACACTGAGTTTGCCGCTATATTCATGAATTTCCTTAAAACGGCAGAATAGCATTTCTATGAAGCTATCGTAATAGGGACATAAAATAATGTAATAATAATAGGCTGCCGGCATTGTCCGGCAGCCTATTTGTAAATGGGCGGTAAAACACTTTTTATATATCATTTACATTTGGAATGCCTCAAAATATCTATGGATTGCCAATCCTAAGTATTTTGAGCTTCCTTTACCCCAACGCTTGTCTGTTGATTCTATTAACCCATCATTGTGCAAATACGAATCTGCAAGCTTCAAAAGAGCAGAACGAACATCATCACGTTTCGCTATCGCCTGCCAATGTGCTTCCAGTCTTTTTATGGCTTCCTTCTCTAATGTTTTATCGTCGGATTTTCTCGCTTCGTTTAGCTGGTGATAAATTGCCTCATCTTCATCTTTCCGTGAGGTTTTATCCCACACACCACATATGAATGCTTCTATAGCCTTAGCCTTACTCCCATATGCTGCAATCATGCTGCTTGCTAAATACTCGTTCTTTAATATTGTAGTGCCATATTCAACAAATTCTTCTATACTTTCGAAGTTCTCAGAACCTTTGGACGGCGGATCGATGGACAGACGCTGCATAACTTGTTCTATCATCTTTTGTATGTCATTATCATTGAATGTCTCAAAGTTTACAGTGTCGTCGCCTCTCATTACGTTGGATATTAATTCAATATTTCTGTTTATAAGGTTCCGTTTTAGCTCTAACAAGAGTTTTTGCGTTCCCAATATTTGAAGCTTATCATATTTGGGGTTTTCCATAATTGCTTTTATATCTGACAATGGAATTTCCAGCTTCCGAAAGAACAGTATCTGCTGCAGTCTTTCCAAGGCGTCATCATCATAAAGACGATAGTTGGCATCCGTCAATGTAGTTGGCTTTAATAACCCGATTTCATCATAAAATCTCAATGCTCTTATACTAACTCCGGTAATTTCAGAAACTTCCTTTACTGTTTTCATAAATGCTAACCTCCGTAATCTTATTATAAACCATTCCGTTACGAGAGGGTCAAGGGTAAATTTAATAAGGGATGGAAATCTCTGGTGGATTGTACTATACTGAGGTTAGTAGTTTTTTATCATTACCATATGGAACGACAAAGAGACGATAGTTTCATATTTCATACAGAGGAGATATACAAAATGGAAATAGCCGCAAAGCCAAATTATAGCAAGCGTAATGAACGAAAGCCGGAATGCGAGAAATGTTTTGGACTTTGCTGCATTGCTCTATATTTTTCAATCCATGATGGTTTTCCAGCTGACAAAAATGCCGGAACTCCATGCCTTCATTTAGATGAGAATTTTCGTTGTAGTGTTCATAAAAAGCTGGATATCATGGGTTTAAGGGGTTGTACTGCCTATGACTGTTTAGGAGCAGGGCAGCAGGTATCGCAAGTTACATTTGCGGGACGTGACTGGAAGCGTGAACCGCAGACTGCCGATCTAATGTTTGAGGTTTTCTCTATCATGCGGCAATTATATGAAATGTGCTGGTATCTTAATGAGGCTTTACAAATCAAATCGGCAGAAATTTTTCATGATGAGATTTTTGATGCACTGCTTGAGACAGAAAATGCAACACAATTACCTCCTCATTCCTTAATGGAGTTTAATCTCTCAGAACATGGGACAAAAATATATGCCTTGCTTGAACAGATCAGTAATCTGGTACGGAACAAATATAGCCACACAGAAATAAATAAACCCAAAAAGCCGAAAGATTATTTTGGGAAAGATTTAAGAAAAAAAGATATGAAATATGCAGATTTAAGAGGTGCATGTCTGATAGCAGCAAATTTAGAGGGTGTTGATTTAACCGGAGCGGATTTAACCGGTGCTGATTTAAGAGATTCCAATCTAAAGGGAGCAAATCTTTCTGAAAGTATTTTTTTAACGCAATTTCAGATAAATGCTGCCAGGGGGAGCTCTGATACAAGGCTATCTTCATCACTGTTACGGCCGCGGCATTGGATTTAGGAACTGGCAAAAAGACAAGGAAGATGTATAAGTTATTTATCGGCAGCTCCTTAGTTCATAACAGAATATATGAGGTGAGATAATGATTATTAGTGTTAACGGAATTGATTTATTCTATGAACAGACAGGAAAAGGAAAGCCTTTCCTGTTATTGCACGGCAACAGTGAGGATCACAGAATATTTGATGGTCTGACAGAGAAATTAGCCGCTGATTACACAGTATATGCAATAGACAGCAGAGGGCATGGTCAGAGCAGTAAGGTTGATCAAATCGGTTATAACGATATGATGAAGGATGTGGCTGCCTTTATTACAGAGTTAAAGCTGGAAAAGCCGATTCTGTTGGGTGCCTCTGATGGTGCAATCATAGGTCTCCTGTTGGCCGCGGAATATCCGGAGTTGTTGTCCGCTTTGATTTCCTGTGGGGCGAATACACATCCGGGCCAGCTTAAAAAGTGGTTTTTAGCTTTGGTGAAATTTGGTTATTTAACCACCAGAGATCCCAAAATGAAGATGATGTATACCGAACCGGATATATCGGAAGATATTTTGGATAAAATAATAATCCCCACCCTGGTGGTTGCCGGAAGCAGGGATATTTTACCGGAACGATATACAAAAGAAATCTCGGCAAATATTCCTGACAGTGAATGCCTGATCCTGCATGGAGAAACACACACAAGCTATATGAAACACAGTGAGCGGATATATAAAGTGATAAGGCAGTTTCTTGATAAAAAATGAATAATAGATAATAAATCCTCCTGTGTGAACCGCCTCGCTTGTTGGTGTGTCGCTCTGCTTGCTCATGGGAAACGTGCGAGAGTAGGAAATAAAAATTATCACACCGCACTAACATGACATACTGTTGACGTGTTTGGCGTGATATGATGATATAAAACATAGGAGGGTTATATATGAACGCTTGCATTTTTGAAAAAGCAAATCAGATCATCAGAAATTGTAACACTGCATACATAGGGCTGATTGACGAAAATGGCTTTCCCATGGTGTCTACGATATCACCAGTATTGCACGAAACCATTTTTGAAGCATTTTTTGTCACGGGTACACGCTCGAATAAATTCAAGTGCTTACAAAAAAGTAATAAGGGCAGCGTCTGTTACCACGCCGGCGGCGATAACGTTACATTAGTCGGTGAAGTTGAAATACTCTCGGATCAGCCGGCAAAGAGCCATTATTGGCAGGACGGATTTATTGAATTTTTCCCTTTAGGTGAAAGTGATCCCGCATATTGCGTTCTGAAATTCACTACACAACGTGTAGTGTTGTGGGTGGAGGGTGAGAGTGCGGCGTTTACCATTGACGCCCTGCTGACCGTTCAGTCTCGCTGCGGGAATTTATGTGCGGCTTGTGGAGACGGCCCATCTCTTGGCTGCACCGGTTGTATACAAACGAAAGGGAATCCGTTTTGGGGCGAATGTCCGGTTGCTAAATGTTGCCAGGATAAAGGTTATAATCATTGCGGCGAATGCCCGGATATTCCATGCGACATACTGCGCGGCTTTTCCTGCGGGGATGGCGAACACTGCGATAAGCCGCCGGGCGCTCGGATTGCCGTATGTCGTGCCTGGGCGAACAAGAAGTAACAGGTTTCTACGCCGTTGACGAATAACAAAGCGGATACCTCTGAATGAAGTATCCCCTTCGCTGTTATTGGTTAATTACGCTTTAAAATCTTGCTGTTTAATAAATGTTTGTGAATAAGCCCGGGCTTCCTGTTCAAGTCCGGCTATTTCGTCCAGGGCATCGGCTTGCTTGTGCTGCTTTTCAGAAGTCCAGAATTGTCTGGTTTGTGTACCGTTTAATTCCATACCGCTGTCCAGCATATGATGTAAATCTGCAGTGATGTCTGCTATCCGCTTAAAACATTCTGCAATTTTGGCCAGCAATTCATTGTCAAATATTGCATTTGAACCGGAAAGATAATCATAAGCGGCTTTACGGGCATCAAATAGCGACAGGGTACAAAATTGATTAACTGAGAACCGGCGGGCTATTTGCTCATCGTCACAGGTTTCGTAATAAACGTCGTCTCTCAGGTCAGAAGCCCAAACCTCATAGGCCTTGAAGCCCATATAATAACCATCTTCCCTGGTTTTTGCCGCACAATCCACAAAGGTTTTCAATGATGCTGTCAGGTTTTCCATTTGTCCCGGCGGCTTGCGTTTTTGGTCAAAGTAACATAGCAAAAATGGCCAGTTATCCACTTGAAGGTAATCATAGGGTCCAAGCCATTCCTTCATAAATTCCGGATGGCCCTTCATAAATGCGGGGTCATTCTCTATAGTGGGCTTATCGTATTTGGTCCGGCAGTATAACACTTCGCCATCCTTCCTGTAACCGCTGATAACGCCCCACTCCGGTGCAACGCGGAGATTAATCCCCAGAACAGGCATATTGTTACGGATTTCTTTTGCAATGCGGGCACGATGTTTGGCCCTGTCCGCTTTTTCTATATGGGCATACTGCACTGGCGTGTACCCATATGCGGCAAAACCGGGCGCTGCGTAATCGTATGCAACCAAAGCATCCACAGAGCTGTAGTCCCATCCCGGTGAGCAGAAAGCGATGCGGTAACATGCGCCGGAAACGCCCATTACCTCGGTATAGTCCGTTTTGACATGCATTGCCTGAAGCGCTGCCGTCAGTGCCGCTGCCCACGAGCATTCCATTCCTTCTCCAAACGGGGGTATGGATGGTACGTTGGCGATATAACAATCCTGCCCTTTTATCCGTCGGATGAGATTATCACCGTCATACGAAAGAAATTCTCCCTCCGCACAGGTTGCCATATGGATACCGCTGCTGTTCCTGTACACAAGTGTTAAGTATTCCGTTGTATCGTTCGCCGGGTTACTTGGGAATGTTTCATGGTTGGCGTGGTAAGCATCCCATTCAAAAGGCTGGTAGTGGCTGATCTTCGTCATCACATCATAATGATGTGTTTTGGTTCCATATCGTCCGGCTATAATCATCAGCCCGGTATCGGGAAGTCCGGCTGGCACGTCATTGCATGAAAGAGAAACAGACGCTCCTTCAGGGCAGGCCAGGCAGCAGATACCAGACAAAGACTTGTATTTCAAGGTCAGGAAAGAGGGTCTGTCTTCCAGGATGTCGGCTCCCAACAGCACTGACGATGCTGTGATTTCAAGGGTTCCATTCTCAATCAGCCGATTGAGACGTTTTGTTACATTCACGGATTCGATTCCGTCCCCGAACAGCGCTTCCAGTATGATAAGACTTCCGGAATGAAATAACGTGTCTATGCTGACATCAAGCAAAAGCGCGATTTCAGGGAGCAGGGCTGTTTCAGGCAGAGAATGGCCATTTTCCCACTTTGAAACAGCCTGGGAGGAAATATGGAGCCGCATGGCCAGATCCTCCTGTGTTAAGCCGGATTCTTTACGAAGCAGCGCAAGCTGTCGTCCAAATTGTTTCTCATTCATATATTGTAATCTCCTTCTTTTATAATGAGACGTCTCAGTGCATCGTTTCACAAGGAATTTGAAAACGATGTACTTGTAAAGATTATACTGCCGAAGGGTTAATCTGAACAGGTGGTCTTGGTTGATGCTGCGCTGTCAGGAGCTTAACTGCAGGTTGTTTTTTAAGTGTAGTTCAGCTCATGTCATCCCGTAGGGCGTCAATGATATTTTCTTTTTTTATCTTGTGGGTGGCATACAGCATTGTAATAAACACAATAAGGAACACGCTGCATACACTGATTCCCATACTGGCCCAGGGGAACGCAAAACCTACGTCAGCTCCGGCTATGATTAACCCTTTGTAAATCAGCCAGGAGAGGACTGCGGCTATTGGAAGTCCGAACAGTAGTGTCCGCATGCCATAAAAAGCACACTCGAAATTCATCATCCTTTTGAAAGCGCGCTCAGACATTCCCACAGAGCGGAGCATGGCAAGCTCCCGCCTGCGCTGTCTGATATTCGTGGAAATCGTGTTGAACACATTGGCAGTTGCAATCAAAGAAATCATAATGACAAATACATAAGTAAACACATCAACAATGAACAGGATATTGCGGTTCTCCTCCATTATTTCGTACACATTATACAGGTTATAGACCGATGTGATACCTGCGTCCTGAATCATCTTTTCCATTTGAACAGCTGATTGTGTGGGATTCTCTGACAGAAAGGTCAGGCCCAGCTCTAAATGTTCACCGGGGATCTCAAATCTCTCTTTTTGCTGATAGGGCGCAACTATCATAAAAACGGTTGACTTCGGCGCAGAAGACTGTCTTGGGTGCGTATCTAGAGGTATGGTATCAACAAATGTAATGTCTATATTTTGTTCCTGCGTCGCGGTTGGCTCACCGTCTGTATGGGGGGTGACCGAGAAGGTCATGGAGCGGTTTGCGAACATATCAAAGAGCTCCTTTTGTCCGGTTTCTTCGTTAGATAGGTTTGCTTTTGCGACAGCTGTCATTTTTGCATTTTCCCCTGTGTATTCCTCTGCGGGTAAGCCCAGGCCTTCCATAAAACGCAGATACTCACTATCCGGAATAAACTGGATGGCCATTATCAGTTGATCCGTTTCATCCGGTGAAGCATACCCCGCATATGCCAGATAGCGGTCTGAAAAATCCCCGGCCCTGACCCCGCAGGAATATTCTATAATCGCCTGGTATGAACTGTTATAAACACCATCGGCTTTTTTCAAATCTTCAAAGAGCCGGAATACATCGCTTTCATCCATATCCTGGGTTGAAAAACAGATGTCATAGTCAACAGCAGTTACTATCTGCTCCGCCGCCTGTTTCAGATGGTTTCCGAATGTGCTTGCCGACACAAACAGCACAAGACTGAAAGTAAGGGAAAGCACGATACTGCCATAACGCTTCCTGTTTCTCTTAAAATTCTTCAGCGCAAGTGTGCCCTCCAAACCGTAAATACGTTGGGTAAGTTTTGATGTTTTAACGTCTTTGGATGCAATTTTGACTTCGTTGGTCTGACGGATACTCTCCATCACGGGAGTGCCTGCAGCCTTTCGGGCCGGAATATAAGCCGAAATCAGAATGGTAACCAAACTGACCGCCGCTGCGGCAAGGATTGCGGGACCGGATACCGTCATGGTTAAGGGTACGGCATCATATAGAATATTCCCAAAGTTCGCGGCAACAAAGAAAATGATAAGTCTGATGCTGCTTATACCAACTATAATGCCAAACGGTATGCCGGCTGCACCTATGCAAAGCCCTTCAAACAGCACCGAACCCCGCAGCTGCTTTGCGGTGGCGCCAACCGATGAGAGAATCCCAAACTGGCGCATGCGTTCGTTCAGTGATATGTTGAATGAATTATAAATCAGTAATATGGAACCGATCATGATCAATGCAGCCAATATGCCGCCAATCGCGTATAGAAGCGCGTTGAACAGCGTATCTTTTGAAAGCCCCATAAAACGCAGCACATTATCGTTCAGGATATATCCATGGGTTCCGGCTGTACTGTCTGCGAATTCATGGACCTGACGCGGGTTTGTAAGTGTTACAAATACACTGTAATTGTCTCTGGTTACGAATATACTGTAATTGTCTCTGTTGTCTGCTGGATCCTGTGTTGTGATCAGCGTATATCCCGGTGCGGACATTTCCTCAAATACTGGTCTTTGGAAGATGCCCACAACCGTGTATGTTTTCCGGGTATTTGGCACAAGGATTTCTTCTGCTGCGGCATAAGCGGTATGTTGTCCGAGGCTTTCATTACCGGCCATACGGCTGCCCACATCAAGTGACAATGTTTGACCCACCTGATATCTGATGCCGCCGTTTGCTTCCACGTGTGCCGGGACAAGAATCTCACCGCTGTTATCAGGAAGTCTGCCGGAAAGCAGGTTGATGGGCAGGGTATCAAAGGCTTCCTGGCCGAATCCGGCGATAAAAAGATATGGTTTGTCCGGGTTTTTCCCTCCGTCAAGTGCTGCGTAACCCACATTTTCAAATACTGCGATGTCTGTAATGTTATCATCAAGGGATCGTTCCTGTACAAAGGAGGAATCAACATCCAAAAAACCGATGTGCCAACCGCCGTATTTCATAATCGAGCCGTTAACCATATAGTTCAGCAGGGACACGGCAAAGGTGGTGACTGCAGTAATCATGGCGGCTGACAGAATGACGCCGATAACTGTTACAATTGTTCGTGTACGGCTCTTTTTCATGCTTTGCAGGGTGACTTTATTAAAAATATTCATAAGCGTACCCTCTCATCCCGAACCACTTTACCGTCTGATATGCCGATAATGCGGTCTGCCTGCAGGGCAATATTTTCGTCATGGGTGACGATGATAAGGGTCTGTTTGTATTTTTTATTGCTTAATTTCAACAGATTGATGATTTCATGACCATTCCGGCTGTCCAGGCTGCCCGTGGGTTCATCGGCAAGCATAACTGCCGGAGCGTTCATCAGGGCACGCCCTACGGAAACGCGCTGCTGCTGACCGCCGGACAGTTGATTGGGCAAATGCGTCCTGCGTTCGTTCAGTCCAAGCAGAGCCAGCAATTCATTCAGCCGTTCCTCGTTGACCGTGCGTCTGTCCATCAGTACAGGCAGGGTAATATTTTCCACCACATTCAAGGTGGGAATGAGGTTGTGGAACTGGTAAATCAGACCCACCTGCCGTCTGCGGAAAATGGCAAGTTTTTCACTGTTCCGGGAATATACATCCTGTCCGTCTAAATATACATTTCCGCTTGTGGGCACGTCCACACCTCCGATGATATGAAGCAGTGTGGATTTGCCGGAGCCGGAGGAACCGATGATTGCGGTAAACTCCCCCTTTTCGATGGTAAGGGAAACATGGTCAAGGGCAGTTACCTGATTTTCACCTTTACCGTAGACCTTACATAGATTTTCAATTTTTAACAATTCCATTATATGGGTCTCCTTTTCTTTTGGTTTACTTGGTCTACCTATATAATAGAGCTTTCAGCTTACATCCTTGTGACTTTTAAGTGAGAGATTCGTCACTTTGGGAAACGGATGGCAAATAGGGCACCGCCCTGGGAGTGGTTTTTGGCGGTAATTGTCCCTCCCTGCCGTTTGACAATCATCTTGCTGAGAGCCAGACCAATCCCATATCCCGCAGCGGTTGTGCTTTTCCCCCGATAAAATCTGTCAAACAGGCGGGGCAAATCTTCTTTTACAAAACCCGCGCCGCTGTCATGAATGGTAATTTCGGTGAACAAAGGGTTATCTGTGCAGGTTATTTCGATTGCTCCGTTCTCACCTGCGCTTTCCATGCAATTTTTAAGGATATTTTGAATTGCTTCAGAAAGCCAGGCGTAGTCCCCCTGTATAATCATCTCTTTTGGTGCATCGATCTGCAGATTAATATTACGCAGTTCCATTGGAATCAGGAGCGGACGAAGAGCGGTGTGTATCAGGCCGCTTACTTCTATGGGGTTGCTTTGGAATACTGCAACGCCCGCGTCTAAGCGGGATAATTTCAGCAGAGAGGTAATCAGCCAATCCATCCGTACAAGCAATTCCTCTGTTTCCCGTACATATGCTTTCCGTTGGTTTTCATCAGGATTATTGGCCAGCAATGAAAGGATGAGGTTCGCTGAGGTGAGCGGGGTGCGGAGCTGGTGGGCAACATCAGCCAGTGAATCGGCAAGATGAACTTTGTCCTTTAATAGGAAATTCCTCCATTTGGCGGAATCTGTAGTTGAAGATGCCCGCCAAGGGCGGGCATAGAAAACAGACGGTATTGCTAGAAGATATAAAAACCTTCTTCAAAATCGTCATCATCAA
>Ga0153941_1000956_pt1 | contig 12032 bp, 11 predicted proteins | sample TSNJ025MetaG_FD_104733 | JGI IMG/M metagenome (GOLD analysis project Ga0153941, IMG submission 104733) | Attine ant fungus gardens microbial communities from New Jersey, USA - TSNJ025 MetaG | ecosystem: Host-associated > Fungi > Mycelium > Unclassified | place: USA: New Jersey, Brendan T. Byrne...
AAGAGACTAGTATACAAGAATGAAGGGTGAACAGTACAGGATTACATGATGTATGTAAGGGTGACCAGAGCAGAGTAGACTCCAGGAGAATCCTTAGTCATATTATACTCCTAAGTTATGTTATAACTTACCTCCAGGAGAATCCTTAGAGTTTAGAATAAGGCTTCTGGAGATGTACTCTACAATATATACTACTACAGTCTGTCCATCCCTGATCCTATGGTCTTATCAGCCAGGGTTAGGAGTTGCTGAGTTAAGCTAGAGACAATTAAATATTACTATGTAATATTTAATTAGGTATAGGGTCACTCCAGGAGGTTGGTCTAGTATTCCAGGGGTGGTATTGGTAGAGTTCCCTTACAATGTAGTCATATAAGATAATATAGGGGAATGGTAATATAAGAACAGTATGAACAAGACTATCATTGTCAAGGCAAGTATAAGAGGACATCCTAGGATTGTACTTAGTGAGTATTGATGGATCTATTCTTATCTAGGGTCTGGATCTCTTAGTGCATGTTTAATCTCTCCTGTCTCTGTTTGGTCTAGTTTGTACTCAGTTAATAGCCTCTATGTTGTGTGACTCAAGTTAAGTTGACTCAGCAGCTAAATCTTTGAGGGTTACAAAGAGAACTCAATGGGGTTCTCACTCAATTGTACCAGCTACTTATACAAGTATGCTATTTGCCCTTATTTACATTAATGGTATTCTACAACCAGCCAAGAGGCTGCTGGTTCAATTCCCTTGTCTATCATTCTATAAATACATATCTTTGGTCATAGTCAAGGCAATTTATGATACTTTAACTATTTTAGGATATTTGGTATTGTTGTGTTAGTGCTTATGTGATTGTGTATAGACTGCCCTTGGTAGTATATATAGGAGCCTATATTAGTAGATCTACTCTTACTCAAATATTATCCTAGCTTTTAAGACTCTTACCTAGCTTTCTAGTATGATCTCTGTGTTATGACATAGCCAAAATAGCTAAATCATTATTTATATTTCTTTTCTTTTCTTTTTCATTTAATTAAATAATCAGTGGACATATGAAAGGGAATGACTCAAAAGAGATATATAGGACTTTATAAATAGAAGTAAATATAGAATGTGTATAAGTAGTATACAGCAATCAAATGGGAACTCTATTGAGTTCTTTTTGTCAACTTGGACTAGGAGTAGTTCTAAGGCATCTTAGTCTAAGTTCTTATATACTCTGGCTTTGAGTCTATCATTGCCCTTACAGCAAGCATAGGGCCTACCAAGGGTAATCCTTACTGTTATAGAATTACATTGGGATTACAATTATTATCAGCCCTAGACTAATAACAAGTGGATGGTAGAAGAGATAATGGGAATAAGAGATAAGAAAGACAAAGATAATGCAATGGATGATATATCAGTATATCAAAATTAGGTTGAAAGAAAGGACTTTGGACTTCATTGGATTAAATACAGATATTGGACTATAGAAGAAACATTGGATAAACCTTGAGGTAATTATAGACAAACCTTGTAGTAATTATAGACATTAGGATAAATGGGGAATCATTGGACTAACCCATTTATAGTATCACAAATGGCCACTTACTGATTTGTGAGTTGATGATTTGATAATCAAAAGGCTTAAAAAAGCAAAGTTTAGACAGTAGCAAAAGATGTTGTTAAGTCTGAGGTTTATTTTCAGACATACAGTCCTTAAATACATGATTGTAGTAGTCTGTGCACCAGGACAGCCTACTATATAATCACTACCTATTGTTCTATATATAGGAGTGCTATTGTTCTTGAAATAGAGATAACCTAACTGTCTTAGGGCAGTTCTTTGTTCTATTCAAGGACAGATGATAATCTATAGATAAAGATCAGTGTTATGTGCAAACATTGAGAACCTTGTATCTCTATGGGATCTTATTGCCTTTGGTTCTATTTATGGCCAAAAGAAGCACATTGAAGAGAGCTTCATGATGGTCATTGAATCAAACAATTATGTTAAGCAGTTCCTGAGATATTGGCAATTTAGTGTCTGGTGACTTGATGATCACTGACTGATCTGCTGATAACTCAGTGAATACTGATCACTGACTGATCTGCTGATAACTCAGTGAATACTGATCACTTTGAGACATTTTTGGTACTGTTTGAAAGGTCTTCTTAAGAGCTTTTGGTGGCTATTTAGATTATTGAAATCAGTCAAGTGTCCCTAGAGTTATAGTCCGAATGAAGTTTGTAATATATAGACTCTGACTCAACTAGTCACTCACTGTTACTTACTAGTACTTAGGATAGTAGCTTCTGTAACATTATATAGTAACTTAGCCTGAGATGACTTAACCACACTCCTAGTCCAACTGTAAGGAGACCATACCAAACTCCACTCCTAATATACCAGTGGCAACAAACTGGAGTAATTCTAACAACTAATTAAATAAGTGTTACTCTAGGTTTAATCAGTTGTCTACTCCTGAAACTCCTATCTTTGACAGCCAAGACATCCATAACCAAGAAAGCAGTCTATATAGAGTAGATTACTCTCTAGGAGCCTCATTCTATTCTTTGAGGTTTCTCCTGGAGGTAAGTTGTAACATATCCCAGTATTATGGAATTACATTGGGATTATGACTATTATCAGCCCTGGACTGATAATGAGTGGCTGGTAGAAGAGATGATAGCAATAAGAGATAAGGAAGACAAAAGATGATATAATGGATAATGTATTAGCACACCAGGGTTAGGACTTTAGACTTGATTAGACTGGAGAAGAAACATTGGATAAACCTTGGGGTAATTATAGACAAATATTATTATAGTTATGAACTTTAGGATAAATGGGGAAACCTTGGACTAGTCCATTAATAGACTCTGACTCAACTAGTCACTTACTATTACTCACTAGTACTTAGAATAGTAGTTCTTGTGATGTTACTAGTTAGGATAAATACAATCCAGAAAGAAAAGGGAACAGCAAGTTCTTTCTTTCTGTAGTTCATCTGAAAACCTATTTCTCTTGGAACCTTACATTCTCTCCAGTCTTTGGACTAACTTGTGGAGTGTGACTAAAAGCTTCAATATTCATCCCTTTGATATAACTCTTTTGAAAACCTTAACCAGACTCTTTGTAGAGGGGCAAAGAGATATTAAGTGTTGATATAGGTTCAAGGTTGAAGTGTATATTCACCCTTGTAGTCTAGAGTCTTAATACTTGGAGTGTATTTATATATTAAGGTTTCTCCTGGAGTCTGCTCTGGTTACCCTTACAAAAGAATAAGATCTTCCAATGGAGCTTCAAGAAGTTACAATGGATAGCTACCCCCTAGTCACTCTCTCTTGTTCATCTTGACCCTTCATGCATTCTGCTTCTGACATGTTGACACCATTGGAAAACCCCCTAGGCTATCTCCACAAACACTTGCAGCAGCTCTTAGAAAGGCAGAATAATGCCAAAAATAATATCAATGCCACCCTGGCTACTCTAACTACCCAACTGCAACAACTCATCCAGCTAGTTGAAAATCTGTCCCCAGCTCTAGCAACTAATGTTCCCCTCCAGGCACCATCTCCCCCACCAATACCTCCTCTTGTGCTCACTACCACTTGATCTTGGGTTCAGCCCAAATTCCCTTTTCCTCCAAACTTCAATAGAGACTAGAGTTTTGGCTGAGCATTTCCCAACTCCTGCTCTCTCTATATGTACCTAGCACTAGAGCAGTTTGATTTGGACCTAGAAAGAATCCTCTGGGCACTCACATTCTTCAAGAGTAGATGAGCAGCCAAGTGGTCCAAAAACCTTTTCTATAGGGAAGCAAACACTGGCATTTTCTTCATTACATCTTGGTTAGTGTGAGGGCAACCAGAGTAGAGCTTCCAGGAGAATCCTCAGTTTATAAATACACTCTGGAGTATATTATAACTCACCTTCTAGAAGAATCCTTAGAGAATAGAATAAACCTCCTGGAAGGGTACTTTATACTATATATATAAGTCCCTCTAGCTATAGAACATCCTGAGGGTTAAAGTTAGGAATGCAGGAGTAGGCAACTAATTAAATATTATGTAATTATTATTTAATTAGTACAGAGTCACTCTAGTGGACTACCACTAGTATGTCAGGAGTACAACTTAGTGTAGTCCCCTTACATTTACTCTCCCTCCAAGATTGCTGTATCTCAAAGCAATAGGTTCAGAATGGAAAAAGCACATTAAACTCAGTCCAGTGGATATATTTGGGAGCTCCTAGGTGTCTGCAATGGAAGTCCACTACAAAATTGGGTATAGAAACTTTGGAGATGGGCTTCCAGGAGTTGTGTTCATGACCATATTCTACTTGATAAGATATTGGAACCATCTCCAATGCTAGTGGCTGTTGAGGATCTCTTCTACTTTCCACTCCTCTTCTCTATTGATGAGTATAAACAGAAGGTATTCTTCTAGTTTGCAGTCTAGTATCAGATCTTCCAGGGTGACAGACAGTTTGACTATATTAAAGATGGGATGAAGCTGTTTTATCAAATATGGTAGTTTCAGTTTATAAACCATGGGTCCAACTTGTTGTTCTATAGTAAATAGACCTAATCTTTGGTAAAAGAGCTTCTGAGAGGGTTAGGTAGTCTAAATATCCAATGTGTCTAGGAATACCTTGTCTCTAGGCTTGAAGACAGGGGCCAGGGTCCTTTGTTGGTTATAATACCTTACCATGTCTTCTTGGGCCTTCTATACTGTGGACTTGGCTTCCTCTGTAGCATTTCTCATTTTCTCCATGAACTTGTTGACAGTCTCCAGGCTAGAAGGGCACTGTTGTGGTTTGAATCCCATAAGAGGGGTTCTTCCAGTATCTAGCAGGAACAAAGACTGTTGAGTGGAAGAGTGAACATAGTTGTTGTGCTAGAACTCTGCCATTAGGAGGAGGTTGTACCAGTTGTTCTGTTGTTTGTTCACAAAGACATAGAGGTATTGGTCTAGCTCCTAGTTGACACACTCTGTTTGTCCATCCATTTGAGAATACCAAGCAGTAGAGGAGGCCAACCTAATTCCAAGAAGCTTATAAAGTTCCTAAGTAAAGAGTGTGATGAACTGTGGACCTCTGTCTGAGACTACTCACCTGGGGAGTCTGTGGAGTTTTCAGACATAGTGGAGGAACAGCCTGGCTACTTCTTTTGCAGTCACTGTTATGTATGTTAGAATGAAGTATGCTCTCTTTGATACTGAGTCCACTACCATTATTACTGCATCATGTCCAGACAACTTAGTATTATTGAGAGACAGTGAGTGTCCTTAGTGATCACCCTAGGTGGATGTTCAAGAAGAACTTGATGGAGTTCTTTATTGGATTGGACTACTACTTATACTACTTTTACAGTGGCTGTACCACTACTAGTCCATGATCACATGTTCCTCCAGAATGTTCTACAACCTTGTGACCTTATCATGTGACTTGGCTTCTTAAGTTCCCCTGCTATTTATATCTTAACCCTATTGTATACTTTGAGATTTTGGACTAAGTGTTCAAATGCATAGGAGACTTTTTCCTACTCAGGGCTCTCATAACATGGCCCCTCCTTCAAGTTTCCTCGTCCCAAGGAATTTTTCCATTGATCCCAGTTTTCATCCCATCTTCTCTCCCTTTCCCTTTTATATCTTTTTCTTCCCCAACCATATAGTAGTTTTGCTGTGAATTCCCTAGGTATTTCCCGGCTGAACTCCTTTTCTTCTTCCTCTTGCTCCTGTTGCCTTAGTTCTTCAACTTCTTCTCTGTACTCCCTCTCAAACTCTTCTACCAATTTCTTTGCATTCTTCAAGTTCTCTCTACTTTCCCAGGTGTCTTCTTCCACTATGTAGCCTTTCCATCTCACCAGGAACTTTTCCTTCCCTCTAATTGTTCTTTTGTTTAGAATTTTTTCTACTTCAAACTCCTCTTCTCCCTCAATAATGACCAGTTTTGGCAGTATCTTCTTCTGTCCCTCTACCTGTGGTTTATAGAGCTGTACTCTACTTATGTTAACTACAGGGTGTATTTTAATAGATTTAGGTAATTCTACTTCTATTGTGTTACTCAAGACAATTCCTTTTACTTTGTAGGGGCCTACAAAGTGTTCAGTCAGTTTCTCCAATCTTCTTCCTTTCATTTGCCACTTCAAATCCTTCATGCTTAGCAGTACTAAGTCTCCTACTCTGTATTCTTCCTTCTCCCTTCTCTTTCTGTTTACAAACTTCTTCATCTTCTCCTGCACTTTTCCTAATGCTGCTTTTGCTTTCTCCTGGATTTTTCTCATTCTCTCTACAAATTTTTCCACCACTTCATACTTTCCCTTTCTTCTTCCTTCAAATCCCATCTTTGGGTCTTGACTGTAATTTGCTTTGAACAGCGATGTTTTTGTTACTGTATGGACCTTATTATTGTATGCAAACTCCGCCGTTCCCAACCAATCCAGCCACTGCTCTTGCCTGTGATCGATAAAGACTCTTAGGTACTGTTCTAGCTCCTGGTTTATCCTCTCCGTTTGCCCATCTGTTTGGGGGTGATAGGCCATCAAGAGCTTTGTCTGGATCTCCAGTAAGTTATTCAGCTCCTTCATCATTTCTGCCACAAACTGCACTCTCCTGTCTGATATGATGCTTTCTGGAAGCCCATGCAACTTCCATACATGGTCCCAAAACAGCTTTGTAAGTCCCTCTGCTGACGTTTTCTCCATTGTTGCTATAAAATGTGCCATTTTACTAAAACAATTGCATACTACCAGGATTGCATTGCATCCCTGGGCTAGGGGCAGTTTGGTGATAAAATCTGCTGATATATGACTCTATGGTTTTTCCAGGATTGCATTGGGCATTAGCTTTCCTGCTGGTGCCTTGCTTTGGTTCTTGTACCTTTGATAAGCATTGCATCTGTCCACATATCTTCCCACCTCTTTCGTTATTCCTGGCCACCAGTAATTCCTGCCAATCAACTCTGTCATTTTCCATCTCCCTCCATACCCTCCTACTGGGGTGTTGTGGTGTAATTGTATTATTTCCCTTCTGAGGTCCCCTTCTGGCATGTATATCCTTCCTTCCTTCATTACTATTCTATCTTCTACTTCCCATTCTTTGTCTCTCAGTGTCTTGATTCCTGCCTTTTTCAGCTCCTCTACTGCTTTTATGACTTTCTCATCCCCTTTCTGCGCCTTTCTGATTCTTTCTTTTAGGTTTTCCTCCTCTATTATTGTTTCTGCTTTCCTAATCCACTCCGGCTTCACTAGTTTCTAATTCTCATTATCTCTTTCCACTCCATCCTGCCAGTCTGGCCTTCTGCTTAATCTATCCGCCTTCCCCATACTCTTTCCTGGAATGTGCTTCAATGTGAAACTAAACCGTAATAGGTATAGAGCCCATCTTGCTTGTCTTTGGTTTAATTTCTGACTCACCATAAAATACTGGAGGTTTTTGTGATCTGTCCAGATTTTGAATTCGAGTTTTGCTCCTTCCAAATAATGCCTCCATGCTTCTAGGCATCTTATTACTGCCAACATCTCTTTATTGTGAATTTCATAATTCCGCTCAGTAGTGTTTAGCAATTTAGAGATAAAAGCCACCAGCCTCTATTTGCCATCTTTGCACTTTGTTGATAACACCCCCCCTGTCGCATAATCTGAGGCATCTGCTTCCACTCTCATCTCCCTATCAATGTCTGGGATGGCCAGAACAGGTTCTGTGGTGAACACCGCCTTAAGTTCCTCAAACACTTTCTCCTGTTCCTTTTCCCACTTCTACTTTTGCTCCTTCCTGACTAGCACATGTAGTGGTACTGCTATCCTAGCAAAGTTCTTTATGAACCTCCTGTAGTAATTGGCAAGGCCTAGGAACTTTTGCACTTCCTTGACGTTCCTAGATGCCGGCCAGTTCAAAACTCCCTCCACCTTTTCCTTCTGTATTTCTACTCCTTTTGGGCCAATTACTACTCCCAGGAATTCTACTTCCCTTACTTTCCATTTGCATTTCTCCGGCTTTATGAACAGATTGTTTTCTTCCAGTCTCCTCAGTACTTCCTCTACCAACTCATTATGTCCTTCCTCCATATCTATGGCTACTAAAATGTTATCAATGAAAGTCACTGTGTCCCCTTGGTTTATGAGATCTCTGAACAGGTTATTCATCATTGCTTGGAAGGTAGCCGGGGAGTTTGTCAACCCAAAATACATGATAGTGGGTTCGTATGCTCCAATATATGTTGTGAATGCTGCCTTCCATTTGTCTCCCTCCTTGATCCTGACATTATTGTATCCCCATCTCAAGTCTAATTTTGTAAACACCTTCCTCTTTCCTACTCTGTCTAATATATCTGCAATAAGGGGTAGAGGGTAGCTATTCTTTATCGTCTACTAGTTTAAGTGTCAATAATCCTGCACCATCCTCCATGTACCATCCTTTTTTGCTACAAAGTGTACCGGTGATGTTTGGAGTGATTTGGAGGGTCAGATATATCCTTTCCTCAACTGGTCTTCTACAAATTTCTGTACTTCCTCTCTTTCTTCTCTCAATAGTGAGTATACCTTCCCCTTTCTTGGCATAAACCCTTCTTTTAGCTCTATGGCATGGTCCCAGGTCTTTTGCACTGGCATCCTTTCCAACTCCTTTTTTCCAAATACTTTCTTCCACTTCTAGAATCTCCTAAGCACTAGTTTTCTTAATACTTCCTCATCCTCGTTCTTTTCTGTCTTCCTCACTTTTTTCTCCTTTCCTTCTTGCTTTCTTTTTCCACATATAGGTGGGCAATGTGTCATCTTCACCTCTCCCTTTTCCCAATCTATTTCTGGGTTGTGGGCTACTAGCTACAGCATTCCCAGTATCAACTCTGTCTTTCCCAAGTTGCACACATCCATTCTTGCTCTTTCCACATGTCCCTTGAAGAACATATTGCACTCAACCTGGTACATTATAGCTCCTCCTACATTTGCTGTTCCATCCATATTCCTAACTAAGAGGGGTTTTTTTAGCTTCTCCATCTTAAACCCCTTTTCTTTTGCAAAGGTTGTGTCCATGAACAGACCTGTTGCACCACTATCCAACAATGCCTTCACTGCTACTCCTTCATGACTCTCCAGCTTCTCTAACCCTACTTTCAGCCAGACTTCTCTCAATGGCCATAGTGTGTGCCGTATATCTCTTACTTTCTCAGTTGTATTGGTGGATATCAATTTATTGCCTGGTTTTTCCGGGTACAATACACTGTATATATTATTGGAGGCCAGCTGAGAGCTCACTGTCCTCCATTTTCTTTTGCCAACTCCTATGGCATTTCTACTATCCTTCCCCTATGTCTTTCCTAGCAATTTTTGGCTATATGGCCTCATTTTCCACACACATAGCACGTCCTATCTCCTTCTCTTCCTCTATCCACATCTATTGCATTTGGGTCTCTCCTTGGACCCATTTGAGCTCCCCCTCTATTAGTCATGTTTCCACCACCTCCTCCTCTGTATCCCCCTCCCATTCTCTATGTTATTTGTCCTCCTCTTCCTTCATATGGTCCTTCTTCTCTTGGCTGCACATTTTCCCCTGGATATGCTGCATTTCTTCCTAGCACTCTTTCCTCTGCCCTGCTTTGTCTTTGATTCCTGTCCAATCTTACTGCCCTTTTCTGCCACTCCCCAATGGTAGTAGGCGGTTTTTCTGCTTTGGCCAACTTCCTTCTGATGGCCCCATTCAATCCCCTTTTGAATTCTTTGATGAGGGGTCTTCCCTCATAGCTGCTCCCCCTGGCGACCTTTTTAAACTCCTGTATATACTCGTCGCAGGTCCTTCCCTTCTGCTTGATTGTTCTTAGCTGCTCTATCTTTCTTTCCTCCTCCAATGTTTCTCTGAAGTCATTCCTTATCTTTGCAAACAACTGTTCTGCTGACTCTATCTCTGATTCTCCTTTTGCTAACTTGTCCAACAGGTTATCTTTCCATGCCTCTGCTATTCCTCCTTGCATGTATAATAATACCCAGGCCACCTGGGTCACTCCCACCTCCTCTGTCATCTTCATTCTGATATATAGTCAGGCTGCATTTACAAACGCACTTACTTCCTCCATCTTCCCACTAAAGACTTGAGGCCTTGCGACCTCTACTCTGCTCCCTTGTTGCTGGAGGAGCATGGTGTTAACCTGCTGCTGCAGAGTAGCAATCATAGCAAGGAGTTGTTTCTCTCTGGAAGGGATTTCCTCCTGTTGTTGTTGGAACATATTGTATGGTGGTGGTGGTGGTGGTGGTGGTGATGGTGATGGTGACAACTTGTACTCTGACAATTCTTGATCCAGGGTTGCTAACTAAGGCCTATATCCAACAGGGCACGCAATTTTCACCTGTCTGGATTTCTACTGCCTTACTGACTACTGCCCTAATCAAATTTGGTATACGATTGCCTCTAAAAAGAGAACCCCTACACTAAGTGGCTTCCTAAGGAATAACCACCAATCTTCTGCATATACCGTTCACAATGGAATGTAGCACAGAGTTTATATAGGGAAAGAAGTAAAGAGCAACATTCAATTGTGAGGTCAGGACTTGAGCAGGATACCTGGACTTGGTATCTCATCTCCTCTCTCAGTCCCTAACTGACTGAGAAGTCCCCTTTACAGCTAGGGCCTGCTATCCAAAAAGCTTGTGAGCACTGTACTTACTAGTGAGGAAAGTATGAGAGTAAGTGGGTGGTGAGGCTACGAGATACAAGGTCACCATTGGGAATCAAGTTCTTATGTTATCGAGAGACAGTGAGTGTCCTTAGTGATTACCCTAGGTGGATATTCAAGAAGAACTCGATGAAGTTCTTCATTAGATTGGACTACTACTTATACTACTTTTACAGTGGCTGTACCGCTACTAGTCTATGATCACATGTTCCTCTAGAATGTTCTACAATCTTGTGACCTTATCATGTGACTTGGCTTCTTAAGTTCCCCTGCTATTTATATCTTAACCCCATTGTATGCTTTGAGGTTTTGGACTAAGTGTTCAAATGCATGGGAAACTTTTTCCTGCTTGGGGCTCTCATAACACTTAGAGAGTTCTACTATAAAGTCTGTACTCAAGGTGTCCCACCATATTTTTGGGACAGGGAGGGGATAGAGTTTGCCTACTGGGAGGTGTTACATGGGCTTTGTCCTCAAGCACAAATTGTATGTGCTAACATACTGTCCAATATACCAAGATATCTGAGGCTACCAGTAGTTCTAGGATACAAGTTCTAGAGTTTTCCACTAGCCAGGGTGTCCTGCAATCTTTGTGTAATGACATAGCAAAACAATATGTCTGTGAAGATCCAGACTCTAGGAGACATATATCTTGCCTTGGAAGTGGAGTAGACTGTTAATATTTGACTACTCTATGAAGTGCACTATTTGGCTTGAGGACTGTTGGAGCTTGCAAGTTTCCCAGACTATAGGTTCTTCTTGGTCTCTATTGCAGTTGCCTTTGTAGATATCAGAGAGCATGTTTCTTTCTGCCCTCTCTAGTTTAACACTTTCCAAGACCTGGACAACAAACATCTCCAGATGAAGGAGAGTAATATCTTTGTTGTCAGAAGTCCCTATACCATGGTCCATATTTCTACCAGGTGTTTTGCTCCTTTTAAAAAGTGTTTCTACCCTTCTAGTACATAAATAATAGCCAACATCTCCTTGTTGTGGATCTTATAGTTCTGTTCTACCAGAAAAAGGGATTTGCTATAGAATGCAATGAGTGCCATTTCTTGTCTCTGGGTAGCTATTAGAAGAGAACTGCTCCAGTAGCAAAATCCAAACTGTCAGCCTCAATATGGAAGGACTCCAAGTTCTAGAGAGGCATGAGAACTGGAGCACTAGTGACTGCTGTCTTAAGTGTTTCAAAGGCTCTATGTTCCTTCTCATTCCAGGACTAGAACATGTCAGACTTTGTAAGGTCAAACAGGGATCAGGTGTTACCGAGGAACAGTGAATGTTCTTAGTGGTCACCCTAGGTGGATGTTCAGGAAGAACTCGATGGAGTTCTTCGTTGGATTGCAGCCCTACTTATACTATTACTACAGTGGCTGTACC
>Ga0153941_1000957_pt1 | contig 12031 bp, 10 predicted proteins | sample TSNJ025MetaG_FD_104733 | JGI IMG/M metagenome (GOLD analysis project Ga0153941, IMG submission 104733) | Attine ant fungus gardens microbial communities from New Jersey, USA - TSNJ025 MetaG | ecosystem: Host-associated > Fungi > Mycelium > Unclassified | place: USA: New Jersey, Brendan T. Byrne...
CCGCCAGCAATGCGGTTAACAGAAGCCTTGCCGTCTGCTCTTTACCAATGATCACTTTACCGATATTCGAAAGTACTTTTTCGGCCATGGCCTTTCCTTGTATTCCCATATGTAAGTCTCCTGCTTCATTTTTATACCAACGTTTCCGTTAGAGTCAGAGGGGTATTTATACTCATTATAAACAATTTGCGTAATTCTTTCAAATAATTTCCTTTTTGTTTTATTGTCCATTGGTCCGAGCTATAAATCAGACAAAAAAGAACGTGTGCCCAGTGGGCACACGAAAAAAGGACATCGAATTTACGGAATTTATTGACCATCTCTTTACTTTTTCAGTGAAATGCCTTTGCGGCATTCATATAATCGACAATCTGGATATTCCCCACAGTATTTAATTGGTATATGTAATAACTTTAATTCCATTATCATCCTCAGAAAAACGATTATATAATTCCACAAATCTGCGAAATTCAGCATGAGGGATGTAATCTTTTTTCTCGCGTTCAATAAAACTTTTAATAAACGGATCTGATTTTTTAAATGTCAAATTAAGTCCGGTACCAAAACTGACATTGTGGTAAGTAATAATCCTTGTATAAATATAAAATTCATCATAATATTTACTGCCACTTAAACCTATATCCGTTATCTTAAATTTCCTACCGGTGAATACTTCCTTTATATATGCGTATCCTTCTTGCAAATCCGTTCCCGTAATCTCAAATAATCCTAAAGTAGAATCCAGCATGCTCTGCAAAAAATCTATTTTTTCTTGTTTTCTATATTTATGCTTTTGAATATACTCTTCTATAATGCAATTGATATTGGGAGCGCTTTTATATATCATCATATCATTAAACGCGTAAGAACCCTCCCGCGTATCCAGGTCAAACTTGCTTTCAAGCAAAACAAGTGTATTATCTCTTGTGTTGTCCGTTTTTTTATGCGCAGATTTGAATTCGGAAACATAATCAGGATTAACCTTTTGTTCAAATTTACCGCTGTCATAATAATCTGTCATGCTGTCGACAATATCACCATGTAATTTTCTTATTTTTCTGTATTCTTTTATATGTGGTTTCCGTTCTAAAAAAAGTTTGTGGAAGTTATGCAGAAGGTTAAGCAAATCCTCCTGTTTATCAAGGCCGATGTCTTGTTGGTCGAAGTCGGTGTCATCATTATCATCATCATCATTATTGTTGTTGTTGTAGGACGCTGGGTTTTGTTGCTTGAGCATACAACATTTTTTGTATTTTTTTCCACTTCCGCAAGGACATGGATCATTTCTTCCAATCTTCATAAATCACACCCCGTTTCTCTTTGAATTTTTTCTTACAAAATACCCTGCTTACAGCGGCTGGCTCTGCCGACGGCAAACTCCATGCTCAGAATCGGAATTCCCATAATTGTCAGAAACAACAGATATACCAGTACAAACGCACCGCCGCCAAACGATCTCTCTTTTTTGGTTCCATATTTCCCGCCTTTAAATGTAAATAATATTCATATCTTATCAAAAAATGTAGAATAATGCAAATGATAAAAGGGAGCTCTCATTCCTTATTTATTTTCCCCTGGAATCTCAAGTCCTTCCCAGCTTAAATCACCCGGATTCACAGTATAACCATCTAATACTACAATCTTCAAGTCCCGCTCCTCCTCTAAATCAAATCTTCCACTAATGCCCAGGCCCGGTTGATTACCCGCTTGGTATTCGCCAAAAAAATATCACTGTCTTCATCCGCCCCATAACACACTAACGCTATTTACGTTTTATTGCTGTTATGCATTTAGCGGCAATCGACCCGGGGTCATAACCATATTTTGCCAGAAGCTGTTCATAATCACCGGATTCCGCAAAATCAACAGCCCCAATCCGCTCCATTGGTACCGGCTTATGCTCCGCCAGAACTTCCGCCACAGCGCTTCCCATACCACCATAGATACTATGCTCCTCAACCGTAACAATAGCGCCGGTCTTTTCCGCGCATTTCAGAATCAGTTCCTGGTCAATCGGCTTGATTGTATGCATATCCACTACTGTCGCCTGAATTCCCTCCGCTGCCAGCAGTTCTGCCGCTGCCAGTGCCTTGTGGAGTACCGTTCCGGTGGTGATAATGGTCACATCCGTACCTTCCCGCACCGTAATCCCTTTGCCAATTACAAACTCCATATCCTCCGGATAATACACGGATGCCGCTGCCCGGCTGAGTCTTAAGTATACCGGCCCCTGATGTCCGGCAATGGCAAAAACAGCTTTTCTGGTTTCTGCCGCATCTGCGACTGCCACCACCGTCATATTGGGAACGGCTCTGACAAACGCCAAATCCGTAATCGCCTGATGACTGGCTCCGTCGTAGGAGTCAGAAAGTCCGCAGTAAGTCCCGCAAAGTTTCACATTGAGGTTGTCATAAGCAATCAGACTCTGAATCGGGTCTGCACCTCTGGTTGTCATAAATGCTGCAAAAGTGTTCACAAAAGGAATCATTCCTTCCCTGGCAAAGCCCGCCGACATCGCGACCATATTTAACTCACTGATGCCGACATTAAAATAACGCTCCGGAAATGCCTTCCCAAATATACTGCTCTTGGTGGAAGATGCCACATCTGCCTCCAGCCCGACAATCATTTGATTTTGTTTCCCCAGTTCCTTTAGTGCTTCACCGTAAGCATCACGGATTGCGATCTGTTCACCCATTATCAGTCACCTCCCAATTCAGCCTTTGCTTTTGCATAGTCATCATCGTTTATCACTTTGCCATGCCAGGTGCTTTTACCTTCCATAAAGGAAATCCCCTTTCCTTTTACAGTAGCCGCCTGAATCAACGTCGGCATTCCAATTGTATTTTTCGCTTCTCCGATCGCACGGCAGATATCCGCCATGTCATGGCCGTCACAGATAACTACATTCCAGCCAAATGACCGCCATTTTGCGGCGATGTCTCCCAGCGGCATAATCTCCTCCAGTGTGCCATCCAACTGTACACCATTGTTATCCAAAATACCGATTAAATGATCGGCTCTAAATTTGGCTGCCGACATGGCGGCTTCCCAAACACAGCCTTCCTGGATTTCGCCATCACCCATGACAACATATGTCCAGGCATCCTGCCCTTTGATTCGATTGGCCATCGCCATCCCTAAACCGGCGGATAGGCCCAGCCCCAAAGGACCGGTGGAAAGTTCCACCCCTTTCGTCTTATGTGCACATGGATGCCCCTGAAGCTTGCTGTCGATCTGACGCAGAGAGTTTAACTCTTCCTTCGGGAAGAATCCTTTCTCTGCTAAAATCAGATACAGCATCGGTGCGGCATGACCCTTGGAGAGAATCAGATGATCCCGGCCTTCCATTTCAGGGGTTTGGGGATCCACATTCATGATTTCAAAGTAAAGGGTGGTGAGAATCTCCGTGCATGACAGGGAACCACCCGGATGTCCGGTCTGAATACGGTAAAGCAATTCAATCAGTTCATTACGGAATTTTGCGCACTGTTTTTGCAATTCCTCTTTTCTTTCATTGGTCATGACGATCTCTCCTTTACTTTATTATGCATCATGGTGCTTTCCTACACCGGCAGGTTGTCTTGTGTTTTTCAAACCAAAAACAACCACTAACAATGTCACTAAATATGGCAGCATCATTAAAAACTGTGATGGAATATTACTGGATTGGAATATAATTTGCAGGGCATCGAAAAATCCAAAAAACAGGCTGCCCACAATTGCCCCGATCGGATTATAATGGCCAAACGTATTGATAACCATCGCCATATAACCGCGTCCTGCTGTCATCCCATCTACATATTGACTAAGTTGTCCCAAAGAAAGATATACACCTCCCAAACCACTAAGCACACCACAGATTGCCGTACCGGTCAGTTTGTACGCAATGACATTGATTCCCAAGGTACTTGCGGCCAGCGGATTTTCACCGACAGTGCGCATCCGAAGTCCACTTTTTGTTTTAAAGATATAAAACCATCCTGATACTGCAAACAAAATTGCAAGGTAAAAGAAAAGATTCAGCTGTGAAAGGAATCCGCCAATCAGAGGAATCTCTTTTAAAAATGATTGTTCAAGTGAAGAAATGGAAGCAACATTCCCGGTAAGGCTGTTGGTATGCCAGATTAATTTTATCAGCAATGGTGCAATCGCTGCTGCAAGCAGGTTCACAGACATACCACTAATTGTTTGATTCACCTTGAATATAACATGAAGTACACCATGCAATAAGGCAAAGAGCATACCAAAAAACACTCCGACTAATACACCGACCCAGGCATTTCCGCTTAAATAGGAGCCCAACACGCCAAAAAACGCTCCGGCTATCATCATTCCTTCACACCCTATTTCACTTACTCCGGCACGAACAGAAAAAACCGCCCCTGTTGTTGTAAGTATTAACGGAGTTGCCATACGCAGAGTTGCCAAAAGAATAACAGCAAATATATTATCCATTATCAGCATCCTCCTGTCTTTTGTTTCATACCTGGTATATTATTAAAAATTCCCAGTATGAATTCCGTTAATTTGGGAGCTGCAATAAATACCACTACAAACGCCTGTACAACACTTACCAGTTCAACTGGTATATTTGTTGTACGATCAACCGTAAAGGCTCCCGCTTTCAAAATACCGAAAATTATCGCTGTAATTGGAACTGCAAGTGGTTCATAAGAAGCAAGAGCGGCTACCGAAATACCTGCAAAGCCATAATTCAATGAGATATCTTCTACGTATCTTCCATTTACACCTAATACCAGAGTTGAACCACACAGTCCGGCGATAGCACTACTTAATATCATTGTAAACAGATATATCCGGGCAATCGAAATACCATGTACATTCGCTGCGTTCAAGTTTAAACCAACTGCCTTCATCTCATAACCGAGTGTTAATTTACTCATTAGTAAATGCAATAATACTGCAATGGCAATGGCAATTAAAATGGCTGTTGTCAATTGTGTTTTGGGAACCAGTCTGGTCAGTCTTGCACTTTCGTTAATAAATGGAGTCTGTGGAGATGAACTGTCTAATGGTTTTAATGGCCCATTGCATAAATAAGAGGTAATATAAACAATAATGGAATTGAGCAGAAGACTTGTGATAATCTCACTGGCCCCAAAATGAATTTTCAGTACCCCTGTGAGTAAACCAACCATCCCCCCGGCCACTGCACCGGCCACTAACGCCATAAACACATGGGGAAGATGGGGAAGATTTGGTATATACGCGCCAACAATGGCGGCCGCCATTGCACCACAGTGTAGTTGACCTTCTTCACCTAAATTAATTATTTTCACCTTATATGCAATTGCAAATGCCATGCCGGTGAACATTAACGGTGTTGCCTGTGACAATGCCAGCATGATTCCGGATTTGCTGCTTAGCGTATCCACAAAAATAACTTTATAAATATTAATTGGCGAGTACCCGCTATATCCAATAATAACAGCACCGCACAACAGCGATAAAAATAACGCGAAACAAGAAAAACCTGTTTTTCGAATCATTGGATTTGATTTCAGTTTATTGAATTGCGTTCCCATTCTATCCTCCTGTTATTTCTCAGCAGATTTTCCACTGCTTCCCGTCATATAAAGGCCAAGCTCGACTTTACTTAACTCGCCCGGCAGACACTCCCTGACGATCTCCCCTTCATAAATGACAGCAATTCTGTCACTCAAGGTACAAACTTCATCAAGATCTGCTGAAACAAGCAAAATTGCCACTCCCTGATCTCTCAATGACAGAATTTGATTGTGGATATATTCCATTGCCCCAACATCAACGCCTCTGGTCGGCTGCGCAATGATAAGGGCACGTAACGGTTGACTAAACGTCCTTGCAAGCATCACTTTTTGCTGATTGCCGCCTGACAGTGATTTAACCGGCGTATCAATAGAGTCCGTTTTTATTGCATTCTTGCCAACCAACTGAATTGCATTACTTTTAATCTCACGGTCCCTGCGCAGCCCGTAGAGAGAAAAGGACTTTTGCCTGTGATATCCCAAAATCAGGTTATCTTTGATACTCATATCACCAACAATTCCCATTGTTGTTCTGTCCTCAGGAATATGACCAATTCCCGAAGACAGAAATACTTTTGGAGAACACTTCATTTCTACTCCGTCAAGCTTAATGTGTATGAATTCCCCCGATTCCAGTCCCGTTAATGTTCTGAGTAATAAAGACTGTCCATTTCCTTCCACTCCCGCAATACCCAGAATTTCCCCGGCCCTTACATTAAGAGTGATATGCTTAAGACAATTCCCCTGTCCGTAATTGATGCTTATGTCATTGGCACTTAATACTACACTTCCAATCTGTTGAGCCGGGTGTCTGACCTCTAAATCAACCAGTCTTCCAACCATCAGACGAGATAACTCCGCTGCACATGTATGTTCCGGTAAAATATCTTCTTCCACCATACAGCCATTACGCAGTACACAAACACGGTCTGCAATCGCCATTGTTTCTTTCAGTTTATGTGTAATTATGACAATACTTTTTCCGGCAATTTTCAATTTACGAACTGCCGCAAAAAGCTCTTCCACCTCAGTTGGAGTCAAAACCGCTGTTGGTTCATCCAAAATCAGAATATCCGCCTCACGATAAAGTGCCTTAAGCAGTTCAACACGCTGGCATTGACCAACCGACAAACCTGCAACCTTTGCATTGGCATCAATGTCAAAATTATATTCTTCAATCAGTGACTGAACGCGATCCAATGCTTCTTTCTTATCCAACAAGATGCCTTTGCCGGTCTCTTCCCCAACAATGATATTTTCCACCACGGTCATGGCCGGCATCAACATGAAATGCTGATGCACCATATAGATTCCTAACTTGATAGCGGCAGATGGCTTGTCAATTGTTACGCGATTTCCGGAAAAACAAATCTCACCTTCATCCGGTTTAACCATACCATACAACACTTTCATAAGAGTCGTTTTGCCGGCACCGTTTTCCCCCAACAACGAAACAACTTCTCCTTGATCTAAGTTAAAATCAACTTTATCCAATGCAATAACCGTGTTAAACCTCTTACAAATATTACGCATCTCTAATAAGGCCATTCCAGATTCCTCCTGCAGCAGTTACTTACTCAATGTATTGCTTTTCGCCCATTCGTCAATCATATCAGGATTATCAGGAAGCGTTACTTTTCCATCAATAACATCCTGACGCGCCTGTTCAATTTTTGCTATTATATCATCCGGAATATCGATTTCAACCCCTTCAAAGCTGCAATTACAAGCTCCATCTGCAATACCTTTGGTAATCGTACCGCTTTTCCATGTATCCTTTACAATTGCTTCCACTTCCTGATATACCAGATTCTCATATGCTGTAAACGTAGTTCCCAAACTATGCTCTTTATCAAGAATGCCATAGCTGCTACCAATAAAATATACATTCTTTTCCTGTACCGCCTCTAAAACACCAGTAGCGGAAGCACCACAGTTTACAGACATAATGTCTGCGCCACGCCCGATACTGGTAAGTGCAATTTCTTTTGCTTTGCCCGGGTCATTGTAGCTTCCCACGATTGTGTACAGAATCTCGCAATCCGGGTTTACATATTTGATTCCGGCAAAAAATCCCGCCGCACCGGCTTTTGAGGTAGGAGAATCCATACCGCCCGCAAAACCAATCACGTTTTCTTTATTTGCCATTGGCATTCTTTCGTCGTTTGTTACTAAACCTGCCAATACTCCCGAAAGGAAGGTTGTCTGTGGGAAACTGACGATGGAACCCCGAAGATTACTTATATCATCTGCTACTGCAGAATCAATAAGCGAAAACCGTTGATCCGGGAACTCTTTTGCAACACCTGTAACAGCTTCCAGCCGGTTCGCCCCCATAGTTATAATTAAGTTATATGTTCCACTTCCTGCCAATAGGCGCAACTGCGTTTCCGTCTCTGTTTCACTGGGACACTCCACATAGTCAAATGTTATCCCCAATTCTTCATGGGCACGCTTGATACCATCATGCCCCATATCATTCATGCTTAAATCACCAAGCTGATTAAACACAATTGCAATATTCGCAACAGATTCCTGCGCCGCTGGTGTGTTTGTTGGTTCCAGTGAACTGCTTTTGGGAGTATCTTTCGCACTGCATCCAGATACTGAAACCAAAAAAGAAAATGCTATAACTAATGTGCTAAACCGTTTTACAATCTTTTTCATAAAAAAACCTCCTGATTTTCAGACGTACGCTACAATTTTTTCACAGAGTTGCTTAATTTCTTTATAAAGCGGTATATCTGACTGCCCATTCTCTAATATAAATTTATAGAAATCTTCATATTTGAGTGCATGCTCTACCATATCCTGATCCAATACCTTCAAAGCATTCTCAATTGGATAGTGCACTGCATCAGACACTGCCCTGAGATTATTACGGATTTGTCTTTGTGGTTCTTTTCGTTCCTTAGGATAACCGCCGCCTGCGGGTGTCTCCAGCAAATGTTCAAAAATGTACTTCAGGTTAATCTCTCCGGCCCAGCCATAACCTTTATTAAGTGCTAAAGAGATACAATTCCCGGCATTTATTTGAGAGAAAAGCCAGGCATCTAAAGGATTTGTTATTAACCCACATACGACTCCCGGATATTGCAGTACACTATTCATATATCCTTGGCCAGTACCACATCCACCAATTACCAGGTCAACACACTTTAAGTTAAGGACAACTGCAGACATAAAGCCGGTCTCTACGGTTGTCAGGTGAGGACTGCTTGCGGCACTTTTCATTCCCAAATTAAAAATCTGATGATTACTGCTTTCCAATCCCCGCATAATTTCAGAATTTTTATCAGCTGTACTCACCTCAGTAATTACTGCTATACGCATATTATCCCTCCCTTCTTTCACAGCATTCGGTCTCAATTTCAAACATATATACCGCACTACGTTTGAAGTCAAATGTAAAACCATAGTTGCTTACAGCAATTTCATATTCACAAGGTTTTACTTTATCCGGGCAATAACGTGTATTGACATCCGTAATTTTTTCAGAACTAAGCTCTTTTACCAATATCCTCTTAATCTGGGCCACATTCTCTAACTTGATTTCTGCACGGAAGTCTTTTCGCACTGTGTTATTCACACATTTAATCAATACCTTCCGGCCGTCTTCCGAGCGGGATGCCAGACAGTCAAGGGCAGGGAAAGAAAATCCATGAATATCTACAGATTCTGTCATTGGCAGTTCATCTCCTTCCACGTTTAACAGCACCGGCTCAAATGCATTGGAGAACATCTTAACGACATGGAACATCGGCGAAGTCCAGCTGGTTACGTGATCAATTTGCACCATTGCACTTCTCAACCAGAAACCACGATATTTATCGGTGTTAACACACATCTGGCACATACATGCCTGATCTGCAATATTTTGTGCACTTAAACGCTCCATAATCATATAAAACTGCGCAGAATCAATTGCCTGGGCCAGATTACCGCCTTCAGCTGCAAAACATTGCATATTCCACTCGGTTACAGCTATGGGGATCTTATGGTCTGATGATTTCCCGCGAATCATCTCGCCAAGCATATTCAGTGTTTCCCCCATCTTATATGGCATTCCCTGCATCGGACCACCATAAACCTGATCGGGATAAGCATGCAGGCAGAAATGATTGATTTCATTTCCAGATTGTTCAATCACCTGATTGCAGAAGGGCATCTCATGATTATCCAAATTCTTCTCGATATCATAATCCCCCATCGCCGCCACACTGATCCATGGGTCTTTTTCACGCATTTTGCGTGCCCATATCCCACATTCTCGTGCATAACTATCGGGCGTAAATCCCTTTTCTTCCGGTACACGTTTCGGTTCATTATCAACAATCCAATATTTCACACGATATGGTTGAGGATGTCCATGTTCAGCACGCTTTTTTCCCCACGAAGTATCAACACTCCCATTGCAGTATTCGATTAAATCCAGTGTATCCTGCAGAGGATATAACATTGCGACATTTACCATTGGCTCTGCGCCAACATCCTCACACAGCTGCATGAACTCATCAATTCCAAAATTATTTGGTGCCCATTCACGATAGTGAGTAATGCCATCATCTTTCCCAAGATTTCTGCCATAATCATATATGCGATTTTCTACCGGACCAATCGCATTTTTCCATTTATTCCAAATTAAGTACGCACCACCCGGCCAACGTAAAAATGCGGGTTTTAACGCTTTGTATTTTTCAACAATATCAGCACGAGTACCATGGCCCATATAGCTGTCTGACGGATATAGCATAACCTGATCCAGCCATGCGGTTCCGGTCTCTTCAAACACAAACGCAAAAATGGCATTTTCACAATCTTCCGTTGGTATCAACTCTATCTCATATTTCTCCCAATCATCAGAAAGTATAATCTCCTGTTGAGCAATTATTTGTTTATCAAGTGCATAGATACACACCTTTACACATTTCATACTGCCTTTTAGAAATGCGCTGCCATAATATTTAACAGCTTGTTTTGCACAAATATTGGTCTGCTGCAAACGCACATGGCCACCTGCGTAATTGTCGATCACTATCTTTTGACTGTAGATACCATTAAGCGGTTTTTCACTGTCCAGTCTTCCATAGTATTCATTTTTTGTATGTGTAGAAACCAATTTCCATGCCTGTGCTACATTTAGATGATCGTCATAAAAAGAAACATCTTCCGCCCGCTCAAAGCCACCGTTGTCAAGCATTTGAGCGCATACTCCAAGATGTACACTCCAATATGCATGCTCTACCATTTGTCCATAAACCATGTGATTCATGTACCCCGCTGTATCACTGACATCAATCCTATACTTTAACATTTCCGCCCCCTCCTGCTATTGATAAGCATTTACCTACAAATCACAAAACTGCTCCGTATCTTTGATAACTTTATTAAGATGTATTGTCATCTTTTCGCATGCCGCAGTAACATCGCGTTGTTTAATTGCACTGACGATTTCATCATGCTGCGTTACACACAAAGATCTGTTTTCCAAGCTTTTTGATATTGAATGATATTTTACATATGCATCATCTGTTGTCAGCAGCATTTTAAGAATACGGTAGAGCATATTATTACCTGAAAACCGGGCAATACTTAAATGAAGCTGTAAATCTAATTCGCTTGCCGAACCACCATGTCTTATTTCTACAGAATATGCTAACATAATTGCTTCTAATTCGGCAATCTGCTCCTGTGTTATGTTTTTACAGGTTAGAATGACTGCCATTTCTTCAAGCCGCTTGCGGATCTCAATAATTTCAAGCAAATTTTTTTTGTTCGGCTCCTCAATCAAGCCTACCAGCTTATCCATTGACTTTTTTCTGACTTCCATTTGCTTCTGCTCTTCATAAAAGTCGTAACCCGCTTGTGTTAATCTTCGCCCTTTGTTACTGTCTTTCTCAAGATAACCCGCATCCTCTAGCTTTTTTAATTGCCTTCCTATTGTTGCTTGTGGAACGTCTAATGTCTTGCTCAAATATGAGGCTCCAATCGAACAATTTGCTTTCACAATTACATCCAACAACTCTAACTCATCAAATTTTTGCATGTTAATGTTCCTTCCTGGTTTTTCTTATCACTAGCGCAAAGAATGATTAGTGATTGATCATTTGATATAAATCATTGATCACATATGATTAATGTATATTTAATATAGCATATTGACCATTGATTGTCAATATGCTTTTGCATTTTTCGTCAAACTTCATCAAATTTTGTAATCCCTTTTCCAGTGAACTTACTCCTATCCCAATATTGCCTCGACTCAATAGAATTGGCAATGTGGTAAGGAAAAAGCAGCACCTCACTGAAGTGCTGCCTCTCATCTTTTCCTATATACAGATTTTAAAAATCAGGTCCTTTTTGAAACTTTACTCTACCAATAAAATACACTCCCCGCCCGGTACTTTCACAATCTTCCGATCAACTTCGATCCAGACCGGCTCAGCCCCGGGATTCCACACCTGATTGCCGCTTACAGTGAACTTTAAAGCCTTTGCGGC